>JAEAMF010001232.1_pt1 | contig 20261 bp, 18 predicted proteins | sample 8958721 | NCBI WGS metagenome assembly JAEAMF01 (sample SAMN16933255, study PRJNA681124) | bioreactor sludge metagenome | isolation source: anaerobic bioreactor treating anionic surfactant - SDBS | place: India: Bengaluru | collected 2019-02-28
GATCGGGCTCGGCGATCGGGGTTGTCCACAGGTCGAGGCCGGGATGTTGGGGCTGGTCTGCGCAGATGGCATGATTCGCGTTGTTGGTCGAGTTCTCACCCCCGGAGGTCGACGTTCCATGCGTCGTGTGTTCAGTTTGCTGGTTGGTTTTGTCGTGGTTGTGGCCTTGGCGGGATGCTCCTCGGCCGGCAGTGTCGGGCCCACACCGTCGGGGACGCCGAGCCCGTCGGTGGTGGTGTCGCCGTCGCCCAGCCCGGCGCCTGATATGGACGCGTTGTATGCGGAGGCCGAGCGGGTACTGAGGCGGTCCTTCGAATTAGAGGATCGGTACATGCAGGCAGGTGACTTCGACGAATACCCGCCAGAACTGTTCGAAGTGTTGGCTGATCCATACCTCTCGCAGAGTCAGGCTGTGTTTCAGATGATGAAGGAGAGCGGTTACCGGGCGGCGGAAGGGACGGTTGCCGTTTTCACGGTGAAGCCGCTGCCGGGGGTCAGCAGGAGCGGCTCAGAGGTTGCGTTGGCCGTCTGCCTCGATACGCGCGCTTCTCCGCTCGTCGACGCAAACGGCAATGTCGTTTCCGAGGGGGCCCTATTCAACCCCTCCTACTATTTCAGGCACTTGAACGGCAAGCTGATGCTCTTCCTCTCCGACGCAGGCGAGGAGGTGGAGAAGTGCTAAGGCCAGTGCGATCCATGGCGCTCCTCGTTCTTCTCTTCTCAGTGCTGCCAGTGCTGTCCGCAGGTGCAGACGATGACGAGGGCACTTACCGTTCTCGTGTCGGTGCCCTATCGACGCAGAACCAGAGTGTTGCCCAGGTGCAGGCCTCTACCGAGCGGGTGTTGACCGGCAGCCAGGCCCAGCCCCAGTCCGGCTACGACGCCGCCGCACCCGACAGCGGGTCGTCCGGGACCAACCCGTGGGCCAAATACACCCTGGTGACCAACACGTCCGGTGGCCAGCAGTTGTGCCTGACCGTGAACGCCGGGCTGGCGGGCGGACCCAGCCGGGTGCAGGTCTGCTACGACGTCGCGGTGCCGCTGGCGGCCCCCGACGGCACCATGGTGGCAGTCGATCCCGGTGTGCTAGCAGCACAGGCAGTAGCACGGTTGTCAGTACCGGCACCTGCGATCATGATCAGCCCCCACCCATCCGACAACCAGTGGCAGGTATCAGCGGTCGGATTACCCCTGTGGGTTTGGGCCGATGACCCCGGCCCAGTCACCTCAACCGTCACCGAACAAGGCATCAACATCGTGATGCAGGCCAACCGGGGCAGCGTCCAATTCGACTGGGGCGACGCCACGTCCAGCGTGTGCAACCAGATGCGGCCACGCCCAGCAAACCTGGACCCGTTGACACCGTCACCTGATTGCGGCCACACCTACCTACACCGTGGCGACTACACGATCACCGCGACCGCAGGCTGGGCAGTGACCTGGCAAGCCCTGGGACAATCAGGCACCCTGCCACTATCGACCCGTACCACCTCAGCCATACCGGTCCGCGAATTCCAATCCCTGGTCGTCGGCTGAGGGGACCAACCTCAACCGAGCCGCCGGGCGCGCACCCCCCGCAGGTCATCCGACGACGGCTGGCCCAGCCCGCTCCCGGGAGTTGCGGCGGCCGCCGAACCATGCGCGACCGCGTAGGCCACACGCTCCGCTGCCCCAAGGCCTCGTCGGGCGGCCAGCAGATAGCCGGCGACCGCTGCGTCCCCGGCGCCGACGGTGCTGCGCACCTGAATCCGCGGCGCCTCGGCGTACCAGGCCCCTTCGTTGGTCACTAGCACGGCCCCCGCGCCGCCGAGTGTCACCAGCACCTCTGCCACTCCCTGCTCGTGCAGGCTGCGGGCGCCCGTCACCACTGCGTCCAACTCGCCCCGGTCGATGGCAGCCTGCAGATCGGAGGCGGCGACCCCAAGAGCCTGCGCCAGTTCGTCCACATTGGGCTTCAGCAACCCGACGGGCGTCGACTCCAGCGCATTGATCACGGCTGAAAGCGCTTGTTCGGAGGCGTCCACCACCGTCCGGCACCCGGTGGGACGCACGGCGTCGACCATCTGCACGTACCAGTCGTCAGGTGCCCCCGGCGGCAGAGAACCCGACAGCACTAGCCACTCCGCCTTGTACTGGCGGACGATATGCACCAGCCCGTCGGTGGCCAATGCCACCTCATCGGCGTCCAGCCGCGGCCCCGGCTCGTTGATCTTGGTCGTCGTGCCGTCCGGTTCGGTGAGGGTGATGTTGGTGCGCACCCGCAGCCCCGGGCGAACCAGCGTCACCAACGGCTCCACGCCGCCAGTCGCGATCCCCACGTTCAGGTAGGCCGGATCAGCGAACGCCACCACCGCGACCACCGGCTCGTCCGCGTCGCGCAACACGGTAGCGACGTTGATGCCCTTGCCGGCTGCCTGGTCGGTGACCTCTGTGGCCCGCTGGAACTGGCCGCGCCGCAGTTCGGCGTCCAGCTGCAGCGTGCGGTCGATGCTTGGATTGGCAGTCAAGGTGATGATCACAGCTCAAGCCTCCCGCATCCGGGCAACCCGTGCCTGCGGCTTCCACAACGGGAGGGTTGCGGTCAGCCGGTGACGACCTCCACCATCTCCTCGGCGAAGTGGCAGGCCGTCGGGTGGGCGGCCACGTCCTCACCACGCATGATCAACGGCGGATGATCGGTGGAGCAGATCGGCTGCGCCTTCCAGCACCGGGTGTGGAACCGGCAGCCGGCCGGCGGGTTCGCCGGGCTTGGCACGTCGCCGCTCAGTACGATTCGCTGACGCCGGGCCTGCAGCACCGGATCGGGCACCGGGGCAGCCGACATCAGAGCCTGCGTGTACGGGTGCATCGGGTGGTTGTAGATCTGGTCCTTGTCGCCGGTCTCGACGAACTCACCCAGATACATCACCGCCACCCGGTGCGAGATGTGCCGCACCACCGCCAGGTCGTGGGCGATGAAGACGTAGGCCAACCCCAATTCGCGTTGCAGCCGCTCCAGCAGGTTCACCACCTGCGCCTGCACCGACACGTCCAGCGCCGAGACAGGCTCGTCGCAAACCAGCACCTTCGGGTTCAGCGCGACGCCCCGCGCGATCCCGATGCGCTGGCGCTGGCCGCCGGAGAACTGGTGCGGGTAGCGGTTGATGTGTTCCGGGTTCAGGCCCACCTGGTCGAGCAGTTCCTTGACGCGGTCCCGCTCGCGGCCCTTGAGGTCGAGTTCCTTCTTGTGGATCAGCAGCGGTTCGGCGACGATGTCACCTACCGTCATTCGCGGGTTCAGCGAGGTGTACGGATCCTGGAAGACGATCTGGACGTCGCGTCGCAGCCGTCGCATCTCCTCGCCCGCCTTGACGACGCGGCCCTCCATCTCGACGGTGCCCTCGGTGGGCGCCTCCAGTTGGACGAGCAGTCGGCCCAGCGTCGACTTTCCGCAACCGGACTCGCCGACGACACCCAAGGTCTCGCCTCGGCGCAACTCGAAGCTCACCCCGTCGACGGCTTTCACGTGGCCGACGGTGCGACGCATCACGCCACGCCGGATAGGGTAGTACTTCTTCAGGTTCGTGGCCTTGAGGATGATCTCATCGCTGGAGCGGGCTGCCCGCTTCGGTTCACTCATCGATGCCCTCCTCGATCACAGCCGCGACCTCGGACGCAGCCCGGTTGGCCCGCGTCGCCGTCGGCACCTGCGTCGCCGCCGGCACCAACTTCCCCGCCGGCACCAACTTCCCCGCCAGCAGTTCATGGGTGAAATGGCAGGCGCTGCTGCGTCCACCGCCCAACTCGACCAACGGTGGCACGGGATCCACCCGGCAGATGTCCTGGGCGTACCGACACCTGGGATTGAACGCGCAGCCAGCAGGGATGCGCGTCAGGTTGGGAGGTAGCCCGCCGATCGCCTTGAGCTCGCCGGCCACCTGGTCCAGCCGTGGAATCGACTCCAGCAGGCCCTCGGTGTAGGGGTGGGCCGGGTGGGCGTACAGGTCGTGAACCTCGGCCGCCTCCACGATCCGCCCGGCATACATCACGTTGATCCGGTCGGCGACGTCGGCCACCACACCCAGGTCGTGGGTGATCAGGATCAGCCCCATGCCGGTCTCGGCCTGCAGTTCGCCCAGCAGTTCCATGATCTGGGCCTGCACGGTGACGTCCAGGGCCGTTGTTGGCTCGTCGGCGATCAGGATCTCGGGGTCCAATGCCAGCGCCATCGCAATCATGATCCGCTGACGCATGCCTCCGGAGAACTGGTGGGGGAAGTTACCCGCTCGCTGGGTCGCGGCCGGGATGTTGACCCGTTCCATCAGCCGGATCGCCTCGGCACGGGCGTCCGACTTGTTCAGGCCCTTGTGGACGCGGAACATCTCGGCGATCTGCCAGCCCACGGTGAAGACCGGGTTCAGCGCGCTGAGTGCGTCCTGGAAGATCATCGCGATCCGCCGGCCTCGAACCATGCGGCGCTGGTCTTCGGGCAGCTTCAGCAGATCCACGCCCCGGAAGAAGACCTGCCCGCCGGTCACGAAACCCGGGGGCGAGTCGAGGATGCCCATGATCGCCTGCGCGGTGACCGATTTGCCCGAGCCGGACTCACCCAGGATCGCCAGTGACTCACCTTGATCGAGGTGGAAGCTGGCCCGGTTGATCGCTTTCGCGACCCCGTCGCGGGTACGGAACTCCACCGCCAGGTTCTGCACGTCGAGCAGGTGCCCGTCATCGGGAGACCAAGCTTGCATGCCGGTGGGTTCGGCGAGCGTGCCGACCCGGCCGATGCCGTCGTCGCGCTTCTTGGCAGCCATCTCGATCACCGGCCCTTCGGGTCGAAGGCGTCCTGCACGGCATCGCCGAGCATGATGAACGCCAAGACGGTCACTGACAAGAAGAGGCTGGGGAACAACAGCATGTGCGGTGCGGAGCGCAGCAGACCCAAGCCGGAGGCGTCCGAGATGGCGATGCCCCAGGAGATCGCGGGTGGCTGCAGACCGATGCCCAGGAACGACAGGGTCGCCTCGGTCGCGATGTAGGCGCCGAGGTCGATGGTGGCCACCACGATCACCGGGGCGAAAGCGTTGGGCAGGACGTGCTTGAAGATGATCTGCATCGGGCTCGCGCCCAAGGCGCGGGCGGCCTGGACGTAGTCGAGCGGTTTGATCTGCAGCACCGCAGAACGCATGATGCGCGCGATCCGTGGCCAGCCCAGGATCACCAGCACCAGCACCACCTTGCCGACGACGGCGAAGTAGGGCGTCCCCAGCTTGGAGGGGAACGTGGTCATGAACAGCACACCACCCAGCAGCAGCGGGATCACCCAGAAGATCTCACCGATGCGTGAGCTGACCGCGTCCACCCAGCCGCCGAAGAACCCGCCGACCAGCCCCATCGCCCCACCGATCAGCATCGTGCCGATCGTGGTCAGCAGACCGACCAGGATCGACGAGCGAGCGCCGTAAATCGTGCGGGCGTAGATGTCATAGCCCTGCCCGTCGAAGCCGAACCAGGCCTGCGCCGAGGGTGGCTGCCGGGCCATGGCGAGATTGGCGTAGCGGGGATCGGGTTGCGGGGAGAAGAAGGTGAACAGCTGGGGCACCACCGCCATCAGCAGCATGATCATGATCAGCGCGGCGGAGACCCAGAACAGTGGACGCTTGCGCAGATCCTCCCAAGCGTCCCGGCCCAGGGACCGGGCGTCCTCCTTGGGTTCAGCGGAGGCCGGGGGACGCACCTCGGGCTGAGGCTCGGTTGCGACCAGTGCGCCCTCGGCGTTGCGGAGCAGGTTGGGGTCACTCATGGCCGATCCTCGGGTCAAGTGCGCCGTAGAGCAGGTCGACGATCAGATTCATCACCAGGAAGACGATCACCAAGAAGGTGATGGTGCCGACCACGGCGGTGCCGTCCTTGGTGCTGATCGCATGGAAGATATAGCCGCCGATGCCTTGGATGTTGAAGATGCGTTCGGTGACGATCGCCCCGCCCATCAGTGCCCCGAAGTCGGCGCCGATGAAGGTGACCACTGGGATCAGCGAGTTGCGGAAGGTGTGGACGCCGACCACGCGTCCGGTCGACAGGCCCTTGGCCCGTGCGGTGCGTACGTAGTCGGCCGACAGATTCTCGGCGAGCGAATTGCGGGTGAGGCGGGCGACATAGGCCATCGACATCGAACCCAGCACGAACCCGGGCAGCAGCAACTGGTTCCAGGTGCCCTGGGTCGCGGTGACCGGGAACCAGCCGAGTCGCACGCCGAAGACCATCTGTGCCACCGAACCGAGCACGAACGACGGGATCGAGATGATCACCAAGGTGGTCACGAAGACCAAGGTGTCCCAGAACCCCCGTCTTCGAAGCCCGGCGAGCAGGCCCGCCGAGATGCCGATCACGGTTTCGAAGGCGATGGCGATCGCTGCCAGCCTGATCGTGGTTGGCCAGCGCACCCGCAGCTGCTCGGAGACACTGTCACCGTTGAAGCTGGTGCCCAGATCGCCCTGGACCACCTTGCCCATGTAGAGGGCGTATTGCACGGGCAGGGACTTGTCCAGGTTGTAGTCCTCGTGCAACTTGGCCACGAACGACTCGGGGCAGGGACGCTCACCGCAGCGTCCCAAGGCGGGGTCGCCCAATGAGAAGACCATCCAGTAGATGAGGAACGTCGTGCCGAGGATAACCGGGATCATCTGCAGCAGGCGTCTCAAGACGTAGGTCCCCATGGGCACCATCCTTCGTCATCAGCACTTCCGGGAGAACAGTATGCCAAACGACACCTGACCGGCTACCGCAAAGCCGATAGCCGGTCAGATGGTGTTCATTCTGGGTCAGATGTGACGATCAGCCCTTGAGCGAGATCGCGGAGAAGTCGAGCACACCGAACGCGTTGATATGCACGTTCTCGACCTTGTCGGACCAGCCGACGACCGTCGACGGATACCACAGCGGCGCAGTCGGCAGGTCGGCGCCGAGCATCTTCTCGGCCTCCTGGTAGAGCGCGTTCGCCTCATCGTTGGTGGTTGCGCTGGCGGCTTCCTTCAACTTGGCGTCGAAGGCCGGGTTGGAGTACTGCGACCAGTTGGAGTCGGCGCCGGTCTTGTAGATCGGAGCAAGGAAGTTCTCGATCGACGGGTAGTCCATCTGCCATCCGGTGCGGAACAGGCCCTTGAGCTCGTTGTTGTCGATCTGCTTGTTGAAGGTGGCGAAGTCTGGGGTCAACACGACCAGGCACTCCAAGCCGATGCTGTTCTTGATCGAGTTGCAGACCGCCTCGGACCAGGCCTTGTGGGCGCCATCACCGTTGACCGTCAAGGTCAGGGTGCCGTCATAGCCGCCCGACTCGGCGTAGAGCTGCTTGGCCTTCTCGGCGTTGAAGTCGCAGGACTCACCGCAGGCGGTGTTGGTGGCGCCGGAGACGACGCTGGGCGCCCAGCCGTGGGCCGGCTTGTACAGGCCGTTGAAGATCTGGTCGATGACCAACTGACGATCGACCGACATCGAGATGGCCTGACGCAGCTTCAGGTTGTCCTTGAGCTGCTCGTCGGCCGGCGAGAAGACCACACCGGCGAAGCGTCCGGTCTCACGGACCAGGTTGCGATCCTGGAGGTCGGACTTGAACTGCTCACCGACCAGGAAGTCGGACGGGATGTTGTTGGTGTAGTCGAGGTTGTTCGCGACGACGTCGTTGTAGGCGGCGGTGTCATCGGTGTAGACGCGGAAGGTGAGCGAATCGACCTGTGCCGGGTAGGCGCCCGCGTAGTCGGCGAACTTCACGAACTTGTACTCGCTGGTGCTGATCGACTCCAGGGCGAACGGGCCGGCGCCGACAGGAGCCTTCTCGAAAGCTGCCGGGTCGGCGAAGAAGGAGTCGGGCAGTGGGGCGAAGGTGGAGTAGCCAAGGCGAACCGGCAGGTTCGAGGTGGGCTCCGAAGTCTCGATGGTGAAGGTGTAGTCGTCGACGACCTTGAGGCCCTCCATCTCGGTGACGGTCGAGTCTTTCGCGCTGACCTCGGCGTAGCCCTTGACCGGCTCGAAGAAGCTGGAACCCTTCTGGCCGTTGGCGAAGGAAGCGGTGTAGTTCCACGCGTCCACGAAGTTGGAGGCCTTCACCTCGGTGCCGTCGTGGAACTTGTAGCCCTTCTTCAGCTTGACGGTGAAGTGGACGGCGTCGTCGGTGGTGATCGACTCGGCGATGTCCATCTCCGGGTCGGCGGTCTCGGTGTTGTAGTGCACCAGCTTGGCGGTCATGGCGTCCACCATGTCGCCACCGCAGGTCTCGGAGGTGTTTCCGGGCACCAACGGTACATCGGGGGTGCAGCCGCGGATGACGATGCCACCCGAGCCGGAGTCGCTGCCTTGGGTGCTGGAGCCGCCACCGCAGGCGGCGAGGACGAGGCTCAAGGCTGCGGCAGAGGCCACAGTGATGACTCGAAGTTGTTTACGCATTGGGATTTCCTTGTCCTTGGTCTTTTGCGGCCACTTAGCCGATCTTTACCATTAACTGCATTATCGCCAGCCTTCTGCGCCGAACGTGAGGCGACCCCCCAACTTGTGATCCAATCGTGTCTCCAAACCGTCCGCGAGCCCGCGACCTCAGTCGACGCGTTCGAAACCGACCACCCGCAGCACCAGCTCGCCGAGTTCGTCGCTCGCGTCCAGGTTGACCTCGGCCCGGATCTGCCAGTCGTGGTTGCCGGCTGGGTCGTCGATGATCTGGGTGACCTGCCAGCGACGCGTCCGATCGTCTTCGACCACGAACAACGATGGCGACCGGGCCGCCGACCCGGTGCCGATCCCGTCGTGTTCGTCGTAGTAGTCGTCGAGAGCGGCGTCCCAGTCGTCGCCGGTCAGGATCAAGTCGGCGTCGTCCGCCTCCAACCCCGCCAGTGCGTCCGGATCGTCCTGCGCCGCCAACTGCACCCGCCGGAACATCGCGTTGCGCACCAGGACGCGGAAGGCCCGGCTGTTGCCGGTCAGCGGCCTGACCGGGGCCGAGACGGCGGCCAGACCGGCCATCGTGCCCGCCTCGCCGCTGGCCAGCGCCTCCCACTCGTCCACCAGGCTCGAATCGGTTGCCCGCACCAGTTCACCCAGCCAGATGATGATGTCGTCCAGCTCGTCGGTGTGGGACGCCGCCGGGACCGTCTGGCGCAGCGCCCGCCAAGCGTCCGAAAGATAGCGCAGGAGCAAGCCCTCGCTGCGTTGTAGCTTGTAGAAGGCCACATACTCGGTGAACGTCATGGCCCGCTCGACCATCTCGCGGACGATCGCCTTGGGACGCAACGGATGCTCCACCAGCCACGGGTGCGTCTTGGCGAAGGCCAGGTGCACCTCGGACAGCTCCTCGGCCAGCGGCTGCGGCCAGCTCACCTCGGCCAGGATCTCCCGGCGCTCCTCGTAGTCGTAGCCTTCGGCCTTCAGCTCGGCCACGGTCTCGCCGCGCGCCTTCGACTGCTGGGCGTACAAGATGGCCATCGGGTCCTCCAGCGTCGCCTCGATCACGCTCACCACGTCGAGTTCGTAGCCATCCAGGTCGGGGTCGAGCAGTTCGAGGGCCGTCATCGCGAACGCGCTCAGCGGCTGGTTGAGCGCGAAGTCGTCCTGCAGGCCGGGGGCGAGGTCGTAGCGCCGCCCGCCTGCGGTCGGGGTGGCGCGCCGGACGACGACGCCGGCCTCCAGCAACGACCTGCCCAGCGCCACCCCGCGGCGCAACTGCTTGCGCTGCTGCCCGGGGTCAGCCATCGCCGCCCGTACGATACGGGCCAGCGCGGCACCGGTCTCCTCGTCGCGCTGCAGCAGGTTGAGCAGCATCGAGTGGCTCACCTCGAGGCGGGCATGCAGTGTCTCGGGCTGGGCGGCGACCAGCCTGTCGAAGCTGGCCTCGGTGTAGTTGACGAAGCCTTCCGGCGGCTTCTTGCGCCGCACACTCCTCAGCTTCTTCTCGTCATCGGCGAACTTGGCCAGCACCCGGGCGTTCTCGATCTGGTATTCGGGGGCCTGCACCACCACGTTGCCGACCGGGTCGAAACCGGGACGCCCGGCCCGGCCAGCGATCTGATGGAACTCGCGGGCCCGCAGCAGCCGCTGTCGTCGGCCGTCGAACTTGCTCAAGGTGGTGAACACGACCGTGCGGATCGGCACGTTGATGCCCACCCCGAGCGTGTCGGTGCCGCAGATCACACGAAAAAGACCTTGTTGGGCGAGCGTTTCGACCAGTCGCCGGTACTTCGGCAGCAGCCCGGCATGGTGCACGCCGATGCCGGCACGCAGCATCTTCACCAGCGTCGCCCCGAACCCGCGGGCGAACCGGAAACCGCCGATCGCCTCGACGATACGGTGCCGGGCCTGCGTATCGACCAGCTTCATGCTCATCAGGCCTTGCGCCTGCTCGGTCGCCGCCGCCTGGCTGGGATGCACCAGGTAGACCGGCGCCGCCCCGGTGTGCACCAACTCGGTCAGCGTCTCGGGCAGGGGCGTCATCGACCACTTGAAGACCAGCGGTACCGGACGCGTCGCTCCCGCCAGCACCTCGGTCGGGCGTCCGGTGCGCTCGGTGAGCAACTCGACCAGACCGGTCACGTCACCCAGGGTGGCGCTCATGATCATGAACTGCGCCTGAGGCAGTTCGCTGGTCGCCACCTGCCAGGCCCAGCCGCGATCGGGGTCGGCGATGAAGTGGTATTCGTCGGCCACCACCATCTGGACGTCGGCGCTGGCGCCCTCTCGCAGCGCGATGTTGGCCAGGATCTCGGCGGTGCAGCAGATGATCGGCGCGTCCGGGTTCACCGACGCGTCCCCGGTGACCATGCCGACCAGGTCAGCTCCGAAGTCATCCACCCAAGCGAAGAACTTCTCGCTGACCAGGGCCTTTATGGGTGCGGTGTAGTAGACCCGGCCGCGGGCGGCCAGTGTCGCCACGTGTGCGGCGGTGGCGATCAGCGATTTACCCGAACCGGTCGGGGTGGTGATGATCGTGTTCGCGCCGGCGAGGGTGGCCAGCAACGCGTCCGCCTGATGGGCATAGAGCGGCATGCCAGCCTGCTGCGCCCAAGCCTCGAAGGCCGTGTACAGGGCGTCCGGCCCGGGCCTGGGGCCCAATTCGTCCAGCAGGGCGGCGAGGCTGGGGGTTTGGGGCACGCTGCCGATTCTCTCATGGGCCGACCTGATCGCCCGAACGAACAATGCGGAAGATTGCGCAGGGTAGTCGCTGCGCGATCTTCCGCAGTCCGCGGGATGTCGGTTCGAACCTAGAGTTGACCCGTGACCTCAAGCGCTCAGCGCCGCTCAGGCTTGCGCCCGCCGGCCTGCTACGAGCTCTGGCGGGCATAGATGGACGCCATCCTGGTCGCGCTGCTGATCGGCTTGGCGGTTGGCGTCGTCGTGGGCGCCTTGGGTGCGGGCGGCGGCATCCTGTCGGTCCCGATCCTGGTCTACGCGCTCGGCCAGGCGCCGCACTCCGCCTCGGCAAGCTCGCTGGTCATCGTCGGCAGCACCGCGTTGGCCGGGCTGGCGCATCACATCCGCCGCGAAACGGTCGATTGGCGCACCGGCCTGACGTTCGGGTTGCTCGGGGTCGCCGGATCGTTCCTCGGATCGCGCTTGTCGGTGCGGGTGGACGGCCGGGTGCTGATGGGTCTGTTCGCCGTGATGCTGGCGATGGTGGCCGTCGCGATGTTCCGCCAGGCCTTCATCACCAGGCGCATTGAGCGTCGACGATCCGGCGAGCCGGTGGCCACCGCCGTGCGACGGCGGCCGGCGAAGAAGTGGAAATGGCTGCCGATCAGCGCACTCGCCTCCGCGACCGGCCTGCTCACCGGCTTCTTCGGGGTGGGCGGTGGGTTCGTGGTGGTGCCGGTGCTGGTCTTGGTGCTCGGGGTCCCGATGCGAACCGCGTCCGGCACTTCACTGGTGGTGATGGTGGTGGCCTCAATCAGCGGGCTGTTGTCGCGCATCGGCACCGACGTGGTCGTCGATTGGCCGCTGACCATCGCCTTCACCATTGCCAGCATGATCGGTGGCGTGTTCGGGGGTCCGGCGGCCAGCCGGGTGAAGACCTGGGTGCTGATGGTGGTCTTCGCCGTCCTGTTGGCCTTGGTGGCGGTCTTCGTGGGTGTGTCGTTGGCGCTCGGCATCGCCACCTGATCGCTCAGCCGGCCCATGGCCGGTGAATGCGGGTGGCTGTTTGATACCTACAGGGCCGGAAAGTTAGCCTGTGGCCAGATGGCCCCCGGGCCAACATCGTAAGAGGAGTCCCATGGCCAGCCAGCCCAATTCTCGGCCCGTCCAGCCGCCGAACGCCGACGGCAAGTTCTCGATTAGCGAGGACTGGCTCGCATTCGCAGTCGGTTTGGTGCTGCTCGCGCTCTGCCTGACCGGCATCATCCCCGAGGGATTGATCCCGTGACCGAGCAGAAGCCCGTGACAGCCACGCCCCAGGCGCCGGCCGCCCAGCCCGAAGACCAGATCCACGGCCAAGATGCGCCGGCCGTGACCCGGGCCCATCCACTGTGGACGATCGCCGGCGTCATCGTCCTGCTGGGCCTGGCCGCGCTGGTGCACTGGCTCACCGTCTGGGTGCCGCAGGCCACCAAGGGGACCGGTTTCGGCAAGGTCGCCAAGTCGATCGAGTTCCCGATCTACGCGATCATCATCGGCTTCGGCGCCAACGCCCTGCTCTCGGCGCTGGGCGTGCGGAAGAAGATGTCGGCGGCGTTCCGAACCGAGTTCCTGATCAAGACCGGCCTGGTGCTGTTGGGTGCGTCCATCAATTTCGCCGTCATCGCGAAGGCAGCGCTGCCCGCGGTCGCGCAGGCGCTGCTGCTGATCAGCGCGGTCTTCATGTTCACCTGGTGGTTCGCCGGCCTGCTCGGGCTGGACGACAAGTTGCGCGCCCTGCTGAGTTCGGCCGTGTCCATCTGTGGCGTCTCCGCTGCGGTCGCCGCCGCCGGTGCGGTGCAGGCGAAGAAGGAACAACTGGCCTACACCGCGTCCCTGGTGATCGTCTTCGCGGTGCCGATGATCTTTTTCCTGCCGTGGGCGGCCGGGCTGCTGGGGCTGTCCCCGGCGGTCACGGGTGCCTGGATCGGCGGCAACATCGACACCACCGCCGCGGTGACCGCCGCGGGCACGATGGCCGGTGAACAGCCGCTGCAGATCGCCACCATCGTCAAGGTGACTCAGAACGCGCTGCTCGGCGTGGTCGCAGTGCTGCTGTCGATGTACTTCACCTTCAAGGTGGAACGGCAGGCCGGCAACTCCAGGCCCAAGCTGATCACCTTGTGGCACAGCTTCCCGAAGTTCGTGCTCGGCTTCCTGATCGCCTCGGTGGTGGCGACCATCTTCTCCTCGGTTGTCGACCCAGCCGTGGCCAAGCCGGCCATCGGTGTCGCCAACGACCTGCGCACCTGGTTCCTCACCCTGGCCTTCGTCAGCATCGGCCTGGAGTTCAGCTTCGGTTCGCTGAAGGAGGCCGGCTGGAAACCGGTGGCCGTCTTCGGGGCCGCCACCGTGGTCAACCTGGCCGTCGGCCTGCTGCTCGCCAGCGTGTTGTGGAGCGGCTTCACGTTCTGATCGTCGAGACGGCGACGGCGACCACGCAGCGGACTTGGTCTGGCCTTTGCGGCGACCGAATTTAGATTGGGGAGCGAACGTATTGGAAAGGCTGTGGACGTGGCGACGAAGCTACTGCTGTCAGGCAATGAAGCGATAGCCCTAGGGGCATACGAGGCCGGGGTGGCCTTGGGGTGCGGGTATCCCGGCACGCCGTCCACCGAGATCATCGAGACCCTGGCGCAGCGTCCCGACGTGTACACCGAATGGTCGGTGAACGAGAAGGTCGCGCTGGAAGTCGGCTTGGGTGCCGCGCTCGCCGGCGGACGCGCGCTGGTCACCATGAAGCACGTCGGCCTGAACGTCGCCGCCGACCCGCTGTTCACCTCGTCCTACACCGGGGTGAACGCCGGACTGGTGGTCGTCACCGCAGACGACCCGGCCATGCACTCGTCCCAGAACGAGCAGGACAGCCGCAACTACGCGTTGGCCGCGAAGCTGCCGATGTTCGAGCCCGCCGATGCGGCGCAGGCCCGCGAGTTCACCCGGGCGGCGTTCGAACTGTCCGAGGCCTATGACACCCCGGTGCTGCTGCGTTCGGCCACCCGGCTGTCGCACTCCACCGGCGTGGTTGAGGTCGACGAGGACGCCCCGGCCCCGCAACGCCACGCTCTGGGCTTCAATGCGCAGCCGTCCAAGTATGTGATGATCCCCGGCAACGCCAGACGCCGCCGCCTCGACATCGCGGCGCGCTGGCAGCGCCTGACCGACGCCGTCGAAACCCATCCCGCCAACAGCGTCGAACACGCGCCCGGCGAGGTGGGCGTGATCACCTCCGGTGTGGCCTACCAGTACGTCAAAGAGGTCATGCCGCAGGCGGGCGTCTGCCGGCTGGGCATCGTGCACCCGTTGCCGCGGCGCCTGATCACCGAGTTCGCCCGGCAGTACCGGACGGTCTACGTGGTGGAAGAACTCGACCCGGTGATCGAGACGCAGGTCCGCGCCTGGGGAATCGACTGCCACGGCAAGGATGTCTTCCCCGGCATCGGCGAGTTCAGCCCCGGGACGCTGCGCACCGCGCTCGGCCTGCCGCAGCCCGAACCCATCGGCGAACCCGCCATCGAGGTGCCGCCGCGTTTCCCGGCGCTGTGCGTCGGCTGCCCGCACGCCCACGTGTACAACGCGCTGCGCGAACGCGGCATGATCGTTTCCGGCGACATCGGCTGCTACAGCCTCGGCGTCATGCCGCCCTACTCCGCGATGGACACGCTGCTCGACATGGGCGCCTCGCTGACCATGGCACACGGTATGGACGCGGTGCTGAGCAACGACCCGTCGGCCTCCGGCCAGATCGGCAAACCGCAGATCGCGGCGGTGATCGGCGACTCCACCTTCGCCCACTCGGGACTGACCGGGTTGCTGAACGCCTGCTGGAACAAACGCGACGGCCTGTACATCGTGCTCGACAACGGCACCACCGCGATGACCGGCGGCCAGCCCAACCCGCTCAGCGGTGAGCGGCTGGGCCGTGAGGACGCCATGCATCTCGACTACGGCTACCTCGCCCGTGCCTTCGGCATCCCGGACGAGAACTTCGCTGCGGTGGACGCCAACAGCCGCAAGGCGGTCACCGCCGCGATCGACGACCTGGCCCCACGCTCCGGCGTCCGCCTGCTCGCGGTCATCGGCATGTGCATCATCGAGGTCAAGGACCTCAAGAAGATCGACAAGTACGTCGACAAGCGCGATGCCCGGCGACTGGAGATCACTGAGGTGAAGGAGCACTCCCATGCCTGAGGCGACGATCGACCGCGTCTGGAACGTCATGCTCGTCGGTGTCGGTGGCCAAGGCGTGGTGCTGGCCAGCGACATCCTCGCCGCGGCGGCCCTGGAGGCCGGCCTGGACGTCAAGAAGTCCGAGATCCACGGCATGTCGCAGCGCGGGGGCTCGGTCTTCAGCCACGTCCGCTTCGGGCCGACGGTGCATTCCCCGACCATTCCGTACGGCGAGGTCGACGTCCTCTATTCGCTGGAACGGATCGAGGCGCTGCGGTGGGCCGGCTGGGCGCGTCTGGGGGCGGCGGTCTGCTATGTCGACCACGTGATCCATCCGTACGGGGTCAAGGCCTACGACCCCGGTGTCGACGACGAAATCGCGCGGCTGTTCGGCACCACCGTCCGCTTCGACGACCATGAACTCAAGTCGTTGATCAACGCCAAGGCAAAGAACACCGCGCTGCTGGGGGCAGTCTCGCTGTTGGTGCCGCTGCCGGAGCAGGCTTTCCTGAGCGTGCTGGCCCAGCACGTGCCCGCAGGCACGGCACAGGTCAACGAGACAGCATTCGTAGTCGGCCGCCAGATCGGCGCCGCAGCCCTGGGTGGACGCACCCTACAGGAGGCCTCCCATGTGGAATGACGAAGCTCAGCGACTACCCCGGGAAGAGCTCCGGGCGCTGCAGTTGCGCCGGCTGCAAGACCAGGTCGCCCGGATCTACGACCGAGTTGGGTGGTATCGGCAGCGGCTGGCCGACAGCGGCGTCCAGGCCGATCAGATTGCGTCGCTGGCTGACCTGGCCCGGCTGCCGTTCACCGCCAAGTCCGACCTGCGCGAGGTCTTTCCGTTCGGGCTGAGCGCGGTGCCGCAAGGCGAACTGGTTGAGGTGCACATGTCGTCGGGCAGCACCGGCAAGCCGGTGGTCAACGCCTACACCCGCGGTGACCTGGAGCTTTGGGGCGACATGATGGCCCGGACGCTGGACATGGGTGGGGTCGGGGCTGACGACATCGTGCAGAACACCTTCGGTTACGGGCTGTTCACCGGCGGCTTCGGCGTCCACTACGGCGCAGAGGCGATCGGTGCGCTGGTGCTGCCGATCTCGTCAGGCAACACCCGCCGCCAGCTGGATACCATCGCCGACTTCGGGACGACCACGCTGACCGGTACGCCGTCCTACGCCCTCTACCTGGCCGAGTACGCCCGCGAGAACGGTGTCGATCCCAGGTCGTTCGGCTTGAAGCGCGGCTTCTTCGGCGCCGAACCGTGGAGCGAGCCGATGCGCGCCCAGATTGAGGACGACTGGGGCATTGAGGCGTTCGACATCTACGGGCTGACCGAGATCATCGGGCCCGGCGTCGGCTCCGAGTGCCGCGAGCACGACGGTCTGCACCTCCAGGAGGACCACTTCTACCCGGAGGTGGTCGACCCGGACACCGGGCTTGAGGTACCGCCCGGCGAGACCGGTGAACTGGTGCTGACCACCCTGACCAGGCAGGGCACACCGTTGCTGCGTTACCGCACCCGCGACGTCACCTATCTGATCGACGAGCCCTGCCCGTGCGGCCGGACGTCGCGGCGCATCCATCGACTGATGGGCCGCACCGACGACATGCTGATCATCCGGGGTGTCAACATCTTCCCCCAGCAGGTGGAGGAGGTGCTGCTGCGGGCTCAGGGCACCGCACCGCACTACCAGTTGGTGGTTGACCGGCACGGCAGCATGGACAGCCTGGAGGTGGAGGTCGAGATGACCGTCGAGGCGTTCTCCGACGACCTGGGCGACGTGCTGGCGCTGGAGCGCCGCATTGAAGACGACCTGCGGTCGGCCCTCGGCATCCAGGCCAGATGTGTGCTGGTGAACCCGAAAACCGTGGAACGCGCCATCACCGGCAAGGCGGTCCGTACGATCGACCGCAGGGAGGTGAAGACCCATGTCTGAATCCGGTTCGCCGAACGGCTCGACCGAAACCTGGCTGGTGGACGACCGCGTCGTCCTGCTGGACCAGATCTCGGTCTTCTTGGAGAACCGGCCCGGCAGTCTGGCTGCCGCGGCCGCAGCGCTGGCCGATGCCGGCACCAACCTGCGTGCGTTGAGCATCGCCGAGACCGAACGCTTCGGGATCGCGCGTTTGATCGCCGACGACACCGAACAGGCGCTGGCTACCCTCCAGCAGGCCGGCTTCACCTCGCGGGTGAGCAAGGTCTTCGGGATTCAGGTGCCAGACCGGCCCGGTGGGCTGGCGCACCTGCTTCAGGTCTTCGACGGCGAGGTGAACGTGGAGTACATGTACGCCGACCTGAAGGGCGTGGGCGCAAACTCGTTGATGATCATGAAGTTGGAGCCGGTCGAGGTGGCGGTGAAACTCCTGGCGGACGCCGGGCTTCACTGACCTGGCACCAGAGCTGCCATCATGGAAGCCATGAGTGATGCAGGGGCACGCGTCCAGTTGCCCGGCAAATTGGTGGACGCGAAGGCCGTCGTGCTGCTGTCGCCGTGCCGGTTGGACGACGCCGTTGCCCCCGTTGAGGTCCTGCTCCAGGAAGGCCTCGGCGTGGTCAGCGTCCCGGCGGCCGGACCGCTCACCCCCGCGATGTTGCGCGCTACTTTCGGCCGCCGGTTGACGGTTGGCGTCCACGACCTGTATTCGGTCGACCACGCCCAGTGGGCCGTCGAGCAGGAGGCGGCGTTCGCCTTGACGATGGGGCGTCCGGAGGTCACCGCGGTACTCAGCGCGGCCGGGCTGCCTGAATTGCCTGCCGCCCTCACTCCCCACGAGGTGGACGCGGCTTGGCGCGCCGGTGCTGCGGGGGTTCAGGTGGTGCCGGCCAGTGCCTTCGGCAATGCGTACGCTGCCCAATTGGGTGCGCTGGTTCCCGAGGTGAGACTCGTGGCGCGGGGCGCGGAGTCGTCCTATGAGGTCAAGGCCTGGCTGGGCGCGGGGGCGGTCGCGGTCTGTCTGGCTGAGAAGCTCCTAGGTGACTCCTTACGTCGAGGTAATCTCTCTTCTTTCCGGACGCGAGCGCGCGCCTCCGTGGAAGCGATTCGTTCAGCTCGCGTTGACTAGGTGATTTAGCAAGTCCGGCGCTTGGCAACCAAGGCAACTGGGACGGCTGCCACTTGAGTTCTGGTTAAGCTTACGTTTAAGCTCTTCTCAGATTCCGATAGGACTGGGAGAAGACACGTGGCCGCACGCCGAGCAATCCTTGACAGCGAGACACTCGAGGACCCCACCCTCATGGCATTCCAGCGGGGTTCCGCGCGCCGGGCTTTCGCCGACGATGAGACCGATGACGTGCTGTGCAGCGTCGCGTCCGCTTCGGCAGCGCGCCGCGTCGTCGCCGAGCCGATCGGATTCGATGCCGATGAACCGCTGACCAGCACACGTCGGCTGCCCCGCATCACCGAAACCGCGCAGCCCGTGAAGGCGGCCAAAGACTCGGTCCGCTTGCGTCGCGGTCTGCTCGGCGTTGCTGCTGCGGCCACCGCCAGCGCCGCCCTGGTGCTGCCGAGCGCGATGAGCACCGTCACCGCCCAGCCCGCCACGATCGACGCCGCCACGGTCGAACGGACTGTCGCCGTCAGCCGCAGCGTCGAGCGCGCCGAACTTGTCACGCCGGTGACCGAGGCTGAGGCGCAGGCCAGCGCAGACGCCGAGGCCGCCGTGCTCGCCGAGCAGGAGCGCCTCGCGGCCGCCGAGGAGGCCGACCGTGCTGCCGAGGCCGCCCGCATCGCGGAGGAGGAGCGGTTGGCTGCCGAGGCGAAGGCTGCCGAGGAGGCGGCCGCAGCCCAGACCGCGGCGGCGGCGACCACCACCAACCAAGCCGGCAGCACCTACACCGGCGTGCCCACCGCCCCAGCAGTGAGCTCCGGCACCTGCGCCTACGGGGACGGCTCAAACCTCGGCCTCACCTACCAGGCCCAGGCTGCCTTCCAGGTCATCTGCGCGCAGTTCCCGAACGTGACCAGCTACGGTGGCTGGCGCGCCAGCGCCGACGACCACGGCGCCGGCCAGGCGATCGACATCATGATCAGCGGCTCGGCGGGCTGGGACATCGCCAACTTCTTGGTTGCCAACGCCAGTGCGCTGCACGTCGAATACGTCATCTACTCCCAGCAGATCTGGGGCAACTGGGGCGGCGGCTTCACCTACATGGAAGACCGCGGTTCGATCACCCAGAACCACTACGACCACGTGCACGTCACGATCCGCTGACGGCAACTTGCCAGGCACAGAAGGAGCGATCCCATGAGCGCACGACGAGCTCTGACAGAGCCGATAGAAGTTGGCGTCGCGGTTGAGGTGGCTTGCGCGCGGCGCGCTGCGCCCAGCCTCGAACTGGTGGACGACACGCTGTCGAGCGTGCGTTCCAGCAGCCGACGCGCCATCGCCGCGCCGCTCAGCTTCGAGCCGGACGAACCACTGGACAGCACCCGCCAGTTGCCCAAGGTCACCGTCGGCGGCCCGCAGCTGCGGCGTTCGACCTCCCGCCTGCAACGCAGTCTGCTGTCGATCGCGGCCGCCGCGACCGCCGGCGCGGCACTGATCGTCCCCAGCCTGTCCAGCCAGGTCACCGCCGCCGAGGTGATCACCACGCCGGCCGCTGCTGTCAACACCTCCGTGTCGCGGCAGGCGGAGCGTCCCGAACTGGTCACCCCGGTCACCGAAGACGAAGCCATCGCGACCGAACAGGCTCGGGTGGCCGAACAGGCTCGGGTGGCCGAACAGGCTCGGTTGGCCGAACAGGCCGAAGAAGCTCGGGTGGCAGAGGAAGCTCGGGTGGCAGAGGAAGCTCGGGTGGCAGAGGAAGCCCGCCTCGCCGAGCAGGCACGGCAGGCCGAGCAGGCTGCCGCCGCCCAGAACACCAGCACCAGCCAGTCGGCGACCGCCTCCACGGTCCAGACGCCGATCGTGTCCGGCTCCGCCAGCGGCACCGCCCAAGGTGCGGTCAGCTTCGCGCTCGC
>JAEAMF010001233.1_pt1 | contig 20255 bp, 18 predicted proteins | sample 8958721 | NCBI WGS metagenome assembly JAEAMF01 (sample SAMN16933255, study PRJNA681124) | bioreactor sludge metagenome | isolation source: anaerobic bioreactor treating anionic surfactant - SDBS | place: India: Bengaluru | collected 2019-02-28
CAGGTCGCGCAGGTAGTACAGCTTGGCTTTACGCACGTCACCACGACGTTTCACGGCCAGGCTGTCGATTTGCGGGCTGTAGGTCTGGAAAGTACGCTCAACGCCAACACCGTTGGAGATCTTGCGAACAGTGAAAGCACTGTTCAGACCACGGTTACGCTTGGCGATAACAACGCCTTCGAAAGCCTGCAGACGAGCGCGATCACCTTCCTTCACTTTCACCTGAACGACGATGGTGTCGCCCGGGGCAAAGGTCGGGATCTCTTTGGTCATCTGCTCAGCTTCGATCTGCTGAATGATTTTGTTGGTCATGCTGTGCTCCTAAGGTAAATCGTCGGATCTACCATCGATACGTTAACTATCGTCCCGCCCGCGGAGATACTCCTCGAGCAGCTTCTTCTCTTCTCCAGAAAGTGAGCGACTTTCCAGAAGATCGGCGCGTCGTTCATAGGTCCGCCCAAGGGACTGCTGTAAACGCCATCGCCGGATGTGTGCATGGTTGCCACTTAGCAACACGTCGGGAACACGCTGATCCGCATACACCTCCGGACGGGTGTAATGCGGGCAATCAAGCAGACCATCGGTGAAGGAGTCTTCCTCCGCCGAGTCCGCATGCCCTAAAGCTCCGGGCAGCAGCCGCGTAACCGCATCGATCAGTACCATCGCCGGCAGCTCGCCGCCAGACAGGACATAGTCACCAATCGACCACTCTTCATCGACATGAGCTTCAATAAAACGCTCGTCAATGCCTTCATAACGACCGGCAATCAGAATCAACGATTCAGACTTGGCCAGGTCTTTAACCGCCGACTGAGTCAGCCTGCGGCCTTGTGGCGACAGGTAAATAACCTTCGCCGCCCCCCCGGTTGCCTGCCTGGCATTCACCAAGGCATCTTCCAGAGGCTTGATCTTCATTACCATCCCCGGACCACCGCCAAACGGCCGATCATCCACCGTATGGTGACGATCTGTGGTGTAGTCCCGCGGGTTCCAGCAGGTCAGTTGCAACAACCCCTGTTTCACCGCACGGCTGGTAATGCCGTACTCACTGATGGCCGAGAACATCTCGGGGAACAACGTGATGACTTCTACGCGCAGGCTCGCCATTGCTTAGAAATCCGCGTCCCAATCCACCCTCATTTCACCTGCACCCAGGTCGATAGCCAGCACGCATTGCTCTGTATAGGGCAACAACCGCTCGCGATCATCCAGGCTGCCAGCACAGGGCTTGACCACCATTACATCGTTCGCGCCGGTCTCCAACAGGTGATCGATCTTCCCGAACAGTTGCCCGAGTTGGTCGATAACTTTCAGACCCACCAGCTGGTACCAGTAGTACTCGCCGTTGGTCAGGTTGGGCAAAAGGCTACGTGAGATGCAAATCTCATAACCGCTCAGAAGACGCGCCTCATCACGATCATCGAGCCCCTTGAGCTTCGCGACCAGGTCCTTTTGAGTGGAACGGCCACTGACCAGCTCTACCTGTTTTACCGAACCATCACGACGAAGCGTCCAGTTACGGTACGACAACAGGTTTTCAATCGGATCGGTAAAGGAATACACCTTCACCTCGCCGCGAACGCCGTGAACCGAAAAAATCTTGCCAACGACGATCAGGTCATCAGCACTTTCTGGCGTCGCGTTCATACTGCTCAGGCAGCAGCCTTAGCAGCGTCCTTCAGCAGCTGAGCAACACGCTCAGACGGCTGTGCACCTTGGCTCAGCCAGTAGGTGGCGCGCTCTTGGTTCACGGACAGACGAACTTCACCACCGGCAGCAACCGGGTTGAAGAAGCCAATACGCTCAACGAAACGACCGTCGCGCGCATTGCGGCTGTTGGTCACGGTGAGGTGGTAGAACGGGCGCTTTTTGGAGCCGCCACGGGCAAGACGGATGGTTACCATGTGAACATCGTTCCTGTAGTCGGTGCTGCAAATCTGTAATGCACAGCGGGCACGGGTGCCCGAAAGGCCGCATATTCTCAAGGAATATACGGACTTTTGCAAATGCCTTTTTCCGGCGACCCCAGGGGCGCCTTGCAGATTTGCCAGTTGTGCCGCTGCTGACAGCGGCGTTTGTATCCGCCAATGGCGGAACCCAGTGCATCAGTACAGGCCTAACAGGCCCGACCGACGCCTTGAATTTGAGGTTACAGCTTCGGCATGCCGCCGCCTGGCATCATGCCGCCCAGGCCACGCATCATTTTCGCCATACCGCCTTTGGCGGAGAACTTCTTCATCATTTTCTGCATTTGCTTGTGCTGCTTGATCAAGCGACCGATGTCCTGCACCTGGGTACCGGAACCGATGGCGATGCGGCGCTTGCGCGAACCGCTGATCATCTCGGGGTCACGGCGCTCGGCCGGAGTCATCGAGTTGATGATCGCTTCCATCTGCTTGAACTGCTTCTCGGCCGCGCCCTGGGCACTGCCCATCTGCGCCAGGTTGACCCCACCGATGCTTGGCAGCTTGTCCATCAGGCCGCCGAGGCCGCCCATGTTCTTCATTTGCTGGAGCTGGTCACGGAAGTCTTCGAGGTCGAAGCCCTTGCCCTTCTTCAGCTTCTTGGCCAGCTTGTCGGCCTTTTCCTTGTCGAGGGTCTGCTCGGCCTGCTCGATCAGGCTGAGCACGTCACCCATACCCAGGATTCGCGAGGCGATACGGTCTGGGTGGAAGGGCTCGAGGGCTTCGGTCTTCTCGCCCATACCGATGAATTTGATCGGCTTGCCGGTAATCGCACGCACCGACAGTGCAGCACCACCACGGGCATCGCCGTCGACCTTGGTCAGCACCACACCGGTCAGGGGCAGCGCATCACCGAAGGCCTTGGCCGTGTTCGCCGCATCCTGACCGGTCATGGCATCAACCACGAACAGGGTCTCGATCGGCTTGACCGCGGCGTGCAGCTGCTTGATCTCGGCCATCATCTCGGCGTCGACGTGCAGGCGACCGGCGGTATCGACGATCACCACGTCGATGAACTTCAGCTTGGCTTCGCGAATTGCCGCTTCAGCGATAGCTACCGGCTTCTGGCTGATATCCGACGGAAAGAACGTCACGCCGATATCGTTGGCCAGGGTTTCCAGCTGCTTGATTGCCGCAGGACGGTAGACGTCGGCAGACACCACCATCACAGTCTTTTTCTTGCGCTCTTTAAGGAAGCGCGCCAGCTTGCCGGCGGTGGTGGTTTTACCCGCACCCTGCAAGCCGGCCATCAGAACTACGGCGGGCGGGGCGGCATTGAGCGCCAGGTCTTCGTTGGCCGCCCCCATCAGGCCTTCAAGCTCGGCCTGGACGATCTTCACGAACGCCTGGCCTGGTGTCAGGCTGCGCGACACTTCAGTGCCGACCGCACGTTCCTTGACCTTGTTGACGAAATCCTTGACCACCGGCAGGGCGACGTCGGCCTCGAGCAACGCCATGCGCACTTCACGCAGGGTGTCTTTGATGTTGTCTTCGGTCAGTTTGGCTTTGCCGGTGACATGGCGCAGCGTCTGTGACAGACGGTCGGTCAAGTTTTCAAACATGGGGATCCTTTCAGGCTCTGTTGAACCGAGGTTTATCAGCTGCCTCTGGCGCGCTCGGCCAGCCTAGGGCGAAGGCAGGCCGACGATTATAACGAAGACTGAGCACTAAGCACACCAGGCCGTCGGCTTGCAGTCTTCCTTGGTGCACGCGTTCTATGCCAAACTCAGTTTCTTTCGGGCTTGCCTAACAGGACTTATGCTCCCCTTGTCACCCAGTCTGCTACCCAATTTGATCGCCGCCTGCCTCTACGCCGCCGCGACCCTCTATCACGGTACACGCCTCGCACAGGGCACCAAGGCCAACAAACGCCTGCTCAGCCTGCTAGGCTGCTTTGCCGTTGCCGCACAAGGCACCGCACTGTACTGCCAACTGCTGACGCCACTGGGCTTGAGCCTGGACTTTTTCAGTGCCGCCAGCCTGATCGCGACGGCGGTGATCACCTTGACGCTGGTCGCCTGCCTGCGCATCCCGGTGGAAAACCTGCTGGTATTACTGTTCCCACTCGGGCTGGTCACCGCCTTGAGTGCGCAGTTCGCACCTGCCGGCACGCCGCCGCTGATCAATGAAGAACCAGGCATCCTTGCGCATATCCTGCTGTCGATCCTGGCCTACGGCATGTTCACCATCGCCGTATTCCAGGCACTGCTGCTACTGCTGCAGGACCACCAACTCAAGCACAAGCACCCTTCTGGCCTGATCAAGAACTTCCCACCCCTCCAAACCATGGAAAGCCTGCTGTTTGGCTTTCTCTGGGCCGGCTGGGGGCTGCTGTCGCTCTCGCTGATCTCCGGCTGGCTGTTCGTCGAGAACCTCTTTGCCCAACACCTGGTGCATAAAACGCTACTGGCCTGCCTGGCCTGGATCGTGTTCAGCGTGCTGCTCTGGGGACGCAACCGCCTTGGCTGGCGCGGGCACAAGGCGATCCGCTGGACCCTGGCCGGTTTCTGCCTGCTGATGCTGGCCTATTTCGGCAGCAAGCTGGTACGCGAATTCATCCTGCATATCTGACAGGCCGCCACCTATGGACAACCTGCCACTAGGCCCTCTGCTCGGCGCACTGGCGCTGGCACTGATATGGTCGGCACTCTTCGCCACAGTGGACGCGGCCCGACAGCAGATGCTGCAGCGGCGCAACGGTCAGCAAGGCGAGCGGCCCCTGCTCGAATTGCCCTTGTCCGCCCTGATCCTCTGCGCCAGCCTCGGCAAACTGCTGGTGTTTGCCCTGGCCGTGCTGCTTGGCCTGCGCTGCATGGGCGATACCGGCTTCTGGGCAGGCGCAGGCGCCGCAGCCGCAGCCCTGCTGGTGTTCGCCGAGTACATGCCTCGCCGGCTGGCGCGACGCTGCCCAGAGGCAATCGTTGGCCTCGGCAACAGCCTGCTCAAGTACCCACTGCACGCCATTCAACCACTGGCCTGCCTGTTCGATGGTATTGCCCGCCTGCTGATACGCCCCTTTGCCCTGAAGGCCAATACGGTCAGCCAGCACGACAACAACGAGCAGGATACGCACAGCGAGCAGGACGCCGCACTGGACCACAGCCACCACAAAGCCCCGCTGCTCCATAGCCTGCAGACCCTGGACAAGGTGACAGTCAACGACATCCTGGTGCCGCGCAACGACGTGGACGGCATTAACCTGGATGATTCGATCGAAACCATCATCGAACAGCTGATCATCAGCCGCCACACGCGCCTGCCGGTGTTCCACAGCGACATCAACCAGGTCGAAGCAGTACTCAACACCCGGCAGATCAGCCACCTGCTACCCAAGGGCGAACTGACCAAGGAAATCTTGCTGGCAACCTGCTACGAACCGTACTTCGTCCCCGAAAGCACGCCCCTGCAGTTGCAGTTGCTGAATTTCCACAAACAGCAGCGCCGCCTCGGCGTGGTGGTCGACGAATATGGTGAAGTGCTGGGCATCGTCACCCTGGAGGACATCCTCGAAGAGATCGTCGGCGAGTTTGAGGATGAACACAGCCTGGACAACCCGCATATCCATCCGCAGGCCGACGGCCGTTTTGTCATCGAAGGCGCTGCTTCGTTGCGCGAACTGAACCGCTGCCTCGGCTGGCACCTGCCCAGCGATGGGCCCAAAACGCTCAACGGGCTGGTTACCGAGGCCCTGGAAAGCATCCCCGAAAGCGCTGTATGCCTGAAAATAGGCCGATATCGCATGGAAATCCTCGAAACCGAGGACAATTGCGCCAGTCGCGTGCTGGTCTGGACAGTAACCCGTTAGCTATACTCGATGCACGCTTACCCAGCCCAGCCGTAACGCCCGCTACCCGCATCCGGCGAATCTCGGCCAGTCAGCCTGACTGAACATTGCGCGCTTTACCGGCAGCGGCTCAAACCCCGACCCACTGCTCGCGCCCGCCCCCATCCCCAGAGGGCGCATGTTCATTGGCACCTCAATAACGCATAACTAAAACAGCTTCGACGCCTGCGAGTACTCGCCTTGCATTGCGCACACTCGCCGGCCCATGGAGCACTTGACTGTCAGGGATCATTGAATGACAACCACCCACACCTACGACGGCACAACCGCAGCCGCCCCAGGCAACTCGCCCGCACGCGTCGCGACCGCGAGCTTTATCGGCACCGCCATCGAGTTCTACGATTTTTACGTCTATGCCACCGCCGCTGCATTGGTCATCGGCCCGGTATTCTTTCCCCAGACCTCCAGCACCGCGCAGATGCTTTCGGCCTTCCTGACGTTTGGTATCGCGTTTCTGGCACGCCCCCTGGGTTCGGCGCTGTTCGGCCACTTCGGTGACCGCATCGGGCGCAAGTCGACCCTGGTCGCCTCGTTACTGCTGATGGGCGTCTGCACCACACTGATCGGCGTACTGCCCGGCTACGACAGCATCGGAGCCTGGGCGCCGGTCCTGCTCTGCGTGCTGCGCTTCGGCCAAGGCCTTGGCCTGGGCGGGGAATGGGGCGGGGCGGCATTGCTGGCCACCGAGAATGCGCCAAAGGGCAAACGCGCCTGGTTTGGCATGTTCCCTCAACTAGGACCATCGATCGGCTTCCTGGCGGCCAATGGCCTGTTCCTGACCCTAGCCTTGCTGCTGACCGATGAACAATTCCGTAGCTGGGGCTGGCGCATTCCGTTCTTGCTCAGCGCCGCACTGGTCATTGTCGGCCTCTACGTGCGCCTACAACTGGAAGAAACCCCGGTATTCGCCAAGGCAGTCGCTCGCCACGAACGCGTCAAAATGCCCGTCATAGAGCTGTTCTCCCAGTATTGGGCGCCCATGCTGCTGGGTGCTGCGGCCATGGTGGTGTGCTATGCCCTGTTCTACATTTCCACCGTATTCTCACTGAGCTATGGCGTATCGACGCTTGGCTATAGCCGCGAGAGCTTCCTGGGCATGCTGTGCTTCGCCGTGCTGTTCATGGCCCTGGCCACGCCACTGTCGGCCTGGCTCAGCGACCGTTACGGCCGCAAGCCTGTGCTGATTGGCGGTGGCATTCTGGCCATCCTGTCGGGTTTCACCATGGAGCCCTTGCTGACTCAGGGTTCGACCACTGGTGTAGCCCTGTTCCTGGCTATCGAGCTGTTTCTGATGGGCGTGACATTTGCGCCGATGGGCGCGCTGCTACCAGAGCTGTTCCCGACCCATGTGCGCTACACCGGGGCTTCGGCAGCCTATAACCTAGGTGGCATCGTCGGCGCATCGGCAGCACCGTTCTTTGCCCAGAAACTGGTGAGCATGGGGGGCTTGAGCTGGGTGGGAGGCTATGTTTCGGCGGCGGCTCTGCTGAGCCTGATTGCCGTGCTGTGCCTGAAAGAAACGCGACATTCGGAGCTTTAAGCGCTGCACTGCAGCTCATCGCTAGCAAGCCTGCCTCCAGCAGGAATCAGGCTTGCCTCCGAGGGTGCTTAAACCTTACAACTCAACCTTGACCGCTTGCGAAGCGCGGGTCGCCTTGGCCCGGGCGGCCTCGATCGACTCGTCACGCGCCAGGCACACACCCATGCGGCGCTGACCATTCACCTCCGGTTTGCCAAACAGACGCAGCGCGGTATCCGGCTCGCTCAGCGCGGCGCCCAGATTGGCAAATGCGGTCTGCTGCGACTGCCCCTCAACCAGAATGACCGCCGACGCCGACGGGCCAAACTGACGAATCAACGGGATTGGCAGGCCAAGAATGGCACGCGCATGCAGGGCGAACTGCGACAGGTCCTGGGAAATCAGGGTAACCAGACCGGTATCATGCGGGCGCGGCGATACTTCGCTGAACCACACCTGATCGCCTTTGACGAACAGTTCGACACCGAACAGACCACGCCCGCCCAGGGCCTCAGTAACGGCCTTGGCCACGCGCTCGGACTCAGCCAGCGCTACCGGACTCATGGCCTGCGGCTGCCAGGACTCCTGATAATCGCCCTTTTCCTGACGATGGCCGACAGGTGCGCAGAACGTCGTACCGCCAATGTGTCGCACGGTCAGCAAGGTGATTTCGTAGTCGAAGTCAATGAAGCCCTCGATAATCACCCGCCCCTTGCCGGCACGACCGCCCTCTTGAGCGTAGTCCCAGGCCTTCTGCAGGTCATCGGCGCTCTTGAGCAGGCTTTGACCCTTGCCCGAAGAGCTCATCACCGGCTTGACCACGCACGGGAAGCCCAGGTCTTCAACAGCCTTGCGATAGTCTTCGAAGGTGTCGGCAAAATGATACGGCGAGGTCGGCAGATCGAGCTCTTCAGCGGCCAGACGACGGATGCCTTCACGGTTCATGGTCAATTGCGCAGCACGGGCTGTCGGCACCACGGTAAAGCCTTCAGCTTCCAGCTCGACCAGGGTCGCGGTGGCAATGGCTTCAATTTCCGGAACGATGTAGTGCGGCTTCTCGGCCTCGATCACAGCGCGCAGGGCAACACCATCGAGCATGTTGATCACATGACTACGGTGCGCCACCTGCATGGCCGGCGCATCGGCGTAACGGTCCACGGCAATCACTTCAACACCCAGGCGTTGCAGCTCGATTACCACTTCCTTGCCCAGCTCGCCGCAGCCACACAGCAGTACGCGGGTCGCGGTCGGCGACAATGGGGTTCCGATACGGGTCATCTCAGGTCCTCAAAAGGAAGGAGTCCAGGGCCGCCCCGCGCTCGGTGCAACCCGGTAATAGGGAGCACATTTTACATGAACCGGTCATCTAAGCCTCAGCTGGCGTAAGCGTTTTTCCGCGCGCGCCAGGCCATCGCCAGCCAGACCACCGTCACACCGGCAAATTTGGAGCCCAATGCAGTACCGACTACCGCAGGCGTCAGCGCACCGATCATGCCGAAGAAGATAAAGGTGTCCAGCGGAATGCTCAGTGCCGAGCTGAGCCAGAGGCGGTCATGCAAGGGCCGCTTGGTGATACTGAAGACCAGCCAGTCGATGCACTCGGAGACCGCAAAGGCCGTGGCGCTGGCCAGGGCGATGGCCGGTTCGGAGGTCAGGTAGGACAGTACCAGGGCTGCCAGCATGGCGATCAGAGCGCCATGCCCAAAGCGGGTTTGCACCATATCGCGCAGGATAAACACCAGACCACCCCAGGCAGACCAGATGATGTCCAGGTGCGGGGCGCTGGAAAAAGCGTAGTTGATCAGCACGACACTGCTGATGTAAGCAATCAGAAAGAACATAGGGGCAACCGAAGGGCAAGCCGCACAGAATACTTGACCGCCCCGGTAAGGCTCAAGCCGATGGCTGGGCCGTCGACAGTATCAAACCCGCGGCCAGTGCGCGCTCGTGGCACAACAAAAGCACCTTGCGTCGCTCACTGTTGTCCATGCGCCCCCAGCGCGTGATTTCACTGGCGGTACGCTGACAACCGGTACAGATATCCTGCTCGTCCAGTGCGCACACGTTGACACAAGGTGACGCCACCGGGCGCTCCGGGCTGACCATCATGCCTCCTGCTCAGCCAGATCACGGGCATAACGCTGTGCGTTGTGAACGTAGTGGGCCGCGCTGGCTTCAAGCATTTTCATCTGCGCTTCTGTCAGTTCGCGCACGACCTTGCCCGGCGAGCCCATGACCAAGGAGCCATCGGGGATCTCCTTGCCTTCGGGAATCAGTGCATTGGCGCCGATAATACAGTGCTTGCCGATACGCACGCCGTTGAGGATTACGGCGTTGATGCCGATCAGGCTGTAGTCACCCACCGTGCAGCCATGGAGCATGGCATTGTGACCAATCGTCACGCCCTTGCCGATGGTCAGCGGCGAACCCATGTCGGTGTGCATCACCGTACCGTCCTGAACGTTGCTGTTCTCGCCAATGTCGATCAGCTCGTTGTCACCACGCAGTACCGCACCGAACCAGACACTGGCGCCCGCCTGCAGGCGCACCTTGCCAATCAGCGTGGCGGTGGGCGCAGCCCAGCTCTGCGGATGAGCTTCGACCCGCAGGTCGCCCAGACGGTATTTCATGCGTGGTTCCTCACGATTGGATCATGGCGGTTGAGCCCGCTCAGATTGGAATGAAACGCTCTGGCGGCTTGTGCAAGCAGATGCCGGCATCGTAAACCAGATTGACCAGCTCGACGATCATGATCGCCGACAAGCCCCAGATCTTGTATTCGCCGAATCGGTAGCTGGGCACATACCAACTGCGCCCCTGATAGTCGATGCGGTGCGTATGGTCGCGCGGGTCCTGACGAAAGAACGCCAGCGGCACAGTAAACACCGCGGCAATCTCGGCATCGTTGGCGCGGTACTCGACATAGTCGGGAATCACCCCAACAAAGGGCGTGACGCGCAAGCCGTGCAGGGAAATCAGTGGGCTTAACGGGCCGATGACCTCCACCAGGCCCGGTGGCAGGCCAATTTCCTCCTCGGCCTCGCGCAAGGCGGTAAAGATCAGGTCGGGGTCTTCCGGGTCGCGTCGACCACCCGGGAAGGCTACTTCACCACCATGGGTGGAAAGCCCCTTGGCGCGCAAGGTGAGGACCAGTTCAGGCTCGTCGCTGCGCGTGATGGGCAATAACACGGCAGCCTCGGGAAAACGTCGATCCGTCTCCAGGGTACTCGGTGTATGACTACTCACTCGGCGAAGTAACTCGTCCAGCATGGTCTCTCTCAACTCAAGGACTCCCCTCATCATGCACCAAATGCACTGCCCTGCCCAACCCCCTGCGGCAAACCCGCTTGCGGGCCTGCCGACGCTGGCGCGAAGATAGGCCTAACCATCAGGATAATCCGATCATGAATTTCTGCAGCGCCTGCGGCAAACCGGTCATTCAGCGCATCCCCGAAGGCGACAGCCGCCTACGCTATGTGTGCGAGCATTGCCAGACCGTTCATTACCAGAACCCGAACATCGTCGCCGGCGTTCTGCCAATCTGGGGCAGCCAGATACTGCTGTGCCGCCGCGCCATCGAACCCCGACGCGGCTACTGGACCCTGCCGGCTGGTTTCATGGAGAACGGTGAGACCATCGAACAGGCCGCTCGCCGCGAGACCATCGAAGAGGCCTGCGCGCGACTTGGCCCAATGAGCCTGTACCAACTGTTCGACCTGCCGCACATCAACCAGGTACACGTGTTCTTCCGCGCCGAACTGAGCGATCTGGATTTCGCCATTGGCGAGGAAAGCCTGGAAGTACGGCTGTTTGAAAAAAGCGAAATACCTTGGGATGAGCTGGCTTTCCGCACCATCAGTCGTACCCTAGAATGCTATTATCGTGACCTCGTCGAGCAGCGCTTCCCGGTCGGTAACGAATGCCTACCCCCCCTGTTCGGCCCGTCATTCACAACTTAGATCTGGCTACTTATCAGGGATATTGTTTCATGCGTTGGTTGCTTGCCCTCTTCTGCCTCACAGTGGCCTCGGTATCTCAGGCGGCCTTCACCGAAACCATCGTGACCAAGCCGGTCTCACAGCAACGCACAGTCGACAAAGTGCTGGTCATCAAATCAGCCCGTCAACTGCAACTGATCAGCGCTGGCGAACCATTCAAGAGCTACCGCATCTCCCTGGGCAAGCAGCCCAACGGCCCGAAACAGCGCGAAGGTGACAAACGCACCCCGGAAGGCCTGTACTGGCTTGACTGGCGCAAGGTTAGCGATCGCTACAACCTGGCCATGCATGTCTCCTACCCGAACGTCAGCGATGCCGCCCGAGCGCGCCGCGAAGGTGTCGAGCCTGGCGGCATGATCATGATCCACGGTACCCCCCTCAATGACGAGTACCCGGAGTGGTACTTCCATACCCTGGACTGGACCGAAGGCTGCATCGCCATGAAGAACGCTGACATGCGCGAAGTCTGGAGCCTGGTCAAAGACGGCACCCTGATCGAGATCCGCCCCTGAGGCAGCAAGAGCAGTAAACTGAACCCATAAAAAAACGCCGCGATCGGTATCGATCGCGGCGTTTTTATTGAACCCCTCAAAAGTTGGCGAGCTGCCAGACTTCATAGGCCGGGGTTTCATACGGATGGCTCTGTTTCAGAGCGGTGACGACCGATTCAATCAACGCGTCGGCCACCACCAACTCCACCCGCCACTCTTCCACCTGCTCAACCACACCCGCCTGCCCAATGAACGGCTGGCTGCCGTCCAATGGGCGAAACTGGCCCTGGCCAAGTACCTGCCAGGCGCAGCAATCATAGTCACCGATTCGGCCGCCACCGGCGGCGAATACGGCAGCCTTGACCACCTCTAGATGGCTAGGCGGTACGAAGAAGGCGAGCTTGTACATCCGGCTTAGTTCACCCACACGCGCGCGTTACGGAACATCCGCATCCACGCACCGTCTTCGTTCCACTCGTCCGGCTTCCAGGAGTTCTGTACGGCACGGAAGACCCGCTCAGGGTGCGGCATCATGATGGTGACGCGACCGTCGCGGCTGGTCAGGCCAGTGATACCACGCGGCGAACCGTTAGGGTTGGCCGGGTAAGCTTCGGTGACCTTGCCATGGTTGTCGACAAAACGCAGCGCCACGCAGCCGGACAGGTCTGCTTCAAGCAGCGCCTCAGGGCTCTGGAACTCGGCATGACCTTCACCGTGAGCGATGGCGATCGGCATACGCGAACCGGCCATGCCCTGCAGGAAGATCGAGTTCGACTCCTGAACCTGAACCATGGCCACACGGGCCTCGAACTGCTCGGAACGGTTACGCACGAAGTGCGGCCAGAGCTCGCTGCCCGGAATAAGCTCGTGCAGGTTGGAGAGCATCTGGCAACCGTTGCAGACACCCAAGGTGAAGCTGTCGTTACGCTCGAAGAAGCCCTGGAAGGCATCACGGGCACGGCTGTTGAACAGGGCCGACTTGGCCCAGCCTTCACCGGCACCCAGCACGTCACCATAAGAGAAGCCACCACAGGCGACCAGCCCCTTGAAGTCGTTCAGGTCAACGCGACCGGCGAGGATATCGCTCATGTGCACGTCGATGGCATTGAAGCCGGCGCGGTCGAACGCAGCGGCCATTTCCACTTGACCGTTGACACCCTGCTCACGCAGCACAGCCACTTGCGGGCGAATACCGGTCTTGATGTAAGGCGCCGCGACATCCTGGTTGACGTCAAAGCCCAGCTTGGCGTTCAAGCCTGGGTTGTCTTCTTCCAGCAGGGCATTGAACTCCTGATCGGCACAGTCAGCGTTATCACGCAGACGCTGGATCCGGTAGCTGGTTTCTGCCCAGGTGCGCTGCAACACACTGCGCTCACCGTCGAACAGCACTTCGCCGTTCAGGCTGATCTGCACTTCGGCGCTGTTGATCGGTTGACCGATCACGGCAACACAGTCCTCACCAAGGCCTGCGGCGCTGAACTGTGCCAGCACCTCTGCCGTAGCGTCCTGACGCACCTGGATGACCGCACCCAACTCTTCGTTGAAAAGAATCGCCGCGACCTTCTCACGCTTGCTGGTCAGGGTGTCGAGCTCCAGGCTCAGACCACAGTGACCGGCAAAGGCCATTTCCAGTGCGCTGACCAGCAGACCACCATCGGAACGGTCGTGGTAGGCCAACAGATGACCGTCAGCGTTCAGGCCCTGGATCACGGCGAAGAAGGCTTTCAGGTCTTCGGCATCGTCGACGTCCGGCGCCTGGCTGCCCAGTTTGCCGTGGGTCTGTGCCAGGATCGAGGCACCCATGCGGTTCTGGCCACGGCCGAGGTCGATCAGGATCAGATCGGTCTCGCCCTTGTCCATGCGCAGCTCTGGGGTGAGGGTCTTGCGAATGTCAGTCACAGGCGCAAAACCGGTGACAACCAGCGACAGCGGCGAGGTAACGCTCTTCTCCTCGCCCTCTTCGCTCCAGCGGGTCTTCATGGACATGGAGTCCTTGCCCACCGGAATGGTCAGGCCCAGCTCTGGGCACAGCTCCATACCAACGGCCTTGACGGTGTCATACAGACGCGCATCTTCACCCGGGTGACCTGCGGCAGACATCCAGTTGGCCGACAGCTTGATGTCGGACAGCTTGCCGATCCGCGAGGCAGCCATGTTGGTCAGGGTCTCGCCAATCGCCATGCGACCGGACGCCGGGGCATCGAGCAGGGCCAGCGGGGTACGCTCACCCATGGCCATCGCTTCACCGGTGTAGACATCGAAACTGGTGGCGGTGACAGCGACATCGGCCACGGGCACTTGCCACGGGCCGACCATCTGGTCGCGAGCAACCAGACCCGTGATGGTGCGGTCGCCGATGGTGATCAGGAAGCTCTTGCTGGCCACCGCAGGGTGACGCAATACGCGATCAATGGAGTCATCCAGCGCCAGTGCGCTTGGATCGAAATCATCGCCCAGTTCCGCTTCACGGGTCACCGAACGGTGCATTTTTGGCGGCTTGCCCAGCAACACGTCCAGTGGCATATCCACCGGATTGTTGCCGAAATGGCTGTCGGTAACGGTCAGATGCGGTTCGGCAGTGGCCTCGCCAACCACAGCGAACGGGCAGCGCTCACGCTCACAGATAGCCTTGAAACGCTCGAAATCGGCCGCATCGACCGAGAGCACATAACGCTCTTGGGATTCGTTGCTCCAGATTTCCAGCGGTGCCATGCCTGGTTCGTCGTTCGGCACGTTGCGCAGTTCGAAACGACCGCCGCGACCGGCGTCGTTAACCAACTCAGGGAAAGCGTTGGACAGGCCGCCCGCACCGACGTCGTGAATGAACTTGATCGGGTTGTTGTCGCCCAGCTGCCAGCAGCGGTCGATCACTTCCTGGCAACGACGCTCCATTTCAGGGTTTTCGCGCTGAACGGAAGCGAAATCCAGGTCAGCCGAGCTGGAACCGGTCGCCATCGACGAGGCGGCACCGCCGCCCAGGCCGATCAGCATGGCCGGGCCACCCAGCACGATCAGCTTGCCGCCGACGCTGATTTCGCCCTTCTGCACGTGATCTTCACGGATGTTGCCCATACCACCGGCCAGCATGATCGGCTTGTGGTAGCCACGGACTTCATCACCGTGCGGGGTCGTGATCGACTGCTCGAAGGTACGGAAGTAGCCGGTCAGGGCTGGACGACCGAATTCGTTGTTGAACGCCGCACCACCCAGTGGGCCTTCAATCATGATGTCCAGCGCGTTGACGATGCGCTCAGGCTTGCCGTAAGGCTTTTCCCAAGGCTGTTCGAAACCGGGGATGCGCAGGTTGGAAACGGTGAAACCGGTCAGGCCCGCTTTCGGCTTGGCACCACGGCCGGTAGCGCCTTCGTCGCGAATCTCGCCACCGGAGCCGGTAGAAGCACCCGGGAACGGCGCAATAGCGGTCGGGTGGTTGTGGGTCTCGACCTTCATCAGGATGTGGACCGGCTCCTGCACCGCGCCGTACTGGCGGGTTTCAGGGTTCGGGAAGAAACGACCGGCCACGGAACCTACGATCACCGAGGCGTTGTCCTTGTAAGCAGACAACACGCCTTCGTTGTGCAGTTGGTAGGTGTTCTTGATCATGCCGAACAGGCTTTTTTCCTGGCTTTCGCCATCGATATCCCAGCTGGCATTGAAGATCTTGTGCCGGCAATGCTCGGAGTTGGCCTGGGCGAACATCATCAGCTCGATGTCGTGCGGATTGCGCTTCAAGCCCAGGAAGGCATTGACCAGGTAATCGATCTCATCGTCAGCCAGGGCCAGGCCCAACTCGACGTTGGCCTTTTCCAGTGCGGCGCGGCCACCGGCCAGTACATCGACCGCCGTCAAGGGCTTGGGTTGTGCGTGACTGAACAGACCCGCGGCATCTTCCAGCTTGCTCAGCACCAGCTGAGTCATGCGGTCGTGCAGCACGTCGGCAACGGCAACGACATCAGCCTCGCTCAGCTCACCGCTGACATAGAAGGCGATACCCCGCTCCAGGCGCTGGATATTAGTCAGGCCACAGTTGTGGGCGATGTCGCTGGCCTTGCTCGACCAGGGCGAAATGGTGCCGAAACGTGGCACTACCAGAAACAGGCGGCCAGTGGGCTCCTGGACCGGTACGCTAGGGCCGTACTTGAGCAGACGTGCAAGCACCTGCTGTTGGTCGGCGGTCAGATCACCGTCAACCTCGGCGAAATGAGCGAATTCAGCATACAAACCACTAACAGCGGGGACTTTCTGGCTCAGTTGCTCGATTAACTTACCGTGGCGAAAGGCAGAAAGGGCAGGAGCGCCGCGCAGGATCAACATCGTCGGGACAGCCTCAGGAAGGGGGTGTGCTTAGAGGCCGTGCATTGTAGCCTAAACCAGCGCGTCAGGCACTCGAAACGCTGCATCCACCCCTGCCCGAATATCGGTATCTGCTGACGGCCTACAACAGCGCCACCTCTTAAATTGAAAAAGACGGTAAAAACCCTACGTTTTGCGCGTACATTTTTGCCCATCGCTAACAGACAAGCCACCCATTGTCGAGATATGGCTGGGCCTGACCTTTGCGTATACTGCACGTTATGTTTGCCCAGACTGCTTTGCGCCAGCGTTGCGCCAAATGGCTCATCGCAACCGGACTCTTACTGCTGCTCGGTGCCTGCGTTGAAAAACCCAGCACACTCGAGCGAGTCAAAGAGGATGGCGTGCTGCGCGTGGTTACCCGCAACAGCCCGGCCACCTACTTCCAGGACCGCAACGGCGAAACCGGCTTCGAATACGAACTGGTCAAGCGCTTTGCCGACGATCTGGGGGTAGAGCTGAAGATCGAAACCGCTGACAACCTTGACGACCTGTTCGGACAACTGGGCAAGCCACAAGGCCCGGTACTGGCGGCCGCCGGCCTGGTCAGCAGCGAACAGCGCAAACAACAGGTGCGCTTTTCCCACCCCTACCTGGAAGTCACGCCCCAGATCATTTATCGCAACGGCCGCTCACGCCCTACCGACGTCACCGACCTGGTCGGCAAGCGCATCATGGTGCTCAAGGGCAGCTCCCATGCCGAGCAGTTGGCGGAACTGAAGAAACAGTACCCCAAGCTCAGCTACGAAGAGTCCGAGGCGGTCGAAGTGGTCGACCTGCTGCGCATGGTCGACGAAGGCCAGATCGACCTGACCCTGGTCGACTCCAACGAATTGGCAATGAACCAGGTGTACTTCCCCAACGTACGGGTAGCGTTTGATCTGGGGGATGCCCGCGACCAGCGCTGGGCCGTCGCCGCTGGCGACGACAACAGCCTGCTCAACGAAATCAACACCTTCCTCGACAAGGCCCAAAAGAACGGCACCCTGCAACGCCTGAAAGACCGCTATTACGGCCATGTCGATGTACTTGGCTACGTCGGCGCGTATACCTTCGCCCAACACCTGCAGCAACGCTTGCCACGCTTCGAGAAGCATTTCCAGGCCACGGCCAAGAAAGAAAAGGTTGATTGGCGCCTGCTGGCGGCCATCGGCTACCAAGAGTCGATGTGGCAGGCAGAGGTCACCTCCAAGACCGGCGTGCGCGGGCTGATGATGCTCACCCAACGCACGGCCCAGGCCATGGGCGTCTCCAATCGACTGGACCCCAAGCAGAGCATCAGCGGTGGCGCCAAGTACTTCATGCACGTCAAGAACGAGCTGGACGACAAGATCGAAGAGCCGGACCGTACCTGGTTCGCATTGGCGGCCTACAACGTGGGCAGCGGCCACCTGGACGACGCACGCAAACTGGCGGCCCGGGAAGGCCTGAACCCGAACAAGTGGCTGGATGTAAAGAAAATGCTGCCACGCCTGTCGCAAAAGCAGTGGTACAGCAAAACCCGATATGGCTACGCCCGCGGCGGTGAACCCGTGCACTTCGTGGCCAACATCCGTCGCTACTACGACATCCTGACCTGGGTTACGCAGCCACAGCTTGAGGGCAATCAGGTGGCCGAAGGCACGCTGCATGTGCCGGGGGTCAACAAGACCAAACCACCTGAGCAGCCGTCGTCCCTCTGAGCCCCGCTGTCAGTCATCGCGCACTTTCCAGCGGCATGCCCGCTCAGGATCGCGCACGCCGCGCCTTGAAGAACTCAGTGAGAATACTGCCGCATTCTTCGGCCAATACCCCGCCTTCAAACAGCACGCGGTGATTGAGAAAACCCTGGGTAAAAAACTGCCCCTGGCTCTGCACCACCCCGGCTTTAGGCTCCAGCGCCCCGTACACCACACGGGCAATACGCGAATGGACGATCAGCCCTGCGCACATGCTGCACGGCTCCAGCGTCACGTAGAGGGTGCTGCCCGGCAAGCGGTAGTTACTGGCAGCCTGCGCAGCCGCACGAATGGCGACCATCTCGGCATGCGCGCTGGGATCACTGCCACTGATCGGGCAATTGAACCCCCGACCAATGACCTCACCATGCTGCACCAGCACCGCACCCACCGGCACTTCACCCAAGGCCGCGCCTTGGGCCGCAAGGTCCAGGGCCATCTGCATGAAAACCTGATCGCGACTGCGATCAATGATCTGGGGCTGGCGCATCATGCCACCTCGATTGCAGCCATCAGGCCGGTTTCCATGTGATCGATGACATGACAGTGGAACATCCAGGTTCCCGGGTTATCGGCAACCAAGGCGACCTGGGCGCGTTCGTTCTTGCCCAACAGGTAGGTGTCGGTGAAGTACGGCTCGATTTTGCGTCGGTTCGACCCAATCACCTTGAAGGACATGCCATGCAGGTGAACAGGGTGCTGATACTGGGTCATGTTCTTCAGCTCGAAGATGTAACTCTTGCCCTTCTTCAGCGTAGCAATCGGGCGATCAGAGCAGGTCTTGTCCGTGATGTCCCAGGCAACACCATTGATCTGCCACAGGCTCGGCGGTCGATTCTCGGTATTCACCGACACCGAACCTGCCCACTCAAAATTGAAGTGGAGCTTCTCGGCATTGGCCAGATCCGGCTCGGCCACCGGATTGGCCGGCAGCGCTGGCGGCCAGTCACTCGGCGTGTCATTGCTGGCGACCGAGCGCAAGGTACCCAAGCGTACCGGGCCATCGCGCAGGGAGATTTCCTCACCCGCCGGCGGCACCTTGATCGCCAGACAAATACGCATACCCGGGCCCAACCAGTAGTCCTTGCCCAGCGGACGCGGCGTGATCGGGTTGCCATCCAGCGCATAAATACGCGCCTCGGCATTCCCGCGCAGGTTGATCCGGTAGGTCAGGGTGTTGTCCAGGTTGAGCAAGCGCACGCGGACAATCTGCCCAGCCGGCAGATCGACAACAGCATTGGGTTCACCATTGATGGTGAGCAAGCGCCCTGCCGTACCACCCCGGGCAGCTTCACGAGGCACGCTGAAGGCCACAAAGGCCCCTTGCTCGTCCACATGCCAGCTCTTCAGGCTCAGGGTGCGCTCGTGCTTGAACCCGGTGGGCTCGCGCTCCTCGACAATCAACGGCCCCACCAGCCCGCGTCCCAGCTCCTCACTACTGCTCACATGCGGGTGATACCAGTAGCTACCGGCATCCGGCACACGGAATTTGTAGTCGAAGTATTCGCCCGGCAATACCGGCAGTTGCGAAACGTAGGGTACGCCATCCATTTCCAGCGGCAGGCGAATGCCATGCCAGTGAATAGTTGTAGGAACCGGCAGGTGATTGATGAAGCGTACACGCAGCCATTCGCCCTGACGTACGCGCAACTCGGTGCCCGGCGCCGAAGGCCCAAACGCCCAAGCCGGTGTCTTGTAGCCCGATACCAGTTCCACATCCAAGGGTGCGGCAATCAGCTCGTAGTCATGGCCAGCATTCGGGTCGGTCCTGCCCAGCCAATAGCGCGCAGCGCCACCCGCCCCCAGGCCAACCGCCACCAAGCCAGTAAGGCCACCGAGAATTTGTCGCCGGGTAAAGGACATCGGAGCAAGCACCTCGTACTGCAGACTCAACAGGCTGGCGAACTGTGCCAGCGATGAAGGGCGAATACGATACACCTGCATTTGAGAAAGATTAAGTGAAGACTTTGTCGCACCCGCCTTGTGGCACCCACCCCATCTGCACCAGAATCCCCACGACCAGCCCCTGCCATTGAAAAACCTGGACTGTTGCTCACCTCATAAGGATATCCACGCATGATCGACTTCAACAACAAAGGCTTCTTCAAACTCAAGCAAAACGACGAATACGCCGAACGCGTAACCGCCCTGCTGCTAGACGGCGAACACGTCATCGACGCTTACAAATCCATGCGCGACGGCGTGGTGTTCACCAACAAGCGCATCATCGCAGTGAACGTGCAAGGCCTCACCGGCAGCAAAAAGGATTTCACCTCCCTGCCCTACAAAAATATCGTGGCCTACTCGGTTGAAACCTCCGGCACGTTCGACCTGGACTCGGAGCTGGAAATTTACTTTTCGTCGCTGG
>JAEAMF010001235.1_pt1 | contig 20237 bp, 14 predicted proteins | sample 8958721 | NCBI WGS metagenome assembly JAEAMF01 (sample SAMN16933255, study PRJNA681124) | bioreactor sludge metagenome | isolation source: anaerobic bioreactor treating anionic surfactant - SDBS | place: India: Bengaluru | collected 2019-02-28
CGCTCCTCTCTGGACTGCGGACAGCAAGAAGCTCATGTACAGCTCCTTTGCCGCCGGAACTATCTGCAGGAAAGGGGCTGACGGCGCGGGTGAGGTTGAACGGCTTGGCCCTGAATGGGAACTCCCACACGTACTCTACCCGTTTTCACAGTCGAAGGATGGGAAAGCCATAGTGCTGTCGGAAGTGTGGCTGTCCCCTTTTCAAGCGGATATCGGAATGATTTCCATGGAGGGGGATCATGCAATAAAATCGCTGCTGCAGGAAAAATCCAACGAGAATTATCCGCAGATTTCACCGGGTGGACAATGGATGGCCTATCAATCGGATAGGTCGGGCCGGTATGAAATTTACGTCTGCTCATTCCCTGATGTGAACAAGGGGAAATATCAAGTGACAACCGGAGGCGGTGACAGCCCGCTATGGTCGCCGGATGGGAAGGAGTTGTTTTATCGCAACGGCGATTCCTATATGGCTGTTGATGTGGAGACAGAACCGCCCCTTAAATACGGAAAACCTGAAGTGCTTTTCAAAGGCGCCTACAGTTCCAACAGCAATCCCCATAATTACACTTTTTGGGATATAAGCCCTATTGACAAACGTTTTTTGATGATAAAGCCCGCTGCGGCAGAAGCGAAATCAAGAGCGGACATTCCTCGCAAAATCAGCATCGTCGTAAACTGGTTCGAAGAACTGAAACAGCGGGTTGCGGCGGGTAAATAGGAAAATGGGAAAATGAAACCAGCGCCAACGATCCAGTGCCCGAAGTGCTCGGCGGAAAATCCGGTTGATAATAAATTCTGTGGATCCTGCGAACAACCGATCAGCACGCCTTCGCAAATGCCCACGATGGACGCTCCTGCAGCGGAAGCTCCGAAGGTTGCGGAAACGCCGCATGTCGCCAGGATAATCTCGTCCGATTCGATCCCGGCGGGAGGATTCACGCCCGGAACAATCCTGGCCGACCGCTACCGCATCATCGGATTGCTTGGGCGCGGCGGTATGGGAGAGGTCTATCGCGCCGATGATCTGAAACTGGGGCATCCCGTGGCGTTGAAGTTCCTTCCGCCCAAACTCGCCGAGGATCCGGTTCGCCGGGAGCGCTTCTTTGCCGAAGTGCGAATCACCCGGCAGCTTTCGCACCCGAATATTTGCCGAGTTTATGACATCCAGGAATTTGAAGGCCGGCATTTTCTCTCGATGGAGTTCATCGATGGCGAAGACCTTGCGTCGCTGCTGAAGCGCATCGGGCATCTGACCAACGAAAAGGCTCTGGACATCGCGCGCCAGCTCGCAGCGGGACTGGCAGCCGCACACGAGCGCGGCGTACTGCACCGCGATCTCAAGCCCGCCAACATCATGCTCGACGGGCACGGGCGCGTTCGCATCACGGATTTCGGTCTGGCTATTGCCGTGGAAGACGAATTCCAGGCAGCGGAGATCGCCGGAACGCCTGCCTACATGGCCCCCGAACAGCTCGCAGGCAAGGGCGCAACGGTCCGCAGCGACATGTACTCGCTGGGACTCGTACTATACGAGATCTACACCGGTAAGAAGGCCTTCACCGCCACGACGCTCGCCGAATTGCGGCAGCAGAAGGAGACGCATACCCCACGAGCGATATCGGAACTCCGCGAAGGGATGGACCCGGTGATCGAGCGTCTCATCCGGCGCTGCATGGAAAAAGATCCGAATGCGCGTCCCTCGTCTGTGGCGCAACTGGCGCTTGCCCTGCCGGGCGGCGATCCTCTCGCCGCCGCCATCGCAGCGGGCGAAACCCCGTCGCCCGAAATGGTCGCAGCCTCAGGCTTAAAGGAGGGCCTTCGCCCCGCCGCGGCGTGGGCACTTCTCGCAGTCATAATTGTGGGATTGGTAGCAGCCCTGGCGATTAAGGATCGCATTTCCTTGCATCGGCGCATCCCGTTCGAGAAGCCTCCGCAAGCTCTGGTCCAGCGCTCTCACGACATCCTCATGAAGGCGGGATTTTCGGAGAAACCCGCAGACAGCGCTTATGGTTTTATCGAAAATTCCGATCTCCTGCGCTACATCGAGGAATCCGACAAATCGGCGAATCGCTGGAACAAGCTCGACTCCAGGGCAATCCTTTTCTGGTACCGGCAGAGCCCGCGCCAACTTGGCATCTTGGCATTAACGACCGGGAGCACCGCGCCGGACAATCCCGCTTTGCAGTATTCGGGAGAAATTCTGGTCATGCTGGACACCGAAGGGCGTCTGCTATCGTTGCGCAGCGTGCCGCCTCAGAAGCAGAAAAAAACCGAAGCCGTGCCTCTCGATTGGGCTCCGTTCTTCTCCGAGGCAGGTCTCGATATCACGCAATGGAAGGCGGCGGATGCCGAATGGAGTCCGCTCTCCTACGCCGACACCAGATCCGCATGGACAGGTTCGCTTCCAAACTGGCCCGGGACTGCCGTCCGGATTGAAGCGGCGGCTTTTCAAGGCAAACCGGTCAGCTTTGAAATCATAGGTCCCTGGACCCGGGCTGCGCAGATGGAACCGGTTCAACTGCAGGGGCGGCGCCTTATCCAAGTAGTTATCCAACTCATCGCCTATGGACTGGTAATAATAACTGCTATTTTAGGTGGCATTTTCATTGCCCGCAGGAATATCAAACTTGGCCGGGGGGATCGCCGCGGCGCAATGCGGGTGGCGCTTTTTGTGCTGGCTTTATTGGCGTCCATGTGGATTTTAGGCTTGCCTCATGGCTCTTTCACGAATCTTTTGCTGTCTGCGTATGCGGCTGTTTTAATGTGGATTTTCTATATAGCGATTGAGCCTTTCGTACGTCGCCGGTGGCCTCGGATTCTGGTTTCCTGGACGCGTCTCATTTCAGGGAATTGGCGGGATCCTCTGGTTGCGCGCGACATTTTTGTCGGCCTTACCTTCGGGTTTTTTACGAGCTGCTTATCCCTCATTATTAACGCTATCCCGTCTCCATCGTCTTGGGCCGGATTCAACCGGGTCAGCGCAATCGATCTCGGAAGTGTTATAGGAGCTCGCTTCTCTATCCTCACTTTTCTGGGAGAGCTTTGGGAGGGTTTATTCTTAGGGTTGGCTTTTGTCTGTTTTCTGGTGATTATGAGGCTTTTGCTGAGAAATCAAATAGCTGCCATTGCTGCGTGCATCCTGATCTCTTCCATGATATGGATTCCGGGACCTGCGGCAGGCCTGACCATTTCCGCCCTAGTTTACTTTCTGATGTTGCGCTTCGGGCTTTTGGCGGCGACTGTTTCCTCTGTTCCATATGGCCTAATCCTGGCTTCGCCCATGACCCTGCAAGCTTCCGCCTGGTATTCGGGCTACGGCTATCTCGCCCTCGCGATATTTGCCGCGATTGTTCTCTATGCCTTCCGCTATTCGCTCGGCGGCCGCTCCATGCTGGCGGCTTCGCGTCTCGACGAGTGATTAACTAGTTTCTGTCGCGAAACGTAGGTTTTAGTCCCGAAGGGACGGTGCAGCAAAGCCCAGGGTGAAACCCTGGGACAATGATAGAATGTTTGATAAGCCCTGTAAGGGCGACGCAAGTCGTTCCTGTCATTGACCTTCTGCTTCGCCCCTTCAGGGCTCTTTGGATCTTTGACCCGAACCCAGGGCTGCGCCCTGGGCTTTGCTGCTCCACCCCTCCGGGGTTTGAAATGCCCGTTTCGCGACAGAAACTAACTAACGGAAATTCGGTCTGTGGCATTGTTGTTTGTGACTCGCGCCGGTTCTCCGGCTCGCCCGTTCTCTTTTCCTTCAATCTTCCACAGAAATCGTCCGGGCGTTGGTCCACAACCGTAAATATTCCGTGCGAACGCTGGGATCGAGTTTATCCTCGAAATCCAGCGGCAGATTCAAGCGGATAATTAATTCCTGAACGTCCGACAGATCTCTCAGACGATGAGGAGCGGTCAGTCCTGAGGCCAGCTTAAGCTCGATAAGCTTTTCAAGCGTGATGAGCCATAAACCCTCTTTTTGAATGCGCGCTTCGGAAGGATCCGGGAACTTTACGGCCTTGGGTTTTCCATCACCCGGATATTCACCGGAGGTGACGATCTCGATTCTGACACCGGTTTGCGTGTTCCGAAAAGATTTGGTCGCGCCTGCGAATGCCGGCAGGTAACCTCGTCCCAGAAGCGAATCCCGGAAGATCTGCAGCGCTTCGCGTGTCATCAGGATATCGATATCCTCAGTGAAGCGGCGATACCCATAGGCTACCAGAGCCATACCGCCAATAACAGCATAATCGAGCCCATTCTCGTCCAACTCTCCAACAAGCCTCTCCAATGAAGCGTAGATATCCCCTGACCCCATAAAGAAGCGGCTCCCTTCCTGATAGCTGCGCCAAAGGGCATCTGAAACATATGAAGGATCGTGATCCTGCTTGAATTTCATTTGCTTCAGTATACACCCGCATTCCGGCCGGATGACCAGCTTTCCAGTGAGACGCGGCCCTGCATTGGCTGAGTGCCCGCTCCTCGCCGCGTCCTACTTCCCGCTATCAAACCAGCTGCAATTTCGTTACAATGGCCTCACGTTTCATCAAACAGCTTGTCCTTATAAAATCGGGGTCGGAGTCGGTCTCGGGGTCGAATTATTTAAAAAGCCGATTCCGATACCGAGAAAGACGGGAATATGAAACCGGGTCCAATGATCCAGTGCCAGAAGTGCTCGGCGGACATACCGGCAGAGAGTCGATTTTGCCTATCCTGCGGACAAGCCGTCAGCACGCCTTCCCAGGCGCCCACGATGGAAGCTCCTGACGCAGTAACGCCGAAGGCGGCGGAAACGCCGCATGTCGCGCGGATAATTTCTTCCGATTCGATCCCGGCGGGAGGATTCACACCCGGAACGATCCTGGCCGACCGCTACCGCATCATCGGGCTGCTCGGCCGCGGAGGCATGGGCGAGGTGTATCGCGCGGACGATCTGAAGCTGGGTCAGCCCGTGGCTTTGAAGTTCCTTCCCCCCAGGCTTGCCGATGATGCTGTGCGCCGTGAGCGCTTCTTCGCCGAAGTGCGAATCACGCGTCAGCTGTCGCATCCCAATATATGCCGAGTTTATGACATCCAGGAATTTGAAGGTCGCCATTTTCTTTCAATGGAGTTCATCGATGGCGAAGATCTCGCATCGCTGATCCGGCGTATCGGACATCTCTCGAATGAAAAGGCGCTGGACATCGCTCGCCAGCTCGCAGCGGGACTGGCAGCCGCGCACGAACGCGGAGTGCTGCACCGCGACCTAAAGCTGGCCAACATCATGCTAGACGGGCATGGGCGGGTCCGCATCACGGATTTCGGCCTGGCTATCGCGGTGGAAGACGAAGCCCAGGCAACCGAGATTGCCGGCACGCCCGCCTACATGGCGCCGGAACAGCTCGCGGGCAAGGGAGCGACCGTCCGCAGCGACATGTACTCCCTGGGGCTGGTGCTGTACGAAATCTATACGGGCAAAAAGGCCTTCGCGGCAACAAACCTTGCCGAACTGCGGCAGCAAAAGGAAACACACACTCCGAGGGCCATATCGGAACTCCGCGAAGGAATGGACCCGGTCGTGGAACGGCTCATCCGTAGCTGCATGGAAAAGGATCCGAATGCGCGGCCCGCGTCGGTCGCGCAACTGGCGCTTGCCCTGCCGGGCGGCGATCCTCTCGCCGCCGCGCTCGCGGCCGGCGAAACCCCGTCTCCCGAAATGGTCGCCGCCTCCGGCTCAAAAGAAGGGCTGCGCCCTGCCATCGCCTGGGGACTTCTCGCGTTCATAATTATCGGAACGCTGGGGTTGATATGGATGAAAGATAGCGTCATGTTGTACCGGCGCATCCCTTTCAATAATTCTCCCGAAGCGCTGGCGGATCGTTCAAAACTGTTCCTGACCAGGGCGGGATACGCGGAGAAATTCGAAGACAGCGCTTATGGCTTTATAAGAAACTCTGAGTATCTTAGCTATATTGAAATCTCGGGCAAGAGCCCGAATCGGTGGAAGAATCTGGATGCCAGGGCAATTCTTTTCTGGTACCGGCAGAGCCCGCGTCCAATACAAGTTCTATTAGGCACCATTGCTCCGGATAATCCGCCGTTGCAGCATCCGGGTGAAGTCCTGCTCGTGCTGGATACAGAGGGGCGCCTTCAATCTTTGCGCGCCCTGCCGCGGGAGGCTCAGCCAAGGAACAGCGCCGCGCCGATGGATTGGGCTCCATTCTTCAGAGAAGCAGGACTTGAGCTATCCCAATGGACTCCGGTAGATCCTCAATCGCTTCCACTCTCCTATGCCGATTCCAGGGCTGCGTGGTCCGGTTCGCTTCCGAGCCTGCCCGACGCTCGCGTACGGATTGAAGCGGCGGCCTTTCAAGGCAAACCGGTCCGCTTTGAATTCATCTTTCCGAAAACGGATGCAGCGGCAATTGCTCCGGCAAGGATGCGGGCGCTGACCTACAGCATAGCATTGACTCTGCTCTTTGTTACTGCAACGTTGGGCGGAGTCTTCTTTGCGAGAAGAAACCTGAGGCTTGGGCGGGGAGACAGGCGCAACGCCAATCGCCTGTCGCTGTTTGTCTTGTGTTTGTCCGTAGTCTCATGGATTCTTACCGCATCTCATAGCTCACCCGTAGATCTGCTCTTAATCCCTTATTTAGCCGCCCTAACCTGGATTTTCTATATGGCGATCGAGCCTTTTGTGCGCCGAAGATGGCCGCATATCCTCGTCTCTTCGACTCGTCTGCTGTCGGGAGAGTGGAAGGATGCGCTTGTAGCGCGCGAAGCGCTCATCGGTTCCGCGCTCGGGATTTTGGCAAGCTGCATGCTTATCCTCTCAAATCATCTGGTTCCTTCGTGGTTTGGATACGAAGAGTTGAGGCCGCCGCAAAGCGCATCATCCCTTTTGGAGAATATTGTTGGAGCGCGGTTTTTGGTTTCCGGCCTCATAGGTTCGGTCTTGACGGTAATTCTGCTTTGTTTGTCAGTGCTCTGTCTCCTCTTTATTATGAGGGTTTTGCTGAGAAGTCAAATAGCCGCGATTATTGTGTGCGTGCTTTTCTGGGCCTTTCTTCAAGCACCCGGCAGTTTATGGTCTTTCCTAGTCGGGATTGTTCTTACTCCCATATTCTTCATTGCCCTGACTCGTTTCGGCCTTCTGGCGGCAGTTCATAGCCTTTTGGCAAATCTCGTTATAAGTGCGCAGTTTCCAACGACTCTCGATGCGTCCGCCTGGTACGCCGGCTACGGCTATGCCGCTCTCGCGATATTTGCCGCGATTGTTCTCTATGCCTTCCGTACGTCGCTCGGCGGCCGCCCCATCTTCGGCACACCCCGACTCGACGAGTGATTCCAGTTTGAAACTGTCTGTTATTTGAGGATCCTACCTTTGGATGCGGGCCGAACCGCCTGCGGCGAATGCCCGGACCTGGTCGACCGTAGCCATGGTCGTATCGCCCGGAAAGGTCGTCAGCAGCGCTCCGTGCGCCCATCCGAGCTTTACGGCATTCCCGGGATCCTCGCCGGCGAGCAATCCGTAAATGAAGCCGCTCGCGAATCCGTCGCCGCCGCCTACCCGGTCATAGATGTCCAGTTCGCATGCCGGAGAAACATGCTCGCTTCCGTTCACCCACGCGACTGCTCCCCAGCTGTGCCGGTTCGTCGAATGGACTTCGCGCAGGGTTGTTGCGACTGCTTTGATTTGCGGGTGCTTCCGCACGACTTTTCCAATCATGCCGAAGAAAGCTCCGGGATCGAGCTTCGATTTGACGCTCATTTCCGGGCCGGGGATGCCCAGGCCTTTCTGGAGATCCTCTTCGTTGCCGATCAGGACATCGACGTGTTCGACGATGCGTGCGACTACCTCAATTGCCTTCTGCTGCCCCCCCCAGATGCTCCAGAGCTTTTCGCGGAAGTTCAGGTCGAAGCTCGTAACCGCTCCGGCGGCCTTTGCCGCTTTCATGCCCTCGGCTATGAGAGCTCCGGTCGTCTCTGAGAGCGAGGCGAATATGCCGCCGCTGTGGAACCATCGGATGCCGCCGGAGAAAACCGCGTTCCAGTCGAAGTCTCCCGGCTTCAGGAGAGCGGCTGCTTCATTGGAGCGGTTATAAAACACGACAGGCGCGCGAACGCCGTGGCCGCGGTCGCTGTATACCGTTGCCATATTGGGGCCGTTCACTCCGTTGTGTTTAAAGCGCCTGTAAAACGGCTTCACTCCCATCGCTCTGACTCGCTCCGCTATCAGGTCGCCGATGGGATACTCCACCATCGCCGTGACGATTCCCGTGCTCATCCCGAAACAGTCGGCCAGGTTCGCCGCCACGTTGAATTCGCCGCCGCTGACATGGATCTGACAAGCAGTCGCCTTGCGAAAAGGGATAATGCCTGGATCCAGACGATGCACGAGCGCGCCAAGAGAAATCAGATCGAGTGCTGCTTGAGAAGGAATGCTCAAACCAGTGCCCATTGCCTGCTCCTTGCGATAAAAATAATCTTTTTTGTCCGGGCAAAAATATCCCGGTAATCCTGCAATCTAAACCGTATAGGCCGACGAGGCTGTTTCTCCGCCTTGCCCCGTCCAGTTTGTGTGAAAGAATTCCCCGCGCGGCCGGTCGATGCGCTCGTATTGGTGCGCACCGAAATAATCCCGCTGGGCTTGAAGAAGGTTGGCCGGCAGCCGGCCGTTCCTGAAGCCGTCGTAATAGCATAGCGCCGTGGACATGGCGGGCGTCCAGACGCCGTGCAGGACGGCGGCAGACACTACTCGCCGCCATGCATTCTGCGACCGCTCGATTCGCTCTCTGAAAAACGGATCCAGCAGCAGGTTCGACAACCGCGGATTCGCGTCAAACGCTTCCTTGATCTTTGCGAGGAATACGGACCGGATGATGCAGCCGCCCCGCCAGAGCAGGGCGATGTTGCCGTAATTCAGGTTCCACTTGTATTCCTTGGCCGCTTCATGCAGGAGCACGAATCCCTGTGTGTAGGAGATGATCTTCGAAGCATACAGCGCCTGTTCGAGATCGATCAACAATGCATCCTTGTCGCCCGTGAAATTCTGTGCCGGGGACCGCAGCACCGCGGATGCTTCGACCCGTTCCTCCTTCATGGCCGATAGGCACCGGGCATAAACGGCCTCGCTGATCAGCGTCAGAGGGATGCCCAGATCGAGAGACACTACGCTGGTCCATTTCCCCGTCCCTTTTTGTCCCGCCGTGTCGAGTATCTTATCCACAAGCGGTTGGCCGTCCGAGTCCTTGAACGCCAGGATGTCCCGTGTGATTTCGATCAGATAGCTGTCCAGGTCCCCCGTGTTCCACTTCTTAAACACTTCGTGCATTTCTTCCGCGGACATTCCGAGCAGTTCCTTCATGACCTGGTACGCTTCGCAGATCAGTTGCATGTCTCCGTATTCAATGCCGTTGTGAACCATTTTTACGAAATGGCCCGCTCCGTTTTCTCCGACCCAGTCGCAGCAGGGAGTGCCATCCGCCACCCTGGCAGCGATGGCCTGGAAGACAGGTTTCACATGCGGCCACGCCGCCGGCGATCCTCCCGGCATGATGGAAGGCCCGCGCAGTGCTCCCTCCTCTCCACCCGAGACGCCGGTGCCGATGAAAAGCATCCCTTTGGATTCCAAGTATCTGGTCCGTCGGATGGTGTCCGGGAAATGCGAATTGCCTCCGTCTACAATGATGTCTCCCCGGTCCAGGAGAGGCAGGAGTTGTTCGATCAGCTCATCGACAGGCTTTCCGGCTTTTACCATCATCATGATCCGGCGCGGCTTTGCGAGGGATCGAACGAAGTCCTCAATCGTCTGCGATCCGATGAAGTTTTTCTCTTTTCCCCGGCCGTGAATGAACCGATCCACTACGCCTTCCTCGAGGCCGGGGACCGTTCGGTTGTAGACTCCGACCGTGAAGCCCTTGCTTTCCATGTTGAGCGAAAGGTTCTCGCCCATCACTGCAAGGCCGATCATGCCGATATCCGCTTTCTCTTTCATGCTTCCTCTCTTCATTTGTCTGGTCCGGTAGTTCAGCGACTGGCGCTATAAAAACGTTCGCGGCTTGCCCAGAGGCCCTGGCCCGGATTCGAAACAAAAAAGATTTCTTCTCCGTCCGCCATTGTATTGAAACCGTCCCTTAGTTTCCCCGGATCGTATCTCTCCGTCATTTCTTTCAAATCACCATACCGGAAGTTCACTCCTTCTATCTCCCTCCGTGTCAGGGAACCGGGACAATAGGTGATCGCAAATCTGCCTTCCGCAGACCCGTGAATGAGATGGGCCGCCGTCCCAAGGCTTTGGCGGAGGTCTTCCTGCGTGCGAACCAGTTCCAATACGCGGGGCGTTCCCGCATATCCGTATTTGCGGATGAGACGGTCCATGTCTGCGTCTTCGCCGAATTGCGCAAGACCCGGAGCCAGGACCAGGATCTCCCCTCCGTCGGATATTGCCATGCGAGTCCTGTAAATACTCTTGTTGCCAAGCCAGGTGCTCTTGAATTCCGCCGGATCGAGGTAGACCACGGCTTTCTTGATGGGAGCCTCGAGGAGCTGGAAATTAACCTCGGCCGATAGCGCCGCCGCTTCGTTAAAACACTCCGCGTCGTCGCCGATAAAAAGCCCCCTAATGACAAGATTCCCGTCATCGTTTTTACCTACAACGGTCAGAACATAGACGATAGGCAGATGCTGCGCAAAATGCTCCAAACCGTAATTCAGGACCTTGCGCACCGGAGTATCGGCCCGCCCCATCATGCGTTCCATTCCATGAACGGCGCCTAGAAAGTGAGTCTTGTGGATCCCTTCGGACCCGCCCGTTCCGACAAAGATATTTTTGTTGTACCCTGCCATGCCAATTACTTCGTGCGGCACAACCTGGCCGATGGAGAGGATCAGGTCATGACCTCCATCCGCAAGCAGACGGGCAACCTGGATAGGTATGCTATAGTCGATCCTGCCTTCCGAAACCTTCCGAACATAGGATGAGGATACTTCGCCCAGCGTGGCGCAACCATGGCGCCAGTCGTGAATGCGAAACAGACCGCACGGCGTCTTGCCGAACATCGTCCGGATTTCCCCCTCGGTCATCGGGTAGTGCGTACCGATGGCCGGCAGGATATCGGCCAGCCGTTCTCCGTAATACTCCCAAACCAATTCGGTCAGCAGACCGGCCCGGGAGTGATAGCGGGTGAAATCAGGAGGAACCGCGAGCACGCGCCGTCTGCCGCCGAGGCGGTCCAGCGAGGCAAACAACGCTTCCCGGACTTCGCCGGGCGAAAACGCCATATCGGTTGATCCGCGGCCGAAAAGAATCATTGCGCTTACACTCCGGAGTATGCCGAGAAGCCGCCGTCGATCGGGAGCACAATGCCCGTGACGAACTGAGACATCGGCGAAAGCAGCCACAAAACGGCGCCCAGCAGATCCGCCGGTGCCCCGAACCTTTTCATCGGGGTATGTGCGAGGATCTGCTCGCCGCGAGGAGTCCATTTCCCCGTTTCCTTATCTGTCAGGAGAAAACGGTTCTGCTCGGTGAGAAAAAATCCCGGCGCAATCGCATTGACTCTGATATCGGCCGAGTATTCCTGAGCCATATGCACCGCAAGCCATTGCGTAAAATTGGACACGGCGGCTTTCGCCGCTGAGTAGGCGGGAATCCGGGTCAGCGGGCGGAACGCATTCATCGAGGAAACATTCAAGATCACGCCCGCTTTCTGTTGCGCCATAATTTTCCCAACAACCTGGCTGGGGACGATCGTTCCCAGCAAGTTCAGGTCGGAGACGAAACGCAGCGCGCTTTCCGGCAAATCGAAAAACGACTTGCCGCTTCCCGTGGTTGCGCCCGGATTGTTGCCTCCGGCTGCATTCACCAGGCAGTCGATTCTGCCGAAATCGGCGACGATCTTATCGACGGCGGTTCTCATCGCATCTTTCTGGAGAACGTCGCTTTCCAGTGCGACATACCGCCCTTTCGACAGTCTCAGATGCGGAACGAACCGTTCGGGCGCGGCAGGAACGCGGTCGATGACGGCGACGTTTGCATTGCAGCCGAGAAGGGCGCAGGCGATTTCGCCGCCCAGCACGCCGGCTCCGCCGGTGACGACCGCTACCCGGCCGCTGAAGTCATATAATCTGATCAGCTCATCGAGATTCAATGCTTTGTCCTTTCAATCCAGCCTATATTTGCAGTTTCCGGAATCCGAAATCACCGTGGATCACGGTGCTCATTCGTTTGATTCCAGGCCCATGAAAAGAGGCCGTATGTGGCGCTCGTAAAGATTTGTCGTGACATTATCCTCAATGGCGCTGCGGCACTCCCGGCGCAGTTCCGCCATTTTGGCCCCCATCTCCGCCGCGATCTTGAATCCGAGATGCATGAGTTGCCGCAGGTGGGGATTGTAATTCCTGCACAACGCATCATGCCTTAATGCCTGCACAAACTCTTCGCTGTTCCATGCGGAAACCCTGGCCGGAGCGGGAAGCTGGAGCCTGTCGATGCGGATCACGGCGAGGTACGGACTGCATAGCTCGTCAAAGCGCATGTAGGATTTTTCGTATATTTCCTTTGCCAAAGCCAGTCCATCGGGATGCGAGGCGGCCATTCCCGTAATCTCCTCGAGCCACGTTGTCCCGGCTGTTTTGAGATGGATCCCCGTTCCGGTGCCCGTAATCGCCTCATGCATGACGGGATATAGAGAAAACTTGTCGCTGCCCGTATGAATGCTCAACTTCAGGTTTTTGGGGAGATCGAAACGTTCCACCGCAAAAGCAATAACCGCCATGTCCTCCTGAAACTCCTTTGTGAATCGCTTCAGGTCACCCACATAGTCAATCCCTTTCAGGAAAGCTCCGCTGAATTTCAGCGCGATCGTCTGGATCGGGATCTTTTCCAGCGCGATCGCGGCAAGTATCATCAGCAGTTCCGCGGGAGTCTGGGCGGTATGAGCCTCGTCCATTGAAATCTCGGTTACGAAGTTCTCTTCACCCTTCTTTGCGGCGATGTAGCGGTAGATTTTGCCGGCTTCGGAAATCGCATGGAGATAGTTCTCCGAAAAAACTCCAAGCGCGGCGTCTGTTATCCGCAAAGGGATCTCTATCCCCTGGATGGAAAGAGCGTCCTTGTAGTTGGACATTACCGCAAGAAAAGGCGCCGCGGAAGCGCCCCGCAAAGGCTTGCCGATATAATCCGCGACATCGATGGTAAAGAAATTGTGGGAGGGAAGATAAGCGTCGACCGTATTCGGCCCGATATGGTCGGCGTCAACGTAATACGAGTCGGTCCATCCGCAGGCCCTGACCGCCTCAACGGCGGCCTTGCTCGCGTCTTCCGGCACTGTCCCGGCGATCACGTGCTCGCGGTTCGATTTGTTCCACACGGGCACGATGCGGATGCCGCTTGCCGCAGCTTTCTGAAGCGCCCTGAGTTGAGCGGCGCACTGAAAGCCAAACCTGTCTCCTATGCCCATCGAGTATTTTTCCAGTTCCATTATATACACTCCTTACAGAGACCCTGCGTAGCCCGCGATTACGGCCGATGCGATCAGCAACAGCAGTCCGGCCGTCAGCAACCGCCGCGTTTTTCTGCCGGTGCCTTTCCATTCTCCGAGCGCCATACCCAGCAACTGGCTGAAAAAAATCTGGCTCGCCATAAGGACGGCCCACCCGATATAGGAGGTGTCGCCCATCTTGGGTTCTCCGGTCTTGAAGCAGATAAACTGGGAACACCAGATGGCTCCCGCGACAGCGGCGAAAAGGAGATTTGGCAGAACCGGGACACCTCTGGAGTAATAGTCCCGGACGGTGCGGTTTTTCAAATTTAAAAATAGGCACCAGGCGAAATTCACGACGAATCCCCCGAGAAGAACCACCGCCAGAACCGGCATTCCTGCCCAGACGACGGATGTCCGGGGCTCGATCGTTAGCGCCGCCTTTTGCATGAACGGTCCGCCCTGCAGGCCGAAACTCATGGCCGAACTCATCAGCCCCGAAAAAATCGCGACCAGGATGCCTTTGCGAAAATTGAATTCGGCAACCGTTCTCCGTTTCTCCTCTTCGGACAGCTCATCCTCTTTTGATCTGCCTGCCATGCCGACAAGCACAATGCCGGCGAGCGATACGACGGCAGATACGACAGACACTATTCCGCCTGCCGTTGTGAACATCGCGGCGATGGCGGCATTGCCTTTGAGCATCGGAGGAATCAGGGTTCCTGCTGCGGACGTCAATCCGGCTCCCATGGCGAGGCCCAGGCCGATGCCCAGATACCGTATCATCAGTCCCCACGTCAATCCGCCGAAGCCCCAGGCCGCTCCACACAAAAAACAATATGCGAGCTCGCCGGCGGGCGCCGCCCTCAGAACCGGCAGGACATTAGGGGAAGTCGCGAATGTGAGCGTCCAGGGCACCAGAACCAGTCCAAAAACAGCATAGATCAGCCAGTAGCTTTCCCAGGACCACCCTTTGACCTTTTTAAAAGGCAGGTAAAATACGGCGCCGGCCAGGCCGCCCAGCGTGAAGATCAGGATGCCAAACGGTGCGTTTAATGCATGAATCGGCACAGGATCCATAAAGTTCTCCCGGAATTATGCATGCCGGCCGTTGCGTTTGGACAAAACGGTCCGCTCATACTGCTTCATTTCATCGATCCATCGCGCTCCGACAGGCACGCTTTTCTGCGCGCAGTAGTAGTTCCAGACAGCCGCCCAGGGCAGGGATTTCAACTCTTCCAGCAAAGCCAGGCGGCGGGTGTAGTCCATGTCCGATTCGATCCGCCGCAGCGTATCGAAGGGTTCGAGCAGCGCAATCAGCAATGCTTTCAGCATATTCCGGGTGCCCGTCACCCAAGCGGCAACGCGGTTGATGCTGGCGTCGAAGAAATCCAATCCAATGTGGATCCGCGCAATCCGCCCTCCGCGAATCAACTCTTTTGCGATGGCCTGAAGTTCATCATCCAGGATTACCACATGGTCGCTGTCCCAGCGGACCGGCCGACTGACGTGCAGCAGCAGCCCCGGGCAAAACATCAGCACGGATGAGATCTTTTCCGAAATCGCCTCTGTGGGGTGAAAGTGACCCGAATCCAGGCAAATCAGTTTCCCGCGCGATATCGCGTAGCCCAGGTAGAATTCATGAGAGCCGACCGTATAGCTTTCCGCGCCGATGCCGAACAATTTGGATTCGACTGCGTCCAAGTGAAGTGCGGGATCGATCTTCTCCTCGAATATCCGGTCCAAGGATTCGGCCAACCGTTCTCTGGGACTGCCGCGGTCGATCGGAATATCTTTGTAGCCGTCGGGAACCCAGAAGTTGGTCACGGTCGGCGAGCCGAGCTGTCTGCCCATTTCAGCGCCGATCCTGCGGCATGCGATGCCGTGTTCGATCCAGAATGCGCGTATGGCCTTGTCCTTGTGGCTTAGAGTAAAACCCTCAGCGGCGTTTTTGTGCGAAAAATAGGTGGGATTGAAATCCATTCCCAGTTTGTTGGTTTTTGCCCAGTCTATCCAGCTTTGAAAATGCTTCGGCTCGATCCTGTCCCGATCAACGAATACGCCGCCGTTGTCCAGATAACAGGCGTGCAGGTTGAGGCGATGGCGGCCCGGAATCAGGCTCAGAGCCTTTTCAATGTCGCCGCGGAGCTCTTCGATCGTTCGAGCCTTGCCGGGATAATTGCCGGTCGCCTGGATGCCTCCTCCCGTAAGCTCTGCCCCCGGCGTTTCGAATCCTCCGACATCGTCTCCCTGCCAGCAGTGAATCGAGACTGGGATCGTCTCGAGGCGTTTCATCGCCTTATCCGTATCCACGCCATGCTCGGCGTATTCCTCTTTCGCAATTTCGTATGCGCGCTCGATCTTTTGGTCCATCGTTATCGTATCCTCCCTCCGCAATTGTCTGAACCGGCATCGCAATCGCTATCGGTTTATAGCGGTAACGGTCAGTTTGAAATATGCGCATCCAATATCGGATCTTGACGATCTCTCAGCAGACTCAAGCGCCTGCGGACTCAACATAGTTCTGGAACCGGCGGTACTGAGCATCCCATTGATCCGGATCCGAAGGTTCAAACCTTTCCACGGGAAAGGACCGGTCGATGACTTCGCGGGCTTCGGTCAACGATGCTACGGCGCCCGTCGCCAGCATCTGCATAGCCATGTTGCCGAGCGCCGTCGCTTCGGCCGGACCCGCGACAACCGTGCGTCCTGCGGCATCCGCCGTGAACTGATTGAGCAGGCGGTTTTTCGATCCTCCGCCCATAATCCGGATCTCCCTAAAACGTATTCCCGTCAATTCCTCAAGCGACTCGAGCACGTTTCGATATTTGAATGCGAGGCTTTCAAGGATCGCCCTCGTGTATGCGGGAGGGGTAGACGGAACCGGTTGCCCGGTGCGGCGGCAATACCTGGCGATGGCCGACAGCATATCGGGTGGATTGAGAAAACCACCGCAATCGGGATCAAAGAGAGAAACAAAACCGTATTGTTCGTGCGCCACCGCATCCATCAGCTCTTCATAGCTGAAGTCATGGCCGGAAGCCGCCCAGCACCTCCGGCAGGATTGCAGGAGCCAGAGGCCGCCGATATTCTTCAGCAGCCGGATAGTCCCGCAAACGCCTCCCTCGTTCGTAAAATTCAGGTCGCGCGCCCTTGGCGTAATCACGGGGTCTGGAAGCTCCGCTCCCAGGAGAGACCACGTGCCGGAACTCAGGAAAGCGCTTTTGTCCGATGCGGATATTGCGGCGACGGCGGAGCCTGTGTCGTGGCAAGCCGGGGCAACCACCGGGGTGCCCGCATGCCTGCCGGAAACGCCGCTGCGGAGAGCGCCGATGATGCTGCCCGGCTTGACGATGGATTTGAATAATCTCGCAGGCAGGCCGAGTTCCTGCAGCAAACCCGACGCCCAGTTGCCGGTATTTGCGTCCACGAGCTGTGTCGTGGTCGCGTTTGTGTATTCCGATACCAGACTGCCCGACAGCCAGTAGTTCAACAGGTCCGGAATTGTGGCGAAGGCGTCGGCGGCTTGAAGCAGCCTGGGTGTCGAGATAGAGGCTGCGTATATCTGGTACAATGTGTTGAACGGGAGGAACTGAATTCCGGTTATGTCATAGATGTTTTCTTTCGCAACCTGTTCAAACACGGCATCCATAATCCCATCGGTGCGCGCGTCCCTGTAATGATATGGATTTTCAAGCAGATTGCCGCGTTCCCCAAGCAGTGCGTAATCGACTCCCCATGTGTCAATGCCAATGCCGTCCAGTTTGGGCAGGAAAGAAGACTCGAGCGCTTTGTTCATCTCATGCCAGATGCGAAGGATGTCCCAGTGGAGCCCGGCCCCGTAGCGTACCGGGTCGTTCGCAAAACGGTGGATCTCGCGGACGTCCAAAACGCCGGCATTCAATTGACCAAGGATCGCGCGTCCGCTTTCGGCACCAATATCAAATGCTAGAAAATTCATGCTGCACCTTCCGGCGGGCTGCTTTGGATCCTATTTGTTTTTAATTGCCGCCAGCGCCGCTTCCACGGCATTTCTCACGATAGCCTCGATGTCTTCTTCGAGGCATGTTTTTGCAGATTCCTGCCGGTTCCCGTGCGCGTCCGGAGGAACCAGTGCTATGGCGCCCCGCGCTTCCGGCAAGCAGGAGCTTCCCGTATTCTTCTCGCTGAAGCGTGCGTCCGGCAAGCCAAGCCGCTTCTTGATGGCGAGGAGGTCCTGTTCTTTCGCGGCGGGGATCCTCTCGTACCGTATTCCAAGCTGCCGGCTGATCAACAGAGTCCAGCAATAGGTTTCAAGGTTTTCGGCATACCATTCCGCGTGTGTCGGGGTGTCTGCCCAGCAGACGATACCGTGATTTCCCAATAGAACCGTATTGTGATCCTGCACAAAGGGAAGCACCGTCTCCGCAAATTTCCTGGTTCCCGGAGTCTCGTAATTTGTAATGGCTACGCTTCCCACAAAAACGTCAAATTCCGGAATAATCGCCGGCGGCGGGATGCGTCCGGTGATCGCATACGCAGTTGCGTGCGGCGGATGGCAATGAACTACGGCCCTGGCTTTTGGCACGCTTTTGTAAATCTCGAGATGCAGGAAAACTTCACTTGTCCGCGGCAGCTCTCCCGCAAGCTGGTTTCCCTCGAGGTCCACCAGGCAAAGGTCCTTCGGCTTCAGATCGATTTTGCTCAGAAGTGTTGGAGTGCAGATTACGGCGTTCTCCCCGATGCGGCAGGATATGTTCCCGCCGTTGCCGTCCACGTAGCTTCTCATCCAAAGCTTCCACCCGACAGCGCAGATTTCGTCTTTAATTGCCGCAGCCTCAGGCGAATTGAAAATCCGGTCGATTTCGGGATCGACGGTTTTCGGCTCGGTTCCCTGTGTCGCGGGTTCCGGGCGGCCGTATGCATAGGCAGCCTGTTCCAGATTGTTCTTCTCCATGTCTTCATTGGAAGGGATTTTTGCCGTTCCCTCCGTGCCGCGTTTTCTTTTCACGTCTGCCTCAAGTATCTATTGTGCAATAAACCTAATATTTTGAATCAAATACTCTGCAACAACAACCATTATCCGTCAACCGGCGCGATGCAGCTTCAATCCGCGTATTCTCATGCCGCCGCAGGCTTTAAGGATGGATGGTTTCCGGGCGCTTCGATGATCTGCCGGCAGTCTGCTGCCTGGGCGGATGGGCAAAACCGGCCATCCGGCCCGGATACAAATTGGTCCGGCCGGACCACCGATTTTGGTCGCGGCTCACGATGTGCTTTGGAAGACATGCGCGTACACTGTTTCGCATGACATCAGAACGAACGGCCAACTTAAATATCAGCGGAGAGATTAAAATTATGAGAACATATCAGCGAATCATCCTTATTGCACTAGTGTTTGCTTTTGCTTGCGTGCCCGGCGCCCTGGCAGTCACCATTGACGCCCGTTTTGTTGGAGGCACGGCTCCCGCCAACGCTGCGGGCGGAGGCAATCTCAGCGACATAGTAAATGCCGCCGCGCGCATATGGGAATCGGTATACTCCGATCCCGCCGTCCTTACGCTCTATTACGGGTGGGCGCCGACGGTTGATGCCGGGACGCACTCTCTGCTTTCGCAGGGCGGCCGCCCAAACCGTGAGCTGTCCGGTATGATACTTTTTGATAACAGCGGTGCCGTGCGCTTTTTCCTCGATCCCACTCCCTATGCCAATGAGGAGTATCGGAGATACACGGAGGAGTCCCAAAATTTGGAAGGCGGCTCCGTCAACGTAGCCAGACTTTATGCATCCCCGGCCGGCCAGGCTATTGGGCGGGTCGATCTTCTGTCGGTCGTGCTGCATGAGATCGGGCATGCCCTTGGCCTCAGCTCCGGAAACGCCTCCTTCCTTGCTCAAAGCACCACCGGGGTCATCGAAATTGCCGAGAACCTGCCCTATGGCGGCACCCTGGTTCCGCTTGCATACAATAATTCCGGAATTATTCCCCACATTGACGCGCTTGAGGTTGCCTATGGAAGCGTCATGGCGGGCGTCAATGGAGACGAACGCAGAATACCTTCTGAGCTGGACATCCTGGCCAACGCGCAGATCAGCGGATTCACCATGCTTAATCTTCAGCCGAAGCAGATGAAGCCGGCCACTTCAATTGTGCCGATAGGGAGCAGCAAGTATCGTCAAACTTACAATTCCAGGATCAGCCCGGTATTGAGCTCACGGATAGGCAGGTAGAATCTGCGGGTGACGGAGGAGCCGCCTTTGGGAAAGGATGCATAATGGCGTTTGCACAAGGCATCCGGATGAATGATTATGAACCGATCGATGTGAAAACCGGGGGCATCAGATTACCAATGACTACCGAGCGCAGGACAACAACACGGATAAACGAACGCATCCCCCTCATTGTGCGCGGCGCGCCAGGTCGGGGGACATCCTATCAATTCACCTCTCTCGCGGAAAACATCGGTGCCGGCGGACTGTTGGCTCATGCACCGCGCATCATGGAAGTGGGAGAAAAGCTCACGCTGTTTGTCAGGTTTGCGCTTGCGGGCAGCAATCCGCCGCAAGCGCCGGCTATAGCGGCGCGCGCTGTAGTGATACGAGTCGAGGAAAAATCGGGCGAATCCTGCAATTTTGCCGCGGCGTTTGTCCGCCATCGGTTTATATAGATGCTTTTCGATGCGGGCTAGCCCGCATTCTGGAGTTTCTACATTTTGGATTACGCCGAAAGCAGGCGTTGCGTGCAAGGTGTTCAGCCGCAACGCGGCTGCGTCTCAAAGCCCAGGGTTGGATGCTGCTTTTGCATCC
>JAEAMF010001243.1_pt1 | contig 20132 bp, 20 predicted proteins | sample 8958721 | NCBI WGS metagenome assembly JAEAMF01 (sample SAMN16933255, study PRJNA681124) | bioreactor sludge metagenome | isolation source: anaerobic bioreactor treating anionic surfactant - SDBS | place: India: Bengaluru | collected 2019-02-28
GGTTAGTACTTTATAGACCCTCGGTTTTTACAAGGCGTCATGCAATATTCAGGTATTAACAAACAGCTTAAGGAGGATTTATGAGCGATAAGGAACAAAAAGGCCTTCCCTGGGAGCAGCAGCGGGAAATTCTCATCAGCATGAACGCGCTCAAACTGCCGCTTCTCCACCAGAACCTGATTGAAACCTATGGAGAAAAGAAGGGAAATGAAATTTACGAGGAGATCTTCGAAACAAATTATAAGAAAAGATCCAAGCAGTTTGAGGGAAAGGACATCGGCGATATCATGATGGCCGAGGTAAATATGTTTCCGGTAATGGGATGGGAACTGTCGATTGAGAAGAAGGAAGAAAACAACGAGCCGGTCTGGTATGAGCATCTGAGCAAATGCCCCCATCTCGATGCCACCCGGAAACGCAATCTTCCCCTTCCCTGCGGGATTATCTGCGACATGGATGTAAAAATGGCCACCAAGCACAAGCTGGGAAGCTGGAAACGGCTCAAGCACATGCCGTCAGGCGACAGCGAATGCATGTTTGAAATCAGGCGCTATAAATAAAGACGCGCAGTACCATAAGCCGCAGCAACTGAAAAGCCTCCCGGTCGTTTCCAGCCGGGAGGCTTTTTGACTCTTGATGCAGGGCGCCCTCATTTACGGATACGCGCAATAGTCACCCGTTTCACAGTTTGAAGGACATACCTGGTTGAATGCACTCCTGCCGAAGTCTGATTTGAATAATGATGCGTCAGATCCGTCAACATCCTTGTCGCAGTCGAAGTCTGCGGGGCAGGGCAAGAGATTTGTGCAGGGACGAGTGAATTGACCCCTGGCGAAATCCCCCTTAAAAAGAGCAGCATCGGTACCATCCTGGTCTGCATCGCAATCAAAGTTGCCTTCACAGAAAATGTTGTCAATGCTGTCCTGAAGCAGCTTGTTGATGTATCCCGGGTTGTGGATGCCCCAGCTCCGGTCATTCAAGACCAGCTTGTAATTGGTATAGGCATGTTCCAGAACGCTGTCGGCATCGTTTAAGAAAGGAACCGTCCCGCCCTTGTGGCAGCGGGCGCAGCTCCCCGGCTCATTGGCAGGAAGAAAGTCGTGGTTTTCTCCTTTGAGCATGTTCGAGAGGGTGGTTAATTTTGCTTGTATGGCTGCCTGTTTTCCGTTTCTGTCAAACGTGGCCAACCCCGGATGACAGCCTTGGCAGACGGCGATGTTGAGAATGTCATCAGCGGTTTCCGGCACCTGGTCATCGCCATAATCCCGCATGCGCATGGTGTGCCCGCCGATCTTCCGCACCCCGTTTGCGTCATTTGCGGCAACCGAGGTGTCCATGTGGCACAGGACGCATTTTTCAGCAGTGCGATGCGGGTTGTTTGCCCCCAGATACGGGGTGTAGTTTTCTCCCGGATAGTGGTAGGCGTTTTCAAATTGTCCGGCCAGCCCCTCCAGGATGGCATTCTGCCACTTTTCATAGTGACAGGTGTCGCAGGCGGTTCCTGCGCTGCCCGTTCTTAACCCGTAGGGATTGACGGTGTCGGCCTTATGGGGGTCGTGGCAGACCGAGCAAGACACATTGGGAGTGTCCTTCGGCACCGTCGAAGTCGGGGTAAGGGGGAAGTAGGAAAACAGGTGGAAAGGCTTTGCCGTCTGTTCCACTGCACCGATATAGCCCTTGGTATAATGGCATTTGTAGCAGCTGGTCAGCCTTCCCGAGGAGGGCTCGTAATAGCCGAAGGGAAGTGGGTCGGAATGGTTGGCCTTCTGCAGCTCGGCAAATTCCAGATGGCATTGTCCGCAAGATCCCGACCAGTAGCTGGACGAGAGCTTGTTACCGGAAGGAGCAGCCACATGAACGCTTCCCGGCCCATGGCAGCTCTGGCATGTCGTGCCCACGCTTGCATGGGTGGTATTTGCGTATCCGGGGACGCTGTGGCAGCCGGTGCAGGCGGTTGCGGTTGTGTTGGCGACGGTAATTTTGACATCGGAGGGAGCGCTGACCGCCGCCTCATCATCGGTTACGGTCAGGCTGGCGGTAAAGTAATCGCCTGCCGGGGTACCGCCGGGTATGGTAAACGACACATTTTCTGACGTGGCGGAAGGGGTGAGCAGGTAGCTGAGATCGGTATTGTTTTTGTCTTTCAGGGTCCAGCTGTAGTCAAAAACGGAGGCGCTGAAGTTGCCGTTCTTGTTCTCATAGATGTCGAAACAGGGGGCATCGGGGTTGAACTCCATGGGAGAAGGGAGGGTGATATCAATGGCAAACCCCCTTAGATAGACGGTGGAACCGGCGGTAACAGAGCTGGAACCGGCAGTAGAGGAGTAGACTTGATTATTATAGAGGTAGGGCAGCTCCGATGGGCCCGGGATGACGGAGGGCACCGCCTCGGGAGCGACATTGGCCGCGGCAAAGCTGACACTATCGCTTGCCACCACGCCCGCGCTGTCGGTAACCAGCAGTTTTATCGAATAATCACCCGTGGCCGGGATGATAAACGTGTGCCGCGCGCCTCCATCGTAATAGCCTTCCTCTCCGGTGGGAACGGCGCCCGGGGGTACGGTTTCCTTGAGCCAGAAATATTCGTCGACGCCGGTACTATCCGTAGCGTCCATGAAGACCCGCTTGCCTTTATAGGTGGGCAGCGGGAGGGGAGTACCGTCGGATTCGGTGATGGCAGCTGATACTGTGGCGCCTGAACTCCCTGACCAGGCAAGGATAAAGTTCTGGACATGGCTTTGGGCGGACACTGCCTCCATATCTACCATGTTTTTTACATATCCATCAGCGAGCGCAACCAGTTTGTAGCTGCCTTCATCAACATTATTAATCGCATAATGGCCATCGCTGTCGGTCGCGGTTGCCTGGGTAACCCCAAAATATTCTAGTCCGGTATCAGTCGAGTAACGACCCAGGATAACAACCACATTGGCAACGGGAGACGATCCGTCCGTAATGACTCCTGCAATGGTAGCCTGCTGCTTCATGGGAACATATGCAACTGTTTCCTTGTCCGCCTCAACCGTAACAAAGCCCACCGATCGTTTGATATAGCCGTCCGCCTCCGCGTCAATCTGGTAGTTCCGTGACGCAGTGACCGGGTCCAGCACGAATTCTCCGTTAAAATCGGTGGTGCCGCTGTCATTGCAGGGGGTGATCAGCACCTGTGCCCCCGCAATCGGCGCTTCGGTATAAAAATCCTTCACCACCACCTTCAGCGAGCCCATAGGATCTTGTGCCATGGCGCTGCCGCTTACGAAAAAAAGAAGAAGTGTAATTGCCGCAATGATGTTACCCTTTCCCCCCATCGTGAACCTCCTTTGATTTATAGAGTTATAAATCAATTGCACCTGCAGGTTTCACAAAACATCATACAACCAAATAAATTACACTAATGACAGCGGGATTTTAAATTACAGGGCGCGATGAAACTATGACTTACGTCATAAAATTGAACTATATAAGGTTTTTCATCCGGTGATTGCAGCCAATGGCTGCGTATTGATCGGGTCAAGTGCTTACGGTATTGAATTTCAAGTGATTAATTTAATGTTAGTTTTTTGAAAGCACCCCCGTGTCTGTGGGATGGAAATGGTAGATAATTGTTTCGAGAAGAGATGGCTTGTTATGGAGGAGCGAGTGAAATCCGCCGGCAGGGAGAGAACCAATAAATGCTTTAAAAACAAGATGATACATGCACATTGCCATTTAATTGTCTTGTGTTTAAATTATACTGCAAAATCCACCCAATTTCAATCAAAAAATAATCTATTGAAAATGAGGAAATTACCAATGTATTGTGCCTTCACCTTCTGAGCTTTTCTCTCTTCTTCTCCAGCTTGATGTGAGCCTTGAACATTTTTTTCTCTCTTTTGTGGTCCGGAGCAATTGCATCTACTGAGTCTGTCCGGTTTGCACTCGGTTCAGTTTCGGTGGCAGAAGAAATCTTTTTTTTCTTCTTATCCTGTAAATAATGTATCACGCGAAGGCTGAAGCTCTTTCCAAACTGGCCGATGAATCCGGCCAGGAGGATAAGCAGCGCCCATTTGATGATCTCAATGGCAGTATCCATGAAATAAACATCCTGTAACGCAGTCTGCTCGTTGATCTCAAAACGGCATGATTATTATACCAACAGAAAGGTTCCACGACAACAACAAAGCCAGAGCAAGAGGTTTGCTGCATTGACAACGCCACTCAAACCGCCCGGCTGAGATTCACTCTTGACAAATAAGCATGCAATAGACTACTAATTAATGACTTTAGATTCTGAGCGGCTCAAATCTGAGTATTCTTCTCTCAGAATTATTTATAACCGGTAGGAGCGGCTGTAAGCCGCGAATACATCGCGCCTAAAGGCGCTCCTACCGAAATTTGCACTAAGTTTGGTTAGGTGTTTTGAGGAGGTTACACACAATGACGGATTACAAGGCATTAACCGATGTTCTGGTTACCAAAGGGAAGGTGCGGGGAAAGCCGGTTGCGGTGAGCCTGTTCAAGGACTGCATCCCTCCGGGATACGAGCCCATCCAGGACACCCCGTGCTCCATCATTCATTACGCCATGGATGAGGGACGGAAGGTGTATTTTGACGCGGAGCACCACGACTGCCTGGTCGGCGTGCACCATGCCGGCATCGTACCCGGCACTCAGGAAATCGTTAACGGCGAATACCTCTCCAAAAGCAGCACCTTTTTCACCTATGAAGGCGCGGCGCGTCTCAAAGCCGGCTCGTTTATGCTTCCCCCGGGCATGGTGAAGGCAATCGGCGCGGCGCCGCTGGATGAGGTTTCGGAAGGCGTTGCGGTCGTTTGGGTGGTCGCGGTGTGCAATCCGCACAATGCCAACAACATCGCGGGGTGCCGGGCCTGCAAGGAAGGCATTCTGCCCCACGCGGAAATCACCAATTCCCTCTGCGCCGCCCTCTTTGCCACCCCCTGGCACGTGAAAAATGTGGTGTTTGCCACGGGGGATTTCGGCGGGCGGATGCACAACCGGATGAAGCAGGACCAGGTGTTTGTCATTATTCCCGACCAGTTTCTGCATTACGTCCCCCTGCTGCTGAATGATATGAAGGTCGACGTGAAGGAAAGCCGGAAAATGACCAAGCCGGCCCATTCCAGCTTCTGGCAGGAAGGGGACGGGGGAAAGGGAGACACGGCAGCCAAGACTGCCGCCGTGGACACCGGGGAAGCGCCGGCGGCAACCTTTACCATGGAGTGGGATGATGATGCCCGGGATATGATGAAGAAAGTGCCCGAGGGAATCCTGGAAATGGCCATCGGCAACTCAGAAGAATTTGCACGACAGAAGGGATACTCGAAGGTTTCAAAAAAATCCATCCAGGAGCTGATGGAAAGCCTGGGCATGAACCTTGATGATATGATGTGAGGGCAGAAGAAAAGATACTTGATTCTTGATACTGGATGCTGGCCAGACAAAGCAGGTATTTTTATCAATCATCCAGTATCCAGCATCTGTTTTAAGAAATCCCGGCTCCTAAAGGAGGTATTACATGAGCAAGAACAAGCAGTACGCAAAGCAGCTGCAGGACATGGAGGGGTATGAGCGGAAAATCATCACCTTTAAGCTCTGTGATGAGGTTCCGGAGAATGTCGAATTTTATGGAGACGATTTTTCGTTTTACTGCGCCATCGTCGCCGAAATCTGGGAAGGACGAAAGCCTTTCTATATCACCAACAAGAATATCATGTGCGGCGGGGCGGTATACTCCGGCCTCGGAGTGAAGCGGATGACCAAAGAAGACTTTGACATGGGCATGTCGCAAACCATCGGGGAGAACAGGGCCTATGCCACCAGGCAGGTGATGCGCCGGGTCAATCAGCAGATTCCCCATCATTTTATACATCACAAGTATCAGATTATCGGTGCGCTCGAAGATGTCGAGGATTTTGACGTGGCGATGTTTGTCACCGACGCAAACAGGGTTATGCGGCTGTGCAAGGTGTATACCTGGAAGACCGGCGAGCTTGCCCATGGCCTGTCGGGAACCGCCTGGTGTACCAATTCGTTTCCCCTGGTTTACCGGACCAAGACCATGACCTTCAACATGGGAGACCCGCCTTCGCGGCACCTTATGAAACTGGCGCCGGGAGAGATGTTCTGTTTCATCCATTGCGATCTGCTGCCGCTGATCGTTGAAAACTTTAAGAATATCTCAGACGGGGATGTGCTTTAATTCATGAGATACAAGGAGAATGCGCCATGGCCTACTTCATAACTGACAACTGCCTGATTTGCGGAACCTGCTGGGAAATTTGCCCCACCGATTCCATTGAGGAGCATGAATGGTATTATAAAATAGCCGATACCTGCGTGGAGTGCGGCGCATGCGCCCGGGTGTGCCCCAATCATGCGATCATCAAGGGAGACGAAGAGAAAACATCTAAAAAGAAAAAATCGGCCTAAGCCGTCATGAAATCCTACCGCAAGGAACTCTGGTTTAACCTGCCCTCGCGGCGCGCCTTCGTCAATATTACCCCACAGGTGGAATCGTGCCTGCGGGAGAGCGGCGTGCAGGAGGGCCTCGCCCTGATTAACGCCATGCATATTACCGCCTCGGTGTTCATCAACGATGATGAAGCGGGTCTGCACCATGATTATGAGGAATGGCTTGAGCAACTCGCCCCCCACGAGCCGGTATCCCGCTACCGGCATAATCGCACCGGCGAAGACAACGGCGACGCCCATCTCAAGCGCCAGGTCATGGGAAGGGAAGTGGTGGTGGCGGTCACCGAAGGCCGGCTGGACTTTGGCCCCTGGGAGCAGATTTTCTACGGTGAGTTTGACGGCCGGAGAAAAAAGCGGGTGCTGGTCAAGATCATCGGGGAGTGAAAAGACGGTTTTTTATACAAACACAGCGCATGTGGAGGGACTCGCTCCGTCGAGTCCGAATATTGAATGCGGCCATGACAGAGCATGGCCCTCCATTATCAGTGGTCATCCTGCGAAGTGAACGAAGGATCCAATAAACAATACAGACTGGATTCTGCGGTCAAGCCGCAGAATGACTCGTCTAGAGAATTGCATTTTCATGCTTGATGATGCCCGCAATGGGCATGGGATTTGACACGAGGAATGGTATCAGCAGCGGGGCAGCCAGCGCGGAGAAGAACATGAAACCGGCATACACCTTTTTCGGCATCGTGGCTATGGCGCTTTTTTTGTATTCCTGCGCCACCAATCCGGTCACCGGCCGAACCGAGTTGATGCTCTTAAGCGAGCAGGATGAAATCGCCATGGGACGCAGCACCGACCCCCAGGTGGTTCAGACCTACGGCATGTATGAGAACCCGGAACTGACATCCTATATCGGAAAGCTGGGGAGAGGCATGGGAAGCATTTCGCACCGCCCGCAGCTTGTCTACGAGTTCAAGGTGATGGATTCCCCGGTGATTAATGCCTTTGCCGTTCCCGGCGGGTATGTCTACCTGACCCGCGGGATCCTTGCATATTTGAACAGCGAAGCGGAGCTGGCGGGAGTCATGGGACATGAAATAGGCCATATCACCGCCCGCCATTCGGCGCAGCAGTACAGCAAGGCCCAGGTTGCACAGCTTGGTCTGGGCCTGGGTTCCATTGTGTCACCGGCCTTCGCCCGGTTTGCCGATCTTGCGGCACAGGGTTTGGGGATTCTCTTTTTAAAGTTCAGCCGGGATAATGAGCGCGAGGCCGACAGCCTCGGGGTTGAGTATTCGTCAAAAGTCGGCTATGACGCGCGGGAAATGACCAATTTTTTTAATACCCTCAACAGCATGCAGGACAGCAAGCAGGGAAGCCTGCCTGATTTTCTCTCCACCCATCCCAATCCCGAAAACCGCATCGGCGCGATCACGGCATCGGCCCAGCAGTGGCAGTCTCAGCTCAACCTGACCAATCCGAAGATTAATCGCAGCGCCTACCTGGCAAAAATTGACGGGCTGGTATTCGGGGATGATCCCAGGCAGGGCTACGTGGAGAGCGGCCGGTTTTATCACCCGCAGCTGAAATTCATGTTCCCGGTGCCGTCGAACTGGAAGATTGAAAACCTGCCTGCGCAGGTGCAGATGGTCTCGGCCGATGAACAGGCCGCAATACTATTTGCCATGGGTTCGGAGGCGACGCCCGGGGCGGAGGCGCGTAAATTTCTTCAGGAAAGCGGGGCAACCACCTATTCTCAGAAAGAAGCGTCGGTGAACGGCCTCAAAGCAGTTATGCTGCTCAGCAATGTTCCCAGCCAGTCGGGGGTGCTTACGGTCCTGTCATATTTTATCAGCAGGGATGCTTCCATTTTTGTGTTTCACGGATTTGCCGCGCAGGAACATTTCGATGCTCACCGCAACGAGTTTCAGAAAACCATGCACGGGTTCCAGACGCTGCGCGATCCCGAAAGGCTGGCAGTGCAGCCCGACCGCATCAGGATCAAAACCACTGACCGGCGCATGACCCTGCGCCAGGCGCTCAAGGAATTCGGCACGCCGGAGGCTGATATGAACAAGCTGGCGCAGATGAACGGCAGGGCGCTCACCCTGGAGCTGCCGGCCAACAGCCAGCTCAAGGTGGTGGTAAAGGGGCGGTAGTGTTGCGTCCCAGAAGGTCATTACATAAGAGACACGATATACACCGTCGTTGCGAGCCCTTCGCGTTCGCTCAGGATAAACTCCGCGAAGCAATCTCATGCTCTGTAACATGCAGCTTTTATTGGAAGAGATTGCTTCGTCGTCCGCTCCCGCGGGACTCCTCGCAACGACTTTTCATGATAAGTTGTTTCTGTGACACTACACTAACCAAGACTGCAGTCATCTCATTTTTTTAATCGTGAAAGGAAGGTGCCATGAAGACACGGAGCAATGTGCGCGAGCTGACACGGGAGGAGATTGATGCCTTTTTGAGAAGCCAGCGGGTCGGGACCCTGTCCATGAATGACGGCAGCAACTCGTACGCGGTGCCGCTTGCCTATTTCTATGACGGGGAACAGATCTATTTGACCATAGGCGGTGAAGGCCGGAAAATGGCCTATATCAAAAAGAACCGGAATGTTTGTTTTGTGGTATGCTGGACCCCTGAGAATTTCAGCCTGCAGAACATGTCCTGGAAGTCGGTGATCCTCGACGGCATGATTGAACATGTTACCGATCCTGACGGGATAAGAAAGGCGGTGCAAACCGGCGAAAGGCACCTGGGCATGCCTGCGGGCGCCTGGGACAAGGTGCTGGAACTGACCCTCAAGAAACCCGAGGCCTCAAATTTCTGGAAGATAAAGCCCGCGGCAGTCGGTGGGAAGGGCGTTGAGGGTTTCAAGGAGGAATTTATTGAGTAGCGGCAAGCAACTTCAACAGGTTCATTAGCAAAAAAGGGGGGAATGCCATGAAAGGAAATCTGTTTTTTAAAGCGCTTCAAGCATGTTTTGCAGTGTTTTTGTTTTGTAGCTTGATGGGATGTGAGTCAGTAGCGATTTATATTAACAATCAAACAATGGATAATATCGAGGTTAACGGAAATCATATCTATCACAACCAGACTGCACCAGCGGGTACAATACCACCAGACTACACCGAGCATTTTGAAATAAGCAGAAGTTATGGAAGCCTGGCAACCTTAATTGTTACCTGCCCGAAAGATATCGACCTTGAGAAGGTAAAAAAAGACACCATAGTTATTACTGAACCGCAGTACAATGTTTTTCAGGCATCGGCAGCAGCACTTACTGTGAGTATTGTAAATAATAGCCCTACTGCGGAATATGGCGACATACCATCTGAAGATCTAATAGAAGAAAGCGATGAGGAACCTGTTGAGGACTTGAGGGAGAAATCATGATATTGGCTTTGATTAAACCGGATAGCCTTCGCAGATAAACTGCTCTCAGATAAGCATTAAACCGGCAGGAGCGGCTGTGAGCCGCGACCGCTTGCTAAATCAAGTAACTCAGGTTAGAATATACCGAAACGAGGGGCGCTGACGCATTCAATAATCATTACGGGAGGAAAACATGCCAGGCATTGAATTCGATTTTGCACAACAGGCAGCCAATGTGGAACCGGCGGTGCGGATGCTCTACCAGACCTATACTGATGTCCTGCCCTATCCGCACAAGTTCAACGATGCGCTCTTGAAAGCCCACCTCCAGGGGCTTGATTTTGCCATCAAGCATAACCTGTGGAAGGAAAAGGTGGAGCATGAGGCCTACATTCTGGGCCCCATCCTGGAGATGATCGGCGGCTGGGTGCAGGAGCAGGGTCCGGAGAAAGGTTTATGGGGCATCTTTGAGGCAAACTCGTGCCACTATCAGCAGTTCGAGAGAATTGAAGTAAAACCCGGTGAGCGCCTGCTGCAGTGTCCCTACAAGGAAATGCTCGACATCGTCAGTTCCCTGGGAACATTCAGCATCACCTGGGAGGATGTGCATCACAAGTGGTGCATACCCTTGTGGAAGGAATTTGCCAAAAAGGTGGGCATCGAAATCGAGGTTACCCCGGGCGAGACCTGCCGGGTAGCCTTGAAGAAGTAGCCGGGCACGTCATCCTGATAATTATACAGCCGGTAGGAGCGGCTTTCATCCGCGAATGCATCGCGCCTGAAGGCGCTCCTACGGAAACTGAAAATATTGCTGGTACTAAGGAGGGCACCGATGGTACGGCCCAGCCCGAAGGATTTTGTGGCAAATATGCGCGGGAACCTGCCCTGGCGGGAGAAGCTGCGCCTCTTTATCCGGAACAATTTCATCAAGATCAAAACCGGCCGGAACTGCTGCGGCCGCCCCGGGGAGCCGGGCTGCTGAAGCGCAAAGCCCAAAAGTCCCGGAGGGACGAAAGAATAGTGCAGGGGCGACCAACCGGTCGCCCTTACCTTTTGGATGCGACCGGGATCCCAGCTTTTGGGGAGGTCTGATGCACTGACCGATCAGAATGCGAAGTGGGAAAAGGAGCCTACCGGAGCAATCATTACATCAGGCATTGCCGAGGGAAACGCATTCATATAGGTTTGCGTCAGCAGATCTCTTGCGGGGGCCGCATGGTGATCAATCGTGCCATAGAACGTCCCCACAAGGCAGAGCGTGAAACCGATCAGCAGCAGGACGCGCAACATTTTCTTCATGCCGGGCGCATGATCCATGTGGTCCCGGAAATATTCAACTGGATGGATCGATAGTGTAGTCATTGTCTTTTCTCCCTTCCCGTTATGGTGCCGTTAACCGATTGCCATTCTGTTTTCTCGATTACACGATACGGCCAACCCGCATAAAATTCAATCGGGGATTCCCTGTTTTTGACCGTCGCAATCTCTGATTTGCAGCATCAAAAACCCTGAGCAGGCTGTTGAAAAACACCCATCCCCTGCGTTACACGCTCATCCTTCGTCACTGCCTGGCTGAGCTCCCTGGCCGATCCCGGCGCGGGCAAGGCGGCCAAGCCGGCGTACTTGCATGTGCGCCTGATTTCTCAGGATTTCGCGTGCCTTGCATCTGGATGTTTTTGAACAGCCTGCTGAAAATACTTTTTCAACAACCTGTTAGTATTGTTTGCTAAGGATTTTCCCGGGCAGGAGGACGGAAATGGATTTCTTCAGGACTGCTTATGCGGTATGCGGAGGGTTATGCGGGTGCCTTTGCCGGGTGCGGTTTTAATGTCCAGGTTGCCGCCGACATAGTTTAACCGCTCCTTGATGCTGAAAAGTCCAAACGAATTGCTTTTGGTCGCGGGCAAACCGGTTTGGGGAGCATTAAATCCAATGCCGTTATCTTCAACACTTACTTTCATACCTTCCTGGTCACGTTGAAGGTAAACTTTTACATGGTCGGCCCTGGCATGTTTCGCAATATTAATCAGTAATTCACGCACGGCATTAAAGATGAGGATGTTTATCTCCTTATCCAGCGATCGCGGCTGCCCGTCATCTTCAAATTGCACGGTGATGCCTTCCCGCTTATGCATTTGTTCAGCAAGCCATTCCAATCCGGCGCCGAGGCCCAGTTCATGAAGAATGGGGGGATTCAGCTCGTATGTCAGTGAACGGGTGTTTTCGATCAGCCGGGCAGTGGTGGAAAGCATTTCGCTTGAAAGCGTCCTGCTTTCCTGAAGAGATTCGGACTGCTGCAGCATTTCCAGCTTGATTTTTAAGGTGCATAACGACTGGCCGATTTGATCGTGCAAGAATGCTGCGAAGTCCTGCCGGTTCCGTTCCTCAGAGGTGATTAATTGTGATGCCAGAGATTTTAGCTGGTTCTGATAATCAAGTATTTGTTCTTCAGAATGCCTCCGCTCGGTGATGTCATCAACCATCTCTATGGCTGAGGTTACCCTGCCTTCCTTGTCTTTGAGGGGGGAAGATATGATCCGGTAATGGATGATTTTATCGCCGCGCGGCGTATTGGTTGTTGATTCATGAATCAGCCCGTCCCGCAGGGTCTGAATGGTGGGACAGTAAGAACAAGGCTCTTTTCTTGGGGGATGATTAAATGCCTTATAACAGACCGGTTTTTTTGAAGCGTCGATCTCCGGGAACCATTGCTGCATTTGCTGGTTCAGGGACAATATTTCCATGTTCGGGCTTATCAGCGATATTCCGACGGCGATATTATTGACCACGCTCCTGAACCTTTCTTCTGATTCCAATAATGCTTCTTCAACCGCCTTCGATCCGGTGACGTCACGTATAATGGCTATTCCGGCGATATTATTCCCCTTATCATCTTTCACCAGGGAGATGTTGCACTCCACGTCAATAAAATTGCCCTCGCCGGTCTTGTGCTTTGATTCGTAGGAAGCATACCCTTTTTCAAAAAGTTCTTCCGTCTTTTTATGAATGCCTTTTCTTATGGCCTCGTCTTCAACCGTAAGAATGGATATGTGCTTTCCGATCAATCCGTCTTTATCCAGAAGGCACATGTTAAGCAAAGCGCTGTTGACTGAGATGATCACGCCTTTCTCATCGACAATGGCTATCCCGTCCTTGCTGTGCTCGATAATATTGTTCAGGAAATCCTTTCCCTTTCTGATTTCCTTTTCTGCCCTTTTCCTCTGGCTGATATCCCGCAATATGCCGATTGATCCGATGTTATCTCCCGCTTTGTATAAAGTAGCGACGGTTATGTCCATGGGGAGCAGTGTATTGTTCTTGGCGAGCATGTAGGTCTCCCAGTTGGAGACTTTGCCATCTTTCAGAAATCCGGATACCATCGTTGTTATATCATCAAAGTAGTGCTTGTTTATTTCCACAGGCTCGCCGATGGCAGACTCATAAGTGCCTTCCCGGGGCGGCATAAGCGCGGCCATGCTTTGACCCAGCACCTCATCTCGCGTGTAGCCAAACAGGTGGAGGAAGGATCGGTTTGCCTTGGTAATGCGCCCGCGGTTATCGGTGACCAGAACACAATCCAGCGAACTTTCGATGAGACTTTCTAAATAATCTTTTATTTCCAGTAATTCCTGCCGGGAGGCATCCAGCTTCTTTGCCTCGGCCCGTACTAATTCCAGCTCATTGATGAGCTGTGCTTTGGTCTTGTGTTTATCCTGCATGGCGCATCTCAGCAGACATGTGTTGGTGCTCGGGAAGACAAAATCCTCACCTTCATCTCAAGTATGCTTACTCAGGATATAAGTGAGGATTACTCGCACTGCATCACACGGATCCCCTCCTCTGTCATGCCTTTCACTATAGTGCTTATACCAGATTCCCGATGCTTTTATCAATAAAAAACAAGCCCGGCAGATGGTCGTCGGGGGTATTGAGCAATGGCATTTGTGCAACTGTGCCGGGATTTCTCCCAGCGCTATTTAGGGATGTATTGCTTATCCCGCTATTTAAGGGGTATAGCGTGTGAGGGTCATGGTGAAGGTCACCTGGTTGGGAACGTGCATGAATGTTTTGACCAATCCGATATTCGGCGCTATATATGATATCCCCTCGCTCGGCGCGCCCTTCCCATCGCTCTCCTCGTACACCGTTTTGAAGGAAAATTTATAACAATCGGCGTATGTTTTATCCGACAAGGATAAGGTTTCTTTCCCCAACAGCGTCGCCTGCGTTGTTGTCCGAACCGGAACATGTGAGGTATAGGTGTGCGTTTGTCCCACCCCAAGGGTCAGTGGCAGCACAAGTTGCTCCGGTGAATTTTTGTATTGAGCGGTTATGCCGAACAATCCCTCCTGTGACTTTCGGTCGTAACTTACCAGTTGTTCCGTGCCCCCATCCTTGGACGCATACCGCTTCAAATATTTCCTTCCGCTGATTATTTCCTCGCCTTTATAGCGTGTTGTCACGCTGCCGCGCGCGCACGTGCCGTCTGTGCATGTTTCAGTGGCGTATTCCCACCTCATGCCGTCACCAACCGGGAGATAATCATCTCCCCCCTGTTGCGTGCATGCCGGCAAAGTGAAGATGAGGGCAAGGAAAAACATTTTGAGCAATGGCCATGCTTCTTTCATGCGCACTTTACAAAAAGGATGGATTATTATTTTGCAGGATATTTTTAGGAAAACCAAGATTAGTAGATAATGGATAAAAATTGGGCAATTGATCTGATGGTGACGTCATATTTTTTAAGAAACGACGATACGTTGTTGTCAAATTTTATATCATCATCTCTTGTGACAATGTATTGTGCTTGACCTTTGATTGCTGTCTCAAGAATCAGATTATCATCTTTATCGCGGCAGATGGAGATATTTCCTGAAAGCAGGACATGCTCTGACCGTTCTTCTATAAGAATCAAAAGTTCCTGTATATCCTTAACCGTCAAACCGTATTTATCTTTTATGCGCGGGCGATTAAGAACTTCAGCGAGTTCCAGCAGGATGGGCTCAGAAATGATACTTTGGAAGGCCCCCTTTGCAAAAGCTTTACGCAAAGCAGCAGGGAAACCAAATGGGTTAAGCAAGGCAGATACCCAAATGTTGGTATCAATAACAGCCTTAATGGCCACGCTTGTCTTCCCTGACTTCGCTTAGGGTCTGTGAAATGTCAGATTCAATTTCTTGAGGAGTATAGCGCTCAGATTTTTTGTGTATTTTTTTTATGATACGGTCAAAACGGTTCTGCCATTCGTCAAGAGAGATTATTTTAAGCGCAACTTTCTCGTGTTCTTTTACCTTGACGTTTTGAATGGGCCTAAAAACCCCATTTTCATAAATAGCATCTACGATTTTGGACATATTTTTGTGCCTCCAAATCACATTTGGTCTTATGCAAATTTATCACACTACTAATGTACTGTCAAAAAGGTATTTTCGATACGAATGGCATGACCCCACGTGTGTCCCCTTTAAGCGGGCGCCAGCGGGGCGAATAATTCACTCTGCGTTCCTTTATTTACAACGGGACTGCATAATCTGAGGATGATGCGGTGTAAGCAATACCGTACTGCAAACAAAAATAGGTGGCAGGTAATGTTACGCGCCACCTATTTTAATTGAATTTCCCTGGTACGCCCGGGGCGATTCGAACGCCCGACCTGCGGATTCGAAGTCTAACATCCCTCCTGTATCATCTCTAACTTATTGTAATTCCTGAACAAGTTAAGAGTGTTATTTATTCCTGGATGGGCAAAACAGGCTATTTAGAACCCAATCCACCCATTTGACTCACCCATAGGAGGAATAGCCATGTCCAGAGATGAAGAACTTAATAGGGGAGCGATTATTTTTGAGATTACACCGGAACAGGTGCAAGATGCAATAAAATTTTTAAGGGAGCTCTTGGAGAAAACCCGTGCGCTCCATAACTATTTTTTGCAAAGCAAAGTAGATTGCCTGCCTGACCCGATGCATATAATCCACCTGAACATCCAAAGTGTCATCAATATTACAAGAGGCTTGCTTATTGCTCTTGTGAACTCCAACACAGTAACCTTTATACCGGCAGACAAACCAACCAAGCCTAATTGAGGGGGCTATATGGATCTGGAACAACGCATCACCAAGAAGGTACTCCAATACGGTAGAAGGTACATCAAAGAACAGGACAATATCATTGCCCTGGAAATCTGCTATCTCATCCATCAGGAGTTTGAACGGGAAAGGAGGAAGCCATGTCAAAAAAAGCAGAAGTCTTCAAAGTCTGGTTCCTGCACGTGTTCTTCATGATACTGGCGCTAACGATGCTCATCGTAGCTATCGATTATAAAATTGAATCCATAAATATCATAATCTGTATCGCACCGGAGGAAGAAAGCCTTGAATTGCCATCAACAGTAACAGCCGGTCAACAAAGTTAAAGCGTTGCCGGTTGTAGGAAAGATTATGTTTTTCCCTAAACGCAGGATAAACACCAAGGGCGTACTTAAACTGAAGTATGCCCTTTTTAATGTGACCCCCAGCAGGTTAAACACGAGATATTGAGGTAAGATTTTTTATCAATGTATAACTGGTATCTAAAAAGGAAAACCGAAGGGTGGCTGCTCCAATGAAATGCACGTATTATTATATCTATCAGTTTTTATTAAATAATTAAAGTGGTCAAAATTTGATCAAAGTGCTAAATCTGCAAACATTTCATGAGAATCATTTCCCTACTTTGCGAGTACTCCACAAGCAATTAACATTTCCTGTGGAATGATATTGCCCAGACTCTTTGCTTGTACACTTTCAACCAACGATTGCCTGTGAGATCTCAGTCACCTCAACGGCCGGAGCAGAAATTAGGGAACATTGAGAAATGCCTTAAAGCGGATTTCAATCATATTATGTTATGTTCGGTAGATTAAATTTTAAGAAAAATGGCTATTCAACGGCCACAGAAAGAAGAAAAGATAAAAGGGCGGAGACCGAAGACAACTTTTAGAACGATCAGCGAAACAGAGGAAACTCATAGGTGAGAGGCAATCACAATGTTAATGATGCGAGAATGATTGCTTTGTAATGCTAGAAATTTTTTGCTTGACAATTACAAATAACGAGTATATTAAGCACCTGCAACAAGTGAAAGCATTTCATAAGCAAGAGGCCGAAGAAGGGGGGAGCCAAATGCAATTGTGCTTTCAAGAAAAAAACCAAGAATTAGTTTACCCGTTTCTCATTTCAAGACCCTTATTCAAGACATTCTGTCAGTGAATAAGGGATTTTTTATGTAACAGTTATGTTATTGAAATATCATGAATTATTTTAGATGCTTCATATTTTGAACTGCAAAGAATAATTGTCGACAATCCTTTAACTGTTAAATACCTAAATTAATTTAATAGTTATAAACTTTAAAAAGGAGGGTTTTAAGATGGAAAGATTAATAAGAAAAGCAATTTGTAGTTTTATAGTTTTAATTTCTTTACTATTTACAGAATCGTTAGTCTTTGCAGTTTGCTCAAATTGTCGAAGTAACTTAGGATACCCATCATCAATATTTTATGACACATCAGGTGATACTACTGGTTGCTCCGGAGGATGCCCTGAACTTGATTTGCTTTCTGGTGAGTTACTGCAAATATCTGATGACTCAATTCAATTAAAGATTTCCGTTAATGGAGATCCACATGATTTAGAAGCAGCTCAAGCAGCACAATATGCAGCATATTTTGACACTGATAATGACGGAACGGAAGATTTTAATGTAAGAATTGGATATGATACAAGTTATAGCGGTATAATGCGTGGTTCGATCAATTCATATAGAGAGGGAACTATGGATTTCGTTCCCTTTCTATTAACTGACAGTGCAGTTTATGCTCGAATATCGTTAATACCATACCGAGATTCCTACAGTGTCTCTGCCCCGGGACAAGTTATAAAGTTAAAAAGAATAGAGTCAGGAGATATCAGTGGTGTTCATGATTATTATAATACCACGAGTGGACAGGGAAACCTCGTTCGAGGAAGTAATTTGATCGATCCTGGATTTGAAATTCAGGTAGCAAACGAAATTTTTCCTAATTCACCTCACTCAATGTATTTAGATTATGGTCAATTATATAATCTTTCAGTGCAGGTAAACATGAGTCAGTACCAAGATTGTGTAGGAAACGTAGAATTCTTCAGTAATAATGAAGAAATTGCAGAGATAGTAAATGTTAGTAATGTTAAAACCAACTATGATATTATGACTTCAGAAGAGGAAGCCGATAAGTCAGTGCTCTTAGCCTATCTAGCAGATTGCGATATGCTAGTAGATGATTTTGTTATAGCCATGTCGGGAAAAGAGCTCCTAAAACATGGGAAAGCAGCATATGTAGTTCCAACTCAACGATATGATGGTAGTGTAGTCCCATATCATTGGGTACAAATAAAAAATATTTTGGTTCAATATGAAGCGGCAAGAATATCTGATTTAGCTTTAGATATTCAGGAATATTTAGTAGGTAAGATTCCCTATGATGGTGTTAATAGACTTACTGGATATAATCCTCCTGCACCAGGATGGGCTGGACAACCTATTTGGCATGGCTTGTGTAGTTTAATATGGTGTGAAGAAGATAAACCGCATTGGGATACTCACTATCATGAAATTGGCCATACAATGACTACGCACATATTTTCAAACTCAGGAAATAGCCGCTTTGCAGGATTTCGGAATAGAGCTATTACAAATGGGAACAGATATTCGGAGGGAATGGCAACCCTAAATGGAATGTATACAATCTACACATTAACCGAGAACCCCGATGAATATGGCTTGACACAGAACATTCTCAATTCATTAAATGATTTCAACAATTTTTTTAGGAACGTTTATGTTGATCAAAAATTGAGCGATTATCTGAATAATGTAAACTTCATTAATGTCGATCCTGATGTTCTCGATGGCATGTTTATCCATTTAGCAGAAAACGAAGCATCACTGAACCCATGCGGGTGGGAAATATATCCTCGATTCTATAGAGTGTTCCTACCCATGCTTTGGGATATTGATACTCAAGTTGTTAGTGATGGATCAGGAGAAACCGAAACTTTTTTTGTTGCAGCATTAAGTGCTGCAGCAATTACTTCAGGAGGAAGTGATTTAAGGTACTTATTTGAGACGGAATGGGGATTTCCCATAAATTCAGATTATACTACTATTCGTGCGGACTTGGTGAATAAACTTAATAGCATCACTCCTACACTTTCTGCTAGCCCTTCGAGCTTCAGTTTCACAGCTTATCAAGGAGAACCAGCGCCTGATTGTCAAATCCTCGACATTCGGAATAATGCTGGTGGAGGAACGTTAATATGGAGTGTCAGCGATAATCAAAACTGGCTTTCTTTAATCCCTCAAAATGGATCATCTACTTGTGATACAGACGAAGTAGCAGTTTGTGTTAATCATTCTGGCTTGAGCGCTAATAATTATAGTGGTACGATCACCATTTCCTCTAATGGAGGTAATACCACTATACCAGTTTCTCTTAGCGTTCACCTTCCCCCCGGGACTGTAATATCACCAAATGGAGGAGAAATTTGGGGGATGAGTGAATCGCACACTATCTTATGGGAACCAGGTGAAGATGCAGATTACGTTACTATCCAATATAAACCAGCTTCTGTGTGGAAGACCATAGTAACAAATACTTCGAATGATGGGAGTTATAATTGGTATATCAGTAATAATTCAGCAGACTGTTCGAGCGCTGTGAAGGTGAGAATTGTTCCTGACGTAGGACCTTCGGATGAAAGTAATGGGAATTTCACCATAGATTGTTATCCGTCTTTACAATTATCAGAACCAACAATTAATGGAAGAACTCTTACCCTAAACGGAGGTACATCGCCTCGATGCGGTAGTTTTGATATGGATTGGTGTAGTGAAAACACGTGTGGTGCAAATCCTAATACCGGACCTTTTATGTTTACCTGGGGTGATGGCGGGACAAGTTGTTCTTATTTTCCCTGCTCTCATACCTATGCCACACCCGGAACGTACACCATTGCAGTGAACGTTACAAATACGTGCGGGCTTACAGCATCAAGAAGTACACGTTGTGATATTTGTCATGGTCAGGTAGATAAAGAAGGTGGATATGTTACAGAAAAAACAATTCAGGTAACTATACCCTAAGAAAAGTGAATCAGAAGAATTTACGCAAGGCTTTAAAAATCATTGAACAGGTAATTTCTCAGCGCGAAAATCCCATAAATAATCCCCCTTCTGTGGTAAGTTATCACAAGAGGGGGATGAGCTATAATCAGAAGTTGTGTTTAGGAGGATAGGCGGTGTATCCTCCGGGT
>JAEAMF010001246.1_pt1 | contig 20092 bp, 14 predicted proteins | sample 8958721 | NCBI WGS metagenome assembly JAEAMF01 (sample SAMN16933255, study PRJNA681124) | bioreactor sludge metagenome | isolation source: anaerobic bioreactor treating anionic surfactant - SDBS | place: India: Bengaluru | collected 2019-02-28
GGCCTGGACGATGTTCGATGTCACCGGTGAGGTGCCGGACGTCCTGCGCGAACGGATTCTGTCGATCACTGGGGTGCTGAGCGCCCGGCTGATCTGAGGGTGGCTGCCACCCCTTAGACTTTCGCGCATGGGCAGCTACAACCGCGCCAGCACGGGGGTCTCCGGCCTCGACCGAATCTTCGACGGGCTGCGGTTGGGCGACAACGTGGTCTGGCAGGTCGACAGTCTCAGCCAGTACCGAAAGCTTGTGCAACCGTTCGTCGAGCGGGCGCGCGCCGAGGGACGCCAACTGATCTACGTCCGCTTCGGCCACCACGACTCGTTGATCGAGGACTTGGCTGGCGTCACCGTGCACCGGCTGAACGCGTCGCTGGGTTTCGAGCACTTCGCGTCCGAGGTGCACAAGATGCTCACCGACAACGGGTTCGGAGCCTTCTACGTCTTCGACTCACTGACCTCGCTGCTCTACACCTGGCGCTCCGACCTGGCCGTCGGCAATTTCTTCCGAGTCACCTGCCCGTACCTGTTCGCACGGGACACCGTCGCCTACTTCGGGCTGATCCGCCGTGAGCACACCTTCGCCACCTTGGCGATGATTCGCGATACCACCCAACTGTTGCTCGACGTCTATCTGATCCGCGGCGAGACCTACGTCCACCCGTTGAAGGTCTGGCTACGCCATTCGCCGACGATGTTCTTCCCGCATCTGCTGAGCGGCACTGAGGCCAACCCGATCACCAGTTCCGAGGCCACCGCCCGACTGTTCGCGTCCGCCTCGCTGCGGGTAGATCCGCCCGACCACTGGCATCGGGTAGTACGAAGGGGCTGGGACGCGCTGGACAGCCTCGACGACGCCACCCAACGGGCGGCCGCAGACGAACTGATCGACATGTTCATCGGACGCGAAGGCCGAGTGGTCGAACTGTGCCGCAGGCACATGACCCTAGCCGACCTGCTGACCCTGGCCACCCGCGAGATCGGCACCGGTTACATCGGCGGTAAGTCGGTCGGCATGCTGGTGGCCCGTGCGATCCTGGAGCACGACACTGAGAACCGGTTCAACGCCAGCATGGAGCAACACGACTCCTACTTCCTCGGCAGCGACCTGTTCTACACGTTCATCATCGCCAACGGTTGGTGGAAGCTGTGGGCTCAGCAGAAGAGCCCCGAGTCCTACTTCACTGCCGGCGCCTCGCTGCACCGCAAGCTGGCGACCGGACGCTTCCCGCCCGCGGTCCGCGAGCAGTTCCTAAGCATGCTGGAGTACTTCGGTCAGTCCCCGATCATCGTGCGCTCCAGCTCACTGCTGGAGGACAACTTCGGCAACGCGTTCGCCGGCAAGTACGAGTCGGTCTTCTGCGCCAACCAGGGCACCCCGGAGGAGCGCCTGCACGCTCTCGAGGACGCAGTGCGGACCGTGTACGCGTCGGTGATGAGCACCGACGCTCTGGAGTACCGTCGCAAGCGCGGCCTGGACCGCTCCGACGAGCAGATGGCCATCCTGGTGCAACGCGTCAGCGGTGACCACCACGGCGGCCTCTTCTTCCCGCACGCCGCCGGTGTCGGCAACTCGCACAACCTCTACGTCTGGGACCCGGACATCGATCCGGACGCCGGCATGCTGCGCCTCGTCTTCGGCCTGGGCACCCGGGCCGTCGAGCGGACGATCACTGACTACGCGAAGCTGGTGACCCTCGACAAACCGACACGCAAGGTGGACGCCAGTGATCCCGCCCGGCACAGCCAGCGCTACGTCGATGTGCTCGAACTGGCGACCAACTCTCAGCAGACCAAGCCGCTCGCGCAACTGCGCGACCTCGACATCAAGGCCGATTGGGACCTCTTCGTGTCCACCGATGGCGACACGCTGCGTTGGCTGCGGGAACACAACCGCCGGATCAACCAAGTGCCCAAGGTGCTCGACTTCAACGGCCTGATCACCGGCACCGAGTTCGCGTCCCTGATGCGCGACATGCTCCAGGCGCTCAGCACCGCCTATGACCACCCGGTCGACATCGAGTACACGGTGAACATCAACGATCGCGGCCAGCCGCGGATCAATCTGGTGCAATGCCGCCCGCTCCAGACTCGTGGCCTGGGCGAGGCGGTCGCGATGCCGACGAACCCCGATCCGGCAGGCACTTTGCTGCGATCCACCGGCAACTTCATGGGCGGCAACGTCCGGCTGCCGCTGGAGTACATCGTGACAGTGCGTCCCGCCGCCTACCTGGCGCTCAGCCAGCAGGAACGCTACGCGGTGGCACGCGGCATGGGCGTGCTGAACAAGGCGCTGCTAGGCAAGTCGTTCATGATCATGGCGCCGGGACGCTGGGGCACCACCACGCCGTCGCTGGGCATTCCCGTCCACTTCAGCGAGATCAGCAACGCCGCTGTGATGGCCGAGTTCACCTACCCGGACGGCGGTTTCATCCCCGAGCTGAGCCAGGGCAGCCACTTCTTCCAAGACCTGGTCGAGTCGGGCATCTTCTACCTCGCCATCTTCGACCACCAGCCGGACGTCGTCTTCGTCCCCGAGTTGGTCGTGGAACGCCCCAACCGGCTGACCGAACTGGTGCCCGAGCTGCATGACCTGGTCGAGGTGCTGCATGTGGCGAGTTTCGACTCGATGGTGCTGTATTCCGACATCGCCAGCCAACAGGTGATCATCTGCTGAGTCCCGCGCCAATCCGCCGGATGGGCGGGTGGGGACAACGGTTAGGCCGTATGTTCGGACTGTGACCAACAAGAGCGTTTACATCGCCGCGCCGGAAGGCCGCGTGGGCAAATCCATCATCGCACTGGGCCTGATCGAGGCCCTGAGCCGCCAGGTCAAGTCGGTTGGCATCTTCCGCCCCATGGTCAGCGACGACCACGACGAGGTTGCCATCGCCTTGCTGGCCCACACCGGAATCGACCAGACCTACGACGAGGCCGTCGGGCTGATCACTGCCGAGGCCGTGACCGATCCAGAGCGCGCCCTCACCCAGATCATCGAGCAGTACGGGGCCCTGCAGGATCGTTTCGATGCCCTGGTGGTGATCGGCAGCGACTACGACGACCTGGCGTCACCGACCGAGCTGGAATTCAACTCCCGCATTGCGGCGAACCTGAACGCCCCGGTGTTGCTGGTGGTCGGTGGCGGCGACCGCAGCCCGGACGAGGTGGTCGCCTCCGCCGAACACGCGATCCGCAGCTTCGAGGAGCAGCACGACCGGGTGATCGGTGTGGTCGCGAACCGGGTGATCCCCCAGGACGTCGACTCAGTGGCCGAGCAGCTGGCCGGTCTGGGCCTCGGCGTCAGCGCGGCACTGCCGGAAAACGCGGTGCTGGCCGCCTCCAGCGTCCGTGAGCAGTTCGAAGCGCTCGGTGCCCAGTTGTGGCGCGGCGAAGAATCGATGCTCGACCGCGAGTCCCTCAGCACGGTGGTGGCGGCGATGACACTGCCCAACGTGCTGACCCGGCTGGAGCCCGAGTGCTCGCTGGTGGTGCCCTCCGACCGCGCCGACCTGCTGCCGGGCCTGCTGCTGGCCCAAGCCTCCGACACCTTCCCCGACATCGCCGCCATCTTCCTGGTCGGCGGCTACGAAATCCCCGCGTCGATCGGCAAGCTGCTCGACGGCTTGGAGATCGACGTCCCGATCGGCACGGTGGGCACCGGCACGTTTGTGACCGCGTCCAAGCTGCACGACCTGAAGGCCACCATGTTGAGTTCGCCGCGCAAGTACTCCGAGGGGCTGCGGCTTTTCCAGGAGCGGGTGGACGAGCAGGCTATGGTTGCCGCGCTCGACATGGTCCGCGCCCAGCTGCGCACCCCGCGCATGTTCGAGTACCAGATCATGCAGAAGGCCCGGGCCGACAAGAGGACCATCGTCTTGCCCGAGTCGGAGGATCCGCGGATCTTGGAGGCGACCTCCATCCTGTTGCGCCGCGGCGTGGCCAATCTGGTGCTGCTCGGCGAAGAGGCGCGGGTCAGGGCGGACGCTGCCCGGCTGGGCTTCGACCTCACCGGTGCCCGCATCCAGTCCATGCATGACCCGGAACTTGTCGAGCGGTTCGCCGCCAAATACGCGCAATTGCGTGCCAAGAAGGGCGTCACCATCGAACAGGCTCGCCAGAAGATGACCGACCCGTCCTATTTCGGAACCATGATGGTTCACCTCGGGCTGGCCGACGGCATGGTCTCCGGAGCGACCCACACCACCGCGAACACCATCCGCCCGGCACTGGAGTTCATCAAGACCAAGCCGGGGGTGAAGGTGGTCTCCGGCTCGTTCCTGATGTGCATGCCGGACGAAGTGCTGGTCTTCGCCGACTGCGCTGTCAACCCGAACCCCACGCCCGAGCAGCTGGCCGACATCGCGATCAGCTCGGTCGCCACCGCGAAGGCGTTCGACATTGAGCCGCGGGTGGCGATGCTGTCGTACTCGACCGGGGCCTCCGGTACCGGCGAGGACGTGGACGCGGTCAAGGCGGCCACCGAGATGGTGCGGGCGAGCGACCCGGACTTCGCGGTCGACGGCCCGGTCCAGTTCGACGCGGCCATGGACCCGACGGTCGGCAAGTCGAAGATGCCCGGTTCGCAGGTGGCCGGTCAGGCGACGGTCTTCATCTTCCCCGACCTGAACACCGGCAACAACACCTACAAGGCCGTGCAGCGCACCGCCGGCGCGGTCGCAGTCGGCCCGGTGCTACAGGGTCTCAACAAGCCGGTCAACGACCTGTCGCGGGGCGCCTTGGTGGCCGACATCGTCAATACCGTGGCGATCACCGCGATCCAGGCGCAGGCCAGCCACTGACCGACATGAGCAGGCCCGAGGGGGCGTCGGACGCGTTGTCCGGCGCCCCCTCGGCGTCCGCCAAGGCTCAGCTAGCGGTGTCGTTACCAAATCGGTATGAAGTGCTGCTCTGATGCGCTTGCACAAGGGGCGTTGCATGAGTCATGCTTGGGGAAAAGCTTACGGAAACGTTTCCCGGAACCGTTTCCCATGAGCATTCAGCTTGACCGGGCGTCACGCCCGGGCAAACACCCAGCAGTCCAAAGGAGGACCACGAAAATGAAGCCAAGCAAGCGGATCCTGGGGGCCGTGGCGGCGGTGGCAGCTCTGTCCCTGCTGGCCGGATGTGGCGGAAGCTCGGGGGGAGGATCGTCGTCATCGTCCACCGAAGGGCAGATCTACTACCTGAGCTTCAAGCCCGAACAGGACAAGGCGTGGCAGGAGATCGGCAAGGCCTACACCGCCGAGACCGGCGTCCCGGTGCGCATCGTCACCGCAGCTCAGGGCACCTACGAGCAGACCCTGAAGGCCGAGATGGCCAAGAAGGATGCCCCGACGCTCTTCCAGATCAACGGCCCGGTGGGCGGTGCGGTCTGGAAGGACTACGCCCTCGATCTGTCCAACACCGACTTCTATAACGCGCTGCTCGACAAGTCGATGGCTGTCGAGATGGACGGCAGCGTGATCGGCGTGCCCTACGTCGTCGAGGGCTACGGCATCATCTACAACCAGGCCATCATGGACAAGTACTTCGCCACCTCCGGCGCCAAGGCCGCCTCGGTTGAAGAGATCAACACCTTCGCCAAGCTGAAGGACGTCACCGACGACATGCAGGCGAAGAAGGACGAACTGGGCATCAAGGGCGTCTTCGCGTCCACCTCGCTGAAGCCCGGCGATGCCTGGCGCTGGGACACCCACCTGACCAACCTGCCGATCTTCTACGAGTACCGCGACAACAAGGTCACTGACATGGCCGAGGTCACGTTCAAGTACAACAAGGAGTACCAGCAGATCTTCGACCTCTACCTGACCAACTCCACCGTCGATCCGAAGCTGACCCCCTCGAAGGCAGTGACCGACTCGATGGCAGAGTTCGCGCTGGGTGAGGCGGCCATGGTGCAAAACGGCAACTGGGCCTGGAGCCAGGTCGCAGGCGTCGCGGGCAACACCGTGACCGAGGAGAACATCAAGATGATGCCGATCTACATCGGCGTCGACGGTGAAGAGAAGCAGTCCATCGCGGTCGGCACCGAGAACTTCTTCTCAGTCAACTCGAAGGCCTCCGAGGCCGACCAGAAGGCCAGCGTCGACTTCGTGAACTGGCTGATCTCCTCGGACGCCGGCAAGTCGGCGATGGTCAACGACCTCGGCTTCATCCCGCCGTTCAGCACCTTCAGCGAGTCCGAGCAGCCCGCCGACCCGCTGGCCAAGCAGGTCGTCGCCTACATGGGCAATTCCGATCTGTACAACGTGGCGTGGAACTTCACCACGTTCCCGAGCAAGCAGTTCAAGAACACCTTCGCCGATGCGCTGTCGCAGTACGCCGTGGGTCAACTCGAGTGGGACAAGGTCTCCGAGATCTTCGTGACCGAATGGAAGGCCGAGAAGCAGGGCTGACCTGCCTGACCCTCCGATCACTCACGACCGGCCGTGACCGGGTGGGTCGGACGCATCCCGCGTCCGACCCACCCATTGGCGGCACCGGCCCAGCCTCATCCGCAAACCCGCAAAGAAGCGAGTAGTCCATGCTCAAATCACTCCGAAAACTTGGCCTCATCTTCGCCGGACCCACCCTGATCGCATTCGCCATCGCCTTCGCGGTCCCGTTCCTGGTCGGGCTGTATCTGTCGTTTTGTCAGTTCACCACGGTGACCGACGCCACCTGGGTCGGTCTGGACAACTACATCAGGGCGTTCGCCCCGCGTGAGCGCTTCTGGAGTGCGCTCGGATTCACCAGCCTGGTCACCGCCGTCTCGGTGGTGACGGTGAATCTGTTCGCGTTCGCCATCGCCTACCTGCTGACCCGCAAGCTGCGCGGGACGAACTTCTTCCGCACTATCTTCTTCATGCCGAACCTGATCGGCGGCATCGTCCTCGGCTACACCTGGCAGACGATCATCAACGCCTTCCTGGTGCAGTACCAGACCACCCTGGCCAGCAACGCCAAGTACGGCTTCATCGGCCTGATCCTGCTGCTCAACTGGCAGATGATCGGCTACATGATGATCATCTACATCGCCGGGCTGCAGAACGTGCCGGGTGAACTGATCGAGGCCGCCTCGATCGACGGCGCCAGCAAGTGGCAGACCCTGCGCAATGTGACGATCCCGATGATCATGCCGTCGATCACGATCTGCCTGTTCCTCACCTTGAGCAGTTCATTCAAGCTCTACGACGCAAACCTGGCACTGACCAACGGCGCCCCGATGCGCAAGACCGAGATGGTGGCCCTCAACATCGTCGATACCTTCTTCCTGCGGGTCGGCGTCGAGGGCGTCGGCCAGGCAAAGGCCATGATCTTCTTCCTGCTGGTCTCAGTTGTGGCCTTCTTCCAACTCCGGGTAACTCGTCGTCAGGAGGTCGAGCAGTGAGCACGCAATCCCTTGCCACCCAAGCCAGCGCCACCCCGGCTGCCGTCAAGTCGGACGCCGGACAGTCCGGCTCGGGGATCTCGGCGCTGAAGATCATGAACTACACGATCTTGGTGCTGCTGACCCTGGTCTTCGTCGGCCCGTTGTTCTTCATCTTGATGAACTCCTTCAAGGGCCGCTTCTTCATCTCCAGTTCGCCGTTCGCCCTGCCCATCGGAGACTATTTCGTCGGGCTGACCAACTACACCAGCGGGCTTGCGGTCACCAACTTCTTCAACGCGATGGGCTGGTCGTTCGTCATCACGATCGGCTCGGTCACCGTGATCGTCTTCTTCACCGCGATGACCGCGTACTACATCACCCGGATCAAAGCTAGGTGGACCAACGTGGTCTACCTGATCTTCGTCTTCTCGATGATCGTGCCCTTCCAGGCGGTCATGTTCCCGACCATCAAGATCGCCGACATGCTGGGGCTGTCGAACCCGGCGGGCATGATGGTGCTCTACCTGGGCTTCGGCGCCGGGTTGTCGGTCTTCATCTTCTCGGGTTTCGTCAAGTCGATCCCACTGGAGATTGAGGAGGCAGCCACGATCGACGGCTGCGGCCCGCTGAAGACCTACTTCTACATCGTCTTCCCAATGCTGAAGCCGGTGGCGATCACGGTGGCGATCCTGAACACCATGTGGGTCTGGAACGACTACCTGCTGCCCTACCTGGTCATCGGCCTGTCCACTCCGTACAAGACGATTCCGGTGGCGATCCAGATGATGGCCGGCTCCTACGGGGATAACGACATGGGTGCGATGATGGCGATGCTGGTGTTGGCGATCATCCCGATCGTGGTGTTCTACCTGTTCAGCCAGAAGTACATCATCGAGGGCGTCGCCGCTGGCGCAGTGAAGGGCTGACATGTCTGCTCAAAGGCGGTCCGGGGTGCTGATGCCGGTCTTCTCGCTGCCGGGCGAGTGGGGCATCGGCTGCTTCTCCCGCCAGGCCGAGCGGTTCATCGAGCAACTGGCCGAAGCCGGGCAGACCATCTGGCAGATCCTGCCGTTGGGGCCGACCGGCTTCGGCGACTCGCCCTACCAAAGCTTCTCCACCTTCGCCGGCAATCCCTACTTCATCGACCTCGACCAGCTCGTCGATCAGGGACTACTGACCCGCGGTGAGTTGCTCGAGTTCGACTGGGGTGCCGACGCCACGCGCGTCGATTACGGGGCGCTGCACGCGTCCCGCGACCGCGCGCTGCGTCTGGCCCACTCCCGGGACGCGGGCTTCAGCGGCGAGGCCGACTACCGGACCTTCGCCGCGCCCGCGGCGAACTGGCTGAATGAGTTCGCCTTGTTCATGTCGATCAAGCGCGCTCAGGGTGAGCAAGCGTGGACGCAGTGGCCCGAGCCACTGCGTCGTCGCGACCCGCAGGCGCTCGACCGTTTCCGCGACCAGTATGCCGATGAACTGGCCTACCAGCATTGGGTGCAGTGGCAGTTCGACCGGCAGTGGCACAGGCTGCACGCGGTCGCCACCGACGCCGGGGTTCAGGTGCTGGGCGATCTGCCGATCTACGTGGCAATGGATTCGGCCGATGCGTGGGCCCATCCGGAACTGTTCGACCTCGACGACGACCTGCTACCTCGAGAAGTGTCCGGGGTGCCGCCGGACGGCTTCTCGGCGGCCGGACAGTTGTGGGGCAACCCGCTCTACGACTGGCAGGTCCACAAGCGCCAGCACTTCGCCTGGTGGATAGAACGGCTGCGCCATCAGTTCGCCTTGGTCGACGTCTTGCGGCTGGACCACTTCCGCGGGCTGGAATCGTACTACGCCATCCGGTACGGCGCCCCGGACGCCAGCCTCGGTCGCTGGCTACCCGGGCCGGGCCGCGACTTCCTCGACACCGTAAGCGCCGAGTTGGCTGGTTTGCCGCTGATAGCCGAAGACCTCGGTTACCTGACCGATGCAGTGCGGACGCTGCGGGCTTCCGCCCACCTGCCGGGGATGCAGATCATCCAGTTCGCCTTCGACTCGCGCGAGGGCGCCGAGTACTGGCCGCACAACTTCGTCCGCGACACCGTTGTCTACACCGGGACCCATGACAACCCGACGTTGCAGCAATGGTTCGCGACACTGTCGCCGGCCGACCAGTTGCGCGCCCACACCTACCTCAACAATTGGTGGACCCCACCCGACCAGCTCCACTGGGATTTCATCGTTGAGGCGTTGCGATCGGTGGCCGACACCTGCATCGTCCCGATGCCCGACTACCTGGGGCTGGGCGCCGAAGGCCGCATCAACACCCCATCGACGTCGCAGGGCAACTGGACTTGGCGGATGACCACCGATGCCTTCACCCCAGATCTGGTTTCCCGCATCGCCAGCCTGACCAGTCTGGTGGAGCGGAGCGACCCATGACAGAGCCCGAACCAACCGCCGGGCGCCGCGTGACGATCAAGGAGGTCGCGCAGGCTGCCGGCGTCGGGGTGGTCTCGGTCTCCCGCGCTCTCAACGACCAACCGGGGGTCTCCGGCGAAACCCGGGAACGCATCCGCGAAATCGCTCGGAGCCTCGGCTACCGGCCGAACCGGCACGCCCGCTTCCTCAAGCTGTCCAGTTCCCGCTCAATCGCGCTGATGATGAAGGGCATCGACAACCCGTTCTTCCAGCAGATGCTGGAGACGGTGGAGAACGCTGCGCGAGAACGCGACTACCTGCTAAGTGTGATCAAGGTGCCGCACTACGCCGACGAGGTCGATGAGGCGATCAAGCTCGTCGACGAGGACGCGGTGGCGGGCCTGATCTTCCTGGGCGGCAACTTCACCCACCAGCCGGCCGATCTGGCCAGGTTGCAGGTGCCGTTCGTGTTGTCCACCATCGGGCAGCTGGAGGGCATCGATCCCGCCAGCTACTCCTCAGTGGCGGTCGTCGACTTCGCCGAGTCCCGCCGGGTGACGCAGTACCTGCTCGGCTTGGGGCACCGCCGGATCGCCCTGCTGGGGGTTGGCCTGCGCGACACCTCGGTCGGCATGCTGCGTCGCCGCGGCTACCAGGCTGCCTTGTCGGAAGCCGGATTGCCGAGCGATGACGGGCTGGTGCGAGGACTCGACCTGGACGGCCGCAGCCCGTACAGCTTCGAGTACGGCTACCAGCTGACGACCCGGTTGCTGGCCGAGCGCCCCGATGTCACCGCCATCTTCGCCGTGGCAGACGTGATGGCGATCGGCGCGCTGAAGGCCGCCCTGGACCGCGGACTTCGGGTGCCGCAAGATCTGTCCATCGTCGGTTTCGATGGCATCCCGGTCGGCCTGTACGTGCACCCCACGTTGACGACCCTGGTGCAGCCGGCGCGACAGATCGCCGAGCTGACCTGCCAGATCCTGTTCGACAACATGGCCGGCGCCCCGGCCCGCCAGGAGTTGCTGAAAGGCGAACTCCGGGTGGGCGGCACTGCCGGCGCGCCGCGCACCGACGAGTTCGCAGGAACACGATGAAGGGCTTGCCCTCAGATTCGCGCTTCTACCAAGCCCTCGGGATGGCCATCGACCTGGTGGTGTTGAACTTGGCCATGGTGGTTACGGGGCTGCCGGTGGTCACCGGTGGCGCCGCGCTGGTCGCCGGTCTGCTGGTCTGCCTACGCATGGTCCGCGGCGATGCCGTGCGCCCCATCCGGGACTTCCTGGCCGCCTTCGGACGCGCGTTCCTGCCTGCCACCTTGGTCTGGCTCGCCGGGCTCGGCTTGGCCGGCCTGCTGGCCTGGGAATGGGTGGTCGCCGGTCGCCTTGTCTCGCCGGTGGCCGCCGCGGTGACACGCGGCCTCGTCTTGCTGGGTGGGCTGCTGCTGGGGCTGGCCGGTGTCTGGTTCTGGCCGTTGCTGGCCCGCCGGGCACTGCAGGACGAGCCGATCGGCGTGGCTGAAGTCGTCCCGCTGCTGCAGACAGCCCTGCTGGCCGGCCTGAAACACCTGCCGAGATCGCTGGCGGCGCTGCTGGTCGTGCTGGTCCCGCCGCTGCTCGGCTTGGTCTCGGCCGAGATCGGCGCCCGCATGCTGCTCTGGTTCGCGCTCATCGGCTGCGGGCTGGCGGCCTACCTGGTCGTCCTGCTGCTGCACGTCCCGCTCGGCATCCAGACCAGGCCGGCCGAGGACGACTGAGCCGGAGCCCGGCCCGGCCTCAGCTCAGCGCCGCGACGAGCAGCCCTATCACCAGGTTCGCCGGATAGCCCAGCACGATCACCACTGACAACAACGAAGCCAGCGCAGACGCGCCAAGGCCCAGCGGACGCCGGAGTCGGGCGAGTCGCACGGCGGCGGTCTGCAACCCGACCGCGACGACGGACAGGGCGCCGACCAGCACAGGCTGGCCGGCCAATCCGAACGGGTCGATGGTCCAAGGTGCTGTCTGCAGCACCAACTGGAGATAGGGGCCGGCCAGCGCGTCCCCGCTGGCATGCCAGACCAGCGCGCTGACCCCGCTGGTCACCCCGAGCGCCACCAGCCAACCGGTCCCCCGAACCAAGCCGAGCACCGGGTCTGGTCGAGTCGGCGGGTAACTGGCCACGGCACGCTCCAGCAGCGCGTGCGCCAACCCACCGATGGCCCAACCCGCACCGAGGGCGGCGGGCAGTACCGCGCATTGGGCAGCCGTGATGGGCGTCCCGGACGCCAGCGTCTGGGCCCAGACGCTCGCGCCGGCGGCGATCCCGACACCGGCACCCAACCGCCGCAGGCCGCCGCGTGGGTCGTCGGCGAACCAGTCGACCGCGCAGGCCGGCAGCAGCGATACCGCACAGACCCCCAGGACGACTGCCCCGATCTGTAGTCCGGCGGCCACCCCGGCCCCCGGGATGGCAACCAGTGCGGCGCACAGCAGCGCGTAACCAAGGCTGAGGGCTGCGCGTCCCCACAGCTGGCCCCGCAACCGGTTGGCCCGGACGCGCCGGCGCGCCTGACGCTGCTGGCGGGCCCATGCCTTCCGGTCGTCCTGTTCGCGGCGTGCCAGCGCGGCGGTGCTGCGGCTCACCTCGGCGACCACCGGTTCGGCCGCCACCACCAAGCCGCGCTGTTCGCCGGTGGCACTGATCACCTGATCCACCAACCGGTCAGCCCAAGCCAGCTGCCCGGTCGGCGCCTTCTTGGCGGCAGCCGCCGCTGCCCGCAGAGTCTCGCGGCCGTCGGCCTGGCCCAACGCCACCGCGTAGCTTTCGGCGAGTTTGGCCTGGTCGCTCTCTTCGATCAATTGCCGCAGCCTTCCGGCACCGAAGCGCCCCCAGACCTCGTAGGTCTGTAGCCACCACCGGTGCAATGCCTGGTCGGCCCTGGCGAGCCGGTCGGCGTCGGCACCCTCCCGGACGGCGGCTGCGGCACGCAGGATCCGGTCGTAGCGGGCCTGCATCAGCCAGTCGTGGGCGCTCGCTTCCTCACCGGTGGCCCCTGGACGCCAGTGCCGGGCCGAACCGATGGTCGCGTCCAAGGATTGTCGGTCGAGACCGCGACCTCGGTAGTCGAGCGGGGCCTGCGGGTCGAGCGCCCCTTGCAGCCGCACCCAGCGGGCACCGACGCTATCCTCCAGCTGCATGGCCCGCAGAGCGCCGAGGCCTTCGGGCAGGCCACGCAGCCACGCCACCAGCTGGGGATCGAAATCACCGCCGAGGTATCGCGCGATCTCGTCCCAGTCGCCCCGCAGTGCCGCAACAAGTTCGCGTCCCGTGGCCACCCGGTGACCGTTGACGACTAAGCCGACCGGTCGCTGTTCGGGCGGACGGCGCAGCGACGCAAGCGGCACCGTCCGGACCAGGGGCGGGTCCTGGCCGCCCAGCCAGTCGCGCACCTGTGGCGCACCCCACCGGTCGGCAGGTTGGTAGGCGAGCAGGCCATCCACCAAGTTCCGCCAGCGGCGGTCCTCGATGGCCTCGGTGGTGTACCGACCGTCCACGATGATGGCGCGTTGCTCCTTGTCGGACGGCATGGTGCCGTCCGAAGCCGCCAGCAGGTGGCGACCGACGACCAACTGGTACATGATCGCCCCCAACGCCCACCAGTCGATCGGTCTGGCCACCTGGCCCTTGGTGTGCACTTCGGGCGCAGCCCACGGCCAGGACGCGGCCACCGTCTGCATCAGCACCGTGCTGACCTGGTCGGCGGCCACCCCGAAGTCGGTCAGCACCAGGTCGAGCCGGGGATGCACATCGCGCACCAGGATGTTCGCGGGTTTGAGGTCACGGTGGGTGATGCCAAGAGCGTGCACGTGGGCGATCGCTGCGGCGAGTTGCCGCAGCGCCTCCAGACAAAGCGCGGGGCGCAGCCGTCCCCCCTGTTGCAGCCGGTACTCGGCCAAGTTGCCGTTTCGGCAGAACTCCTGCACCTCCCAAGGCTCGCCCTCGGTTTCTCCGTGCTCGAGCAGGCGGACAACATGGCGGGGGTCGGCCCGGTAGAGCCGGCCCAGCACCTCACGGTCGAGTTGCGCAGCCGACTTGTAGAGCTTGACAACCACGTCGGCGCCGTCGGATTTTCTGATGCAGCGCACCAGGTCGGCTTGGCCGCCGCACACCTTCAGGTCGTACAGCGGCTGGTAGCGGCGCAACAACTCATCTGGCAGGTTGGTGCGTAGCCGAGGCGGCATGGCCTCGTCATCGGGGCGGCGCTGCACCACGGTGACCCCCGTGCTGTCAACGCTGGTCCGCCGGTGAGTGGTTGCGTCGATGTCATTGACACGCCTCAGTGTGCTCAACACCACGGTCGGCTCACGGTCAGCCGCCTCGCTTGGGCGACCGGTCAGCAGCACAGTGGGAACCACGTCGGACGAACCCTGAATGCGCGTGCCCTCGACCTTGGTGCCCTCAAGGCGAGTGTCCTCGACTCGGGTGCGCCCGTCGCGTCCGGGCTGGACGGGATAGCTCGGCTGAAGGCCCTTCACCCCCATGCGCCACCTCCATCTGCATCGGGCTTGCCAAGGCATGACCTGGCCAGCCTAACTGGGGTCGTTCCCGGTATCCGTCGGGGTTGCCTCACCTCGACCCCTGAATCAACCCCGAAACGACGTCCAACTGGCTTCGGCGATAGTCTGTTTTGCATCACACCGCCATAGCCAGGGAGCATTCCAAAGATGTCCAAGCCGATCCTCGTCCTCAATTGTGGGTCCAGCTCCATCAAGTACCAGATGATCGACGCCGAGAACGAGGAGTTGCTTGCCAAGGGGCTTGTCCAACGCATCGCCACCGGGACCGTGGGCACCATCGACCATGAAGTCCTGGCAGACGAACAGGGCGAGTTCCACGTCGACCAGGAACTGCCCGACCACGAGACCGCGCTCGGCACCGTCTTCCAGCTCTTCCGTGACCACGGCCCCGACCTGACCGCGACGTTCGCGGTCGCCCACCGCACCGTGCACGGCGGCGACAGGTTCGCCGCGCCCACCCGCATCGACAATCAGGTGGTCAAAACGTTACGCGAATTGTCGCCGCTGGCTCCGCTGCACAACCCGCCGGCTATCGCCGGCATCCAGGCTGCCCGCAAGCTGCTGCCGGACGTACCGCACATCGCCATCTTCGACACCGCCTTCTTCGTGAACCTGCCGGCCGAGGCCTACACCTATGCGATGGACATCGGCACCGCCGGGCGCACCAAGATCCGCAAGTACGGCTTCCACGGTACCTCCCATCAATACGTCAGCCAGCAGGTCAGCAAGCTGGTTGGCCGGGGCGACCTCAAACAGATCGTCTGCCACCTCGGCAACGGGGCGTCCATCTCTGCGATCGACTCCGGGCGCCCGATCGAGACCTCGATGGGTCTCACGCCGCTGCCGGGCCTGGTGATGGGCACCCGCACCGGTGACATCGACGCCGGCATCGTCGGTTACCTGCACCGCGAGCTGGGCTGGACCATCTCCGAGATCGACAACGAGCTCAACAAACGCTCGGGCATGCTCGGCCTAACCGGCCACACAGACATGCGCGATGTGGAGTCGGCAATCGAGGCCGGCGACCCCCGCGCGCGGCTCGGCATGGACATCTACGTGCATCGGCTGGTCTTCTACATCGGTGGCTACGCGGCGCTGCTCGGCCACCTCGACACAATCACCTTCACCGCCGGTGTCGGCGAGAACTCCCCCGAGGTGCGTTCCGAGGTCTGCGCGCGGCTGAAGGTCTTCGGCGTCGAGCTTGATGAAGAAGCCAACAAGGTGCGCAGCAAGCAGCCTCGGACCATCTCGACCCCCGATTCGAAGGTGCAGGTGCTGGTGGTTCCGACCAATGAAGAGCTGGCGATGGCACGTCAGTCGGTCGAGTTGCTGAGCGACAACTGACCGCTAGACCAGAGCCCGTCTCGTCGAAGGTCGGTGCCGCAGATGGCGGGCGCCGACCAGTAAGTTGGTTCACATGGCGACTGCACTGGTCACGGGGGGCACCTCCGGCATCGGGTACGCCTTCGCGTCCGAGCTCGCCGGCCGGGGCTACGATCTCGTCCTGGTGGCGCGGGATCCGGATCGGCTGGCCCGTGCGGCGACCGATCTGACCAACCGTTTCGGTTGCCGGGTCGAAATCCAGCGTGCCGATCTCGCGGTACGCGCCGACCTGGAGCCGGTCATCGCGAGATTGCTCGACCAGCGCCGGCCGGTCGAGCTGCTGGTCAACAACGCCGGCTTCGGCCTGAACGCCTCCCTGCTCGACCCCGACGTCGCCAGCCAAGATGAAGCGATGGCCGTCATGTGCACCGCGGTCTTGATCCTGTCCGGCGCCGCGGGACGGGCCATGAAGGCCCGCGGTCGGGGTGCCATCATCAACGTGTCCTCCGTGTCAGCTTGGATCTACGAGGGCAACTACTCGGCCGTCAAGCGCTGGGTACTCAGCTTCACCCAGGCTTTGGCGCTGGAGCTGGCCGGCACGGGCGTGCAAGCCACCGTTGTCTGCCCAAGTTGGGTCAAGACCGACTTGCACGAACGGGCGGGCATCGCGCGTCCCAACTTGCCGGCCTGGGCTTGGGTGGCGGCGGACGACGTCGCGAGCACCGCACTGGACGCGGCAGCCAAAGGTAGAGTGGTGGCGGTTCCGTCGCGCCGTTGGCGGTTCGCGGTCTGGGGGCTGCAGCACCTGCCGGATGGCTTGGCACGCCACGTGTCCCGCGAGATCAGCAAGTCGAGGAGCAAGATCTGATGGCCGAACTGGGGGGCAACCGCAAGCGTTTCACGTCGCCGCTGAACACGATCGCCACCACCGGCGCGCAACAACTGCTGCTGAAACCAGTGGTGTGGAGCCAGCTGATGGTACACGTGCACGGCGAACAGAACCTTGAGGGCGTCGAAGAGCCGTTCATAGTCATCGCCAACCACTCCTCCCACTTCGACGGGCCACTGATCATGTCGGCCTTGCCGAGGCGGCTGAGCAAGAACTTGGCCACCGGGGCGGCCGCCGATACCTTCTTCACCAAGTGGCAGAACGCCGCGTTGATCCAGCTGTTCATGAACGGCTTCCCGGTGAACCGGGCGGGCACCCGAAGCCACCGCGGGATGGCCAAGCAGTTGCTCAGCGAAGGGGTGCCGATCTTCCTCTTTCCGGAGGGCACCAGGTCACGTACCGGCGGCATGGGCCCCTTCACCCCCGGCGTCGCTGCGCTGGCGATCTCGTTCAACTGCCAGGTGGTGCCGAGCGCGATCGTCGGCGCCTTCGCTGCCTGGCCCGCCAAGGAGCCCCGCTGGCGCCCCGGACGACCGCCGGTGCACATCGTCTTCGGCTTGCCGATGCGTCCTCGTCCGGGCGAGATCGCCCACCAGTTCAACGAACGGCTGCGACGCAAGGTGATCGAACTGCACGACTCGACCGCACACGCCTACGGCATGCCCACCCAGGCCGAGATGGCACACCGGGCAGCCCTGGAGAAGTCCACCCGCCGCAGTCGGGAGGCAGTCCAGCCCGACAAACCCGGCACCGAGTCTGGCGGCAGCACCCAAACCCCAGCGGACGCCACACCACCCACGCCGGCAACCGAGTCCCCCACGCCCGATCCCGATACCAGGCGGTAGGCTCGGCAGATGAGCAGCGGACATGGCCTCGATGTGGCGGCGGTGGTCGTTACCTTCAACCGGCTGGCGCTGCTGCAGCGCCTGGTTTCGCGACTACGCACGCTGGAGGCGGTGGACGCCATCCTGGTCGTCGACAACGCGTCCAGCGACGGCACCGGCGAGTGGTTGGCAGAGCTGACTAAGGAAGAACCGCGCGTATTGTGCCGAACGCTGCCCACGAACTTGGGCGGCGCCGGCGGCTTCCAGACCGGCCTGCAGTGGTCACACGACTTGGGCGCCAACTTGGCCTGGCTGATGGACGACGACGGGCTGCCAACACCCGACTGCCTCGACATCTTGCTGCGGCACCGGGGCGAGTTCGACTTCTGGGGGCCGGCGGTACTCACCGAGCAACGTCCGGCCGAGCTTTGCTTCCCGATCAGGCTCCCTGGCACCGCGACCGTCACCCGCACCCTGGCCGAACTTGAGGCGGTCAGCGTCGCCGGCATCGTGCCCGACGTGGTCATCCCGTTCAACGGCGTCCTGGTGACCCGCGAACTTGTCGACCGGATCGGCACCGTCCGCGCCGAGTTCTTCATCTGGGGTGACGACGTCGAATACCTGTGGCGAGCCCGGGACGCCGGGGCACGGGTGGCGACGGTGGTGGACGCGCACTTCCATCACCCGGCGACCGACGACCTCGGCACGCCGATGCTCTTCGGCCGGACGACCTACAACCACTCGCCGAGTGACCTGAAGCACTACTGCATGGCCCGCAACAACACTGTCAACCTGTTGGCCCACCGGGGCCCGCTGCACGCCGCCGCATTCTGGGCGAAGACGGCTTGGTTCTACAGCTTCGTCCGCCCCAACCCCAAGCGTCTGCTGCTCTCGGCGCAGGCGATCACCGCTGGGCTGCGGGGCGACTTCTCCGGGCACCGACGCTTCCTGCCCAAGGCGCCCGCCGGCCAGCCGACTGAATCGCCGCGCCGCGCCGCCCCCCAGGACGAAACCGTCGCCGTCGTGGTGGTCACCTACAAGCGTCCCGAGTTGCTTGACCGGCTACTGGATTCGCTGGCCGCCCAGACCAGGGCCGTCGACGCGATCTACGTCGTCGACAACGCCTCCGACCCTGAGACGGCTGCGGTGTTGGACGCGCACGCCGGCCTGCCGCTGGTCGTGGACCACACCGGCGAGAATCTCGGCGGCGCCGGCGGCTTCCACCGCGGCCTGAAGGCCGCCTACCTGGCCGGCTACGACCGGATCTGGCTGATGGACGACGACGTACGTCCGGCCCCGTGGGCGTTGCAGGCGCTGCTCGCCGATGGCGGGCCGGCGCTCGCCTGCGTCCGGGAGGACCGCCACGGGCGGCTGGTCGAGAAGGCCGCGATCCGGTTCGACCTGACCAACCCGCTGCAAATCAGGCCGAAGACGGCCACGGTCGACAGCGTCTACCCCGACCGGGCCGCCATGCCGGCGCGGGTAGAGATCGAGAACGCCGCCTTCGAGGGCTTCATGGTGCACCGCAAGGTTGTCGACAAGATCGGCTACCCCGACCCGAGCTATTTCATCTTCTACGACGACTGCGACTACGTGATCCGGGCCCGCCGGGCCGGTTTCAAGGCCTTCGCGGTGCGGGACGCCCTGATGCGCCGCCACTTCGACTTCGTTCAGGGTGACGACCTGGCGGGCTGGAAGGGCTTTTACATGTACCGCAACCTGTTCGTGGTGCATTTGCGCTACGGCACCAACGTTGCGGTTCGGCTCAAGCCGTTCGCGATCACCGCTGCGGTGGTGGTCCTGTCGCCGCTGCGGGGTGGTCGCAAGGAGGCCAGCAACGCGCTGCGGGCATTGCGGGAAGCGCTGGGCATGCGCCGACTCGACCCGGCGACCCGCCTCGATTAGTCGCTCATCGACGAACGCAGGAAATCCACGGCTTCGACGATCGGTGCGTCGTGCACCACCCGGCCATGCTCCAGTACGATGCCGCGTTCGCAGATGTCCTTGATCAGTTCCAGGTCGTGGCTGACGACCATCAGCGTCTGCCCGGCAGCGCGCAGTTCTTTCATCTTGGCGATGCACTTGCGCTGGAAGGGCTCGTCGCCGACCGCCAACACCTCGTCCACCAGGAACAGATCGGGGTCGGTGTGCACGGCGACCGCGAACGCCAGCCGCATGTACATGCCGGAGGAGTAGAACTTGACCTCGGTGTCGATGAACTTCTCGATGCCGCTGAAGGCGACGATGGAATCGAAACGCTCGTCCACCTGCTGCTCGCTCAGGCCGAGGATGGCCCCGTTCAGGTAGACGTTCTCACGACCGGTGAGGTCAGGATGCATGCCGGCGCCCACCTCGATCAACCCGGCGATCCTGCCGCGGACACGGACACTGCCGCTATCCGGGAGCATCACACCGCTGACCAGTTTGAGAGTGGTCGACTTTCCGGAGCCGTTGAAGCCAAGCAGCGCGACCGACTCGCCCTGGGTGATCGTGAACGAGACGTCGTCGAGGGCGTTGAAGTTGTCGCTCAGCTGGCCGCGTCGTCCGGTCGCCCACCAGACGATGTACTCCTTGATGGAGCGGGTGTGGCGAAGGTCGAACTCCTTCACCACGTTGGTCAGTTCGGCCATCACCAGACCATCAGGGGAAGCGGTCATCACAGCTCCTGCGCGAACTTGCCCTCGAGGCGATGGAAGATCACCTGTCCGAGCACCAACGACAGCACCGCCACCAACAGGCCGAG
>JAEAMF010001249.1_pt1 | contig 20072 bp, 15 predicted proteins | sample 8958721 | NCBI WGS metagenome assembly JAEAMF01 (sample SAMN16933255, study PRJNA681124) | bioreactor sludge metagenome | isolation source: anaerobic bioreactor treating anionic surfactant - SDBS | place: India: Bengaluru | collected 2019-02-28
CACCCTTGGCAATCTGCTGCTTGAACAAGGGCACCACTGAGCCAGAAGAACCGAGCACATTACCAAAACGGACAATACTGATCTGGGTCTGCTGTTGCGCTTCTGCCATCGCCTGGCAGTAAAGTTCTGCCATGCGCTTACTGGCACCCATGACGTTAGTTGGACGTACAGCTTTATCGGTTGAGATCAGGACAAAGGTTTCGACGCCTTTTTTGACCGCAGCATTAACGCTGAATGCTGTCCCTACTGCATTATTTTTAAGCCCTGCTAGCGGATTACACTCTACCAGCGGTACATGCTTATAAGCTGCCGCATGATAGACGGTTTGCACTGCATACTGCTCAATCACACGTTCCAGTTTTTGCTGCTCCAGCACCGAGCCCAGAATCGGAATAATCTCACACTGAGACATTAAACGTAATTCTTTATCAATGCTATACAGGGCAAACTCGGTTAACTCGAAAATAATGATTTTTGCCGGCTGGTTTTTCACAATCTGCCGGCACAGCTCTGAACCTATAGAGCCGCCTGCACCGGTGACCATCACCACTTTATCTTTAATATTCTTGGCCAGAAGCTCTGCTACGGGCGGCACCGGATCGCGTCCCAGCAGGTCAATAATATCCACTTCCTGAATATCAGAAATCCGGATTTCACCATCGACCAGTTTGGTCAACCCCGGAATCTCGGTAATTTTTAAGTGTGCCGGTTCCAAAAATTTAATGATTTCACTTTTACGGACCCGCCCGACTGAAGGCAAAGCAATCAGAATTTCATCAATTTTTTGCTTGCTCATGAGCTTTAGGGCTGTCTGGGCATCATAGACTTTAAGTCGCCCCAGCTGCTGTCCAGTCAATGAGCGTTTGTCATCAATAAACATGACCGGTAAATGCTCATTGGAACGATAAAGTGCAGCAGCAACCTGTTGGCCTGCATTACCCGCACCATAAATCGCAATGCGTTTTTTCTGTACGTCAGCCTGCAAATAGGAACGGATAATAAAGCGGATAATGCCACGGCTAAACCAGATCCAGGCAAACATCATAAAGCCGAACATCAGCGGAATAGAGGTCGGAATAAATGCCGGGGTAAAATAAGCCAAGGCATAAAGACCGAAGACAGCCAATGCAGTCGCCAGTCCTATTTTGATCATAAACACTTCATTATAAGTACGGACAATAAAGCGGTAAACCCCACAGAGCAAAAGCGATGCAACGGCAATGACACTCACCCAAACTGCACCAAAAGCCAGATGAGGCACTACCTCTGCGCCTAAATCAAAAAGGCGAATCGCATAACATAGCCAGATCAAGACCGGAAAAGTACAAAAATCCAGAATAATTAAAAATGCAAGTTTGGCGGCTCGCGGTGATTCTACGAAAGGCGTAATGATCGATTTCACTGGGTACGTTGTCTCAATTCTAATAAATTTTTAATGAATCATGATTCTATTGGTAACTTAGAATGATAATAGAGAAATGCACCGAATACGGTGCATTTCTCTTGCAAAAGTTTAAGCAACTATTCTATTAATGACCTGTTGAATTGCCGTCACAGTTTTGTTAATACTTTCATCACTTAAGGTAGGATGCACCAAGAACATCAGACTGTTATCACCAAGTTTTTGTGCATTCGAAAGGCGCTGTACCGGGCGCCATGGCGTGCCATCAAATGCATGTTCCAAATAGACCTCTGAACAGGAACCGCTAAAACAAGGCACATTCAGCGCATTAATTTCACTCATAATGCGATCACGTGACCATCCTTCAGGCAATTTTTCATTATTGACTTGTACATAACATTTATAGGCAGCATGTACATAGTCATCTGATGGGCGATGGACAGTAAAATATGGGCTGTCTGCAAATGCGGTATAAATTTTCTGCATATTGGCAAGCCGTTTTGCAGTCCATTCCGGCATTTTTTTCAGTTGAATGCGCCCAATGACCGCCTGCATTTCCATCATGCGCCAGTTGGTGCCAAAGGAATCATGCAGCCAGCGGAATCCTGGTGGATGCTGTTTGTTATAAATACTGTCAAAGTTCTTGCCATGGTCTTTATAAGACCACATTTTTTTCCACAGGTTTTCATCATTGGTGGTCACCATGCCGCCTTCACCGCCTGTGGTCATAATCTTGTCCTGACAGAAAGACCATGCACCGATATGGCCAATCGAGCCTGCTGATTTGCCTTTATACATAGCACCATGTGCCTGGGCACAGTCTTCAATCACATAAAGGCCTTTTTCCTCGGCCAATTGCATGATCGGGTCCATATCACACATCCAGCCGGCTAGATGCACACAGATAATCGCTTTAGTGTTAGGCGTTAAAACTGCTTCAATTGTGCGACGTGAAATATTCTGTGAATCCAGCTCGACATCGGCAAAAACCGGATTGGCCCCAGCAGTGACAATAGAGCTTGCAGATGCTAAGAATGTGCGTGAAGTCACAATTACATCATCCCCTGTGCCAATGTCTAATGCCTTGAGTGCGACATCCAGCGCTACCGTTCCATTAGCCAGGGCGACTGCATATTGAGTTCCAGCAAAGTGTGCAAACTCTTTTTCAAATTCACGGCATTCCTGTCCGGTCCAGTAGTTGACCTTATTCGACAACAAAACCTGGGAAACCGCGTCCGCTTCTTCCTGAGTAAAACTTGGCCATGGTTCAAATGCAGTGTTTAACATGATGTTTCCTGAATTTTTAAAATTGAAAAACTTATTTTTTCTCTAGAATTCGTGCAGGATTACCCACAACTGTTACACCCGGTGGAACGCTTTTGGTGACTACAGCGCCCATACCCACTACAGCCCCCTTACCAATCACCACAGGTTTGTCAGGTGTACCCTGTTTGATCACGGCCCCTGTACCAATATAGGCATGGTCTTCAATATGGATATTGCCATTGCATTTCACCCCCGGAGCAAAGGTAACGTAATCACCAATGACACAGTCATGAGCGACATAGCTATAAATATTGGCATGAAAGAATTTTCCAATTTTGATATTGGATGTCAGACAAGTGAAAGGACAAAGTAGGCTCCCTTCACCAATATGCACCTCATCTAGAATAACTGTATTGCCTGCATGAACATCTAGATGCTGTATCTGGTCCTCATTTAAACGCTGAACCAGTTTTTCACGAACTTGACTATTCGCGATAGCAATCGTCACAGCCTTATGTATATTTGGTTTGGCGAGAAAATCCTGATAACTTAGAACAGCATAGCCATTTAAACTATTGCCAGCTTGACCATCATCGATGAAAACAAAGTTATCTTTGGCAAAGGTTGGAAATTGTTGACGAACCAATGGCATAACTTCTTTACCAAAACCACTTGCACCATACACACCAATATATAAAGCTTTCATTATGTTTCGTCCTTGTGTTGTGAGCCAGTAAAGCGTGTCATGGTCGCTTCACCATCGGCACTGATATCATCTTTTGCTAAAACTTTATGTACGGTTTTAAACATGATTTTAAAGTCGAGCCATGTGGATTGATTTTCAACATACCAGGTATCCAGCTTAAATTTTTCTTCCCAGCTAATTGCATTACGGCCATTGACCTGTGCATAACCAGTCATGCCAGGACGTACATCATGGCGTTTGGCTTGTTCAGGGCTATAAAGTGGCAGATATTCCATCAGCAGAGGGCGCGGGCCAACAATACTCATATCACCCTTAATCACGTTCCACAGTTCCGGCATTTCATCCAGGCTGGTAGAACGTAGCATTTGACCAAAAGGCGTTAAACGTTCACTGTCCGGTAATGGATTGCCCTGTTCATCCACAGCATCTTTCATAGTGCGGAATTTAATCATTTCAAATGGCTTGCCATTTAAACCTGGGCGCACTTGACGAAATAGCACAGGCGAACCTAGATTTTTTTTCACTTTATATGCAACAAAAGCATATAGAGGCGAAAGTAAAACTAAGGCGATTGATGCAATAATGACATCCAATAAACGTTTGAGCATAAATTAAACCTTAGCCACCCAATCTGAAAATTTTTGAGACAAATCTTGTCGGTTAAACTGAGTGCTTGCAATACGCTGTGCATTCGCACCCATCTCAACCAACTCATCACGATGATCTGCTGCATATTCTAATGCATCTGCAAATAACTGTGCATTTTCTGGCGGTACAGCAAAGCCACAGTTCGTTTGCTGAATCAATTCTGCCAGCCAGCCAGGATAGTTATTTAAGACAGGTAATCCTGCTGCAATATAGTCAAAAAATTTGTTTGGAGAAGTACCATAATAAAATGCTGGAACATTCGCCAAAATTTGCAAGCCGACATCTGCACTTGCCATTAAGCCAGCCAATTTGGTTTTATTTACAGGATCATGGAAAACAATATTGTTTAAATCTAGCTGCTTAGCTTGTTCCATTAATGCCTTTTTTTGCATCCCATCGCCCACAAGCACAATTTTAATATCGTCACGTCCACGCTGCTGCAACTGGGCCGCAGCCTCAATCACAGCACTTAAACCATTGGCTAAACCATGTGTACCTGTAAAAATTGCCATCAGGTCAGTATCTTTCACTTCAGCTGGACGCCACGCCTGATGTTCTTTGGCAAAAATATCTAAATCACAGCCGTTTGGAATAGAGGCCACTTTTTGCGGGTCAATTCCACGTTTTACAATACCATCCACAATACCTGGAGAAAGTCCCACTAAACGGTCAGCAGAATGATATGACAACCATTCGAGAACAGACATCATCCATAAAATCATTGGATTTTTGATCACGCCCATTGCCTTAGGCAGCTCAGGCCATAAATCCCGTACCTCAAATACAAATGGTTTTCGTCTAAACCATTTTGCAAAAATGCCTGGAATACCTGCTGTTAATGGTGTGGTCGTTGCAAATAACACATCATACTGTTCCCTAAAAGCCACTTTTATCGATTTTAACGCAAAGCTAAGGAAAATAAGAATCCGCTTTAAAAAAGATAGACTGTTTGAATATGGCAGTTCAAATTCAATGATATCTATACCGTCTACATTTCCTTTACGCACACCATTTTGAAATGGCACCGTTAAACCTGTCTGGCCTGCCCCAAAAGAACCGCAGACCATAGTCACTTGATGGCCGTTTCGAATAAGAGACTGCGCCATTGCATATGAGCGGATGCCAGCTGAACCTTTAGGCGTGGAAAAGTGCTGATGGAAATATAGAATTTTCATGATATATCTTTAATTACTGTGTTAATTGTTGTCGGCTGCTTTAACTTAAGCTCTAAAACAGGTAAAACTGTTTTTTGATAATAGTAACGGGACTCATATCCATTCGTTATACAAATATCCTCGCAATGCTCCGCATCAATTTGTATTTCTACTTTTCCATTACTTAATTTAAAGCCATTCAACACCCAGTCACCCGGCTGCAAACGCCACCTCAAAACAGCTTCATCCTTAAAGCCAGAAATTGTATCTAATATACATATAGAATTATTTTTTAACGCTATTGCCCTTTCATGATGACAGTCCCAAAAATCCTTATAACCGCATACAAACTTGTCTTTGGCATATTGTAGATTTATTGGTTTAAGCCATGAGGCAAATAAAAATCTGCTTAAGCGAGGCATTTGTAAATGCTGATCAAACTGAACCGTATTATGGCTTGCAGTACCGCTGAAATAATCTAAATCTTCAGCCGTAGTGTTATAACTATATGTACCGCCATCTCTTAAAATATTTTCACCATTGAGCCAGACATCTACATGCAAAGCATCACATTGACTGGGTCTAAATTTAAAAATCGGCAGTTTAAATGCAATAAAGAAATTATTTTTAACCGCTGTAACCAGACCGCTTTCATTACAAAACGTATTTTTATCTGGCAAAACAAAATCTGACCGCTGAACTTTATCTATATAGAAAAACGATAAACTTTGATCATACACGCCAGCCTCAGCATAGTAACTGTGCTGAAAAAACAAAGTGCTTGCTAACTGTACCGAAGGTCTAAAATCACGATAATCTGTCTCAGAAACTGGGATGAGCCGAGCACCGTCATTCGCGCCAATATTTGGTACATCGCCCGATTGCTGTGTCAAAACATAAAGCCAATTCGTGGCTTTTTGCAGCTGCAGGTACAGTTTTTGCGAGAACTCAGGCAAATTCAACTTTTGCCGAATAACTTCCGCCAAAACATAGGTGTCCAACATGACACGATGATAAGTCACGGAATATTGACTGAAACCGCCATCAGACATAATCAGTTTTGCAGCCCTATTTTCCAGCCATTTCAGACCTAGCGCAGCCCAGTCTTTATAAATAGAACACGGTTTAATTGAATGCAGCAAGGACCCGCCTATATAAAGGGCCGCTGCTTCTGAAATACCATGATTATTATCTTGAGCAATTGCATAGTCTATGGTTGGCGCTATTCGCTTTAGATGAAGCTCTATGAGTGCCTGTACATTATCAGATGGAGTCCTTAGCTGCTTCAAACCAATTAAAGCGCTTACTAAATGCATGACTCGAATAGATGCTTCTTGACCACATTTCCAATTTGGCCCTAAGTAGGGTGGATTTTTTTGCCCCCAGTCATTTAACCATACATCCAATTCGGCCAACCAAGCATCATTTTTTTGGCTGCGAAATTTTAAAATAAAATCCAGTGCCCAATCAAATCGAGAGGCTTCCCAAACCCCTTTAATATCCCCAACTTTGTCGTCAAAATCTGGAATTTTAAACCAAGGGTGATTTACATTTTGAAATTCAATTTGAGTTAAGGGGCTATAAAACCAGTTAGGCAATTTTTGGATCGGATAAGTCAGATAACCGAATGCTGTTAAATGATGAATATTTTCATCACCAAGATTTAACCCTTCAGTATTTGAAAAAAATACACCCGCCGGCATCTGTGCAGCAATTTTCTGCACAGAATTTAAACCAGTTTTAACACCAGCACGGTACTTAAATACTCTGAATAAATTTAAGAGTCCTAGACTTAAAGCTGTTTGAGCTTTCACTTTTACACTCATGTTTGCGACCGTAAAATTTCTGTTGCCTGAATTGTAATTCGAGCCACTTCAAAAATTTCATCCGCAGGGATGGGAGCTTCTTTACCGTCACGAATACTCTCAACAAAAGCAGCCGCACAAGCATCTTGTCCTTTGTCCTGACGCCACAAATTCATTTTGTTAAAGCCAGACCAGCCAAAACCTTTAAGTTTACGGAAGTTATCCAGTTGTAATACACGGCCTGCAGCAAAGACTTCTACTCGCTCTTTAGGAAAACTTGATGCTCCATTCGCCAAATAGAAAATTGTTCCAAATGAACCATCTTCAAAACCTAAAGTAATGCTTGCTTTATCTTCAAGGACTTGTACAGCATCGGTTTCACCCATACGCCTCGCTTGAACAGACACAATTTTTGAACCTGCTAAAAAGCGCATTAAATCTATGAAGTGACATGCCTCACCAATAATACGCCCGCCGCCTACGGCATTATCCTGTGTCCAGTGATCTGCAGGAATCGCACCTGCATTCATAGTCATAATAAAGCTTTTAGGCTCTTTAACCGTGTCTAGCAAGGCTTTCATTTTTTGTACTTGAGGTGCAAAGCGACGGTTAAAGCCCACCATGACACGAGCATATTGTTTATTTTCTATATTGTGATTATAAGCCTGTTCAACTTTCTCTATTTCTTCTACCGTCAATGCCAATGGCTTTTCTACAAAAACATTTTTTCCTGCCAGCAGCGCTTTTTCTACAAAGTAGGCATGACTATTATGTCGTGTTGCAATTGCTACAGTGTTTACATCTTGATTGCTTAATAAGGCATCTATATCTGTCGATGCTTCTGCAAATCCTGCCTTTTCACCATGAATCACCCCATTAATACCACCAGAAGTTACAATGGTATGCAATTGTGAAGCCGCTTTTTTAAATGCAGGAATTAAAATACGTGAAGCATAATTGCCTGCGCCAATAAAACCAACGACAGCATTTTGTGCATCTATCTGAATTGGTTTTAAAATGACTTTCTTTTCTGTTCGTGTTTCTATGGCCGAATTGTATTTAAGTAAAATACCCAAACCTGATTTATCTTCCGTTAAAGCATCATAAGCTTTTGGCGCATCTTCAAATTCAAAACGATGGGTAATTAAGGCATCTACATTTAATGTGCCTGCCGCCATCATATCTAACACAGCAACAAAGTTACGCTGTTCTGTCCAGCGAACAAATCCTACCGGGTAATCCTGTCCTTTTTCTTCATAAGCAGCATCGTAACGACCTGGTCCATAAGAACATGACACCTGAAAGCTCAGTTCTTTTTCATAGAAGTCTGCACGATTTAACTCTAAACCTGTTACACCAACTAAAATAATACGTCCGCGTTTGCGACTCATACGTGCGGCTTGTGTAACAGGATCACTCACTTTAGTTGATGCAGTAATAATGACACCATCTACCCCTGCACCACGGCTAAATGCTAAACCTGCAGCAACAGGGTCTTCACCTTTGGCAGGGTTACAGACTTCTGCACCAAACTGTTTGGCAAGTTCGAGTTTGCTTTGGTCAAAGTCAATAGCCAATACACGGCAGCCATTTGCTCTTAGCATTTGAATGGTGAGTAAGCCAATTAAGCCTGCACCTGTAACCACAAAGCTTTCACCTATGGTTGGTTGTGCCAGACGAATGCCTTGTAAGCCAATACTAGCAACAACTGTAAAAGAAGCTGCTTCATCGGTTACATTGTCGGGTATTTTTGCACATAGGTTTTTCGGTACTTTGACTATGTCTGCATGTGGACCATTTGAAACGACACGATCACCTACTTTAAAATCGTCTACACCCGCTCCAACCTCATGAACTACACCAACATTACAATAACCAAGTGGTAAAGGTTGTGCCAGTTTGGACTTTACTGCGTCATAGGTAGTAAGCAGCCCATCTGTTTGGACTTTTTCAAGTACCATTTTTACTTTTTCTGGTTGTTGGCGAGCTTTGTCTAACATAGAAGCTTTACCAAAGCCGACTAACATGCGCTCTGTACCTGCTGAAATAAGCGAAGTAGTAGTGGAAATAAGTAAATGCCCTCTAGAGCACTGTGGTACTGGTGCTTCTGTTACGGTTGTACCGCCTTTTGCCATATCTTGAAGGATTTGTTTCATAATCAAACCTAAACTATTGTGAATTCACTAATTTCTTAAGCAATAAACGTTGCTGTTCCCATTTTTCAGCTGGAGATAAATAATTTTTATGCAACACATTAATTGCAGCATCTAATAATTTTTGTTGAAGTTGTTCATTTTTAAGAAGAGCATCAATTTTACGTGCGATATCCCCTGCATCTAGCGGATCAAAATATAACGCTGCATCACCACATAAATTTCTTGCAAAGTCCCTGTCTGAAACCAGTAATGGCCGTTCAGCAATAAAACTCTCAGGGAATACAGCAGTAGAAGACTCTACAAGACTAGGACAAAGTACAAAGGAGGATGATAAATATTCATCACAAATTAGATGGTTAGGAACATGCCCCACAGTCTTTATTTGATCGAGTACTTCATATTCGACAGCACTCTTGCTGATCTCTTCCCATCCGGTAGAATTTACAGGTACCGTAAATTTCAAAATCACTTTTTTATCATTTAACTTTTTCAATTCCGATAATACTTTCGGAAGAATTAATAGATTTTTATGAACATAAAAGCTTGCTGGTACAAATATCGTCGTTACAGACTCATCAGGGGAAACATGCTCTTTTCTTTCCTGAAGCCTTTTTTCAAAAGCTGGACTATAACTGTTACTAATTACATAAATCTTCTCAGGTGAAATATTAAATTTATCAACAAGACGTGCTTTCACAACCTCAGTTTCAACTAAAAAATTATCAACATTTTTAAAGAAAAACTTCTGTTTAATAAAATCAAATAAAGCTTCTTTAAAACGAGAGATTTTAGATGGATAGAACTTTCTAATCTCGGGATAAAGCATTTTCCCAAGTGCAAAGCCTTGAATATTTTTAGTTTCAGAACGCCAGTAAGACGGGCCAAAAACAGTAAAAACCAAATCAGGTTTATACTTTTGTTCTAGCTGGCGAATATAATTTCCCTGATCTCTTTTTTTATAAAATGGAACATTCGGAACAACATGGTAAGCTTTCAATTTCTGTTTTGAAGATTCATCGATCTGTGCATCGATTTGTGGTGTACATACAACGATTGTCTCAATGTCAGGGTCATGGACTATATTTTGAATAATACTTAAACCTACCTGTATTCCACCACCAATACTCAACAAACTACAGTCTAAAAATAACTTCACTGTTAATACCTATTTTTTTAAATCTAATAGAAAGTTAATAAGATTAGAAGCAACATTTTTCCTTGAAAAGTTATCGCATACATTTTGAAAAGAATTTTGAGACAATCTCAATAACTCTTCTTTATCTAAACTGTAAAATTCGATAAGAACTTTTTTTAATTCTGCTTCATTTATAGAATTTATACTTATGCCCGTATTTTCATTAACCAACTCATCATGATTTCCGGCTAATTTAGATAAAAGCAAAGGTTTTCCCACAAAACCAGCTTCAATAGGAGTTAATGGATTAGAATCTAATCTAGTTGGTAAAATAAAAGCATCCGATATATATAACAATTCCCTTACTTCCTTTTCATTTTTTTGACCAAATAAAATTAAGTTTTTTAGATTATTATTATTTTTATAATCATTCATTACATTATATAACTCTCCTGAACCTACAAAAAGAATAGTTAAATTATCTTTTATATCTTGCTCCAAGAGAGAGTATGCTTTCATTAAATCAAAGACGCCTTTCAAAAAATCAAGACGTGCCACACAAATAATTATTTTAACATCAGGTTTAATATTATATTTTTCAATAATTTTTTCCTTAGATGGAAAATTACGATCAGAAAAGAAAATTTCATCAACTGTATTCGGCAAAAAACCTATTAGAGCTTTTTTATTATATATTTGAATATACTCTTTAGATCGAGCATTAGGAACAACAAAAGCATCTACAGATTTAAAAACTAAATTCCGAAAGCTTTCCACAAGCTTTGAAGAATTTCTTTTAGAGTCTAGATGACCCTCACTCCACAGTAAAATTTGTGAAGATATAAAATTTCTACTTAATAATATTTGAATAGTAGAAAAGGCGTTCCAACTACCAGCAAGGATCAACCATTTCGGTTGAAGTCTTTTTAAAATAGAAATCAAATTGAAATTTAAATGTAAATAATAAGATTTTAAGTTAAAACTAATCCCTTTAAGAAAAGTATAACTATAGGTATTTTCTTCAGGTTCAAACTTCCAAGACCTACGAGGTTCAGTTTTAGCACAATAAACCACATGGAAACCTATATTTCTATTTTTCAACTCCTCATTAAGAACATTAAAAAAGGCAGTTCTATATGGGGTAGGAATATTGGTAACTATAACAAGCATAAACTTAAAGATCCTTATTATAAAATAAAGTTAATTTTAACAAATTGTAATTGACGATTTAAGTGAATATTCATCCAAACAATTAACCTCATATCTTTCCTTAATTAAATCTAAAAATTAAATTATAACCTATAAAGTCAAATATATTCTCTGCGAATACCCCAACAAACCTATCTAGTCCTATAAAAATAAACCATAATAAAGACAATAATAAAATTAAAGTTTTAATATATTTGCTCGAATTTAAAAATATAGAAGAATAGATAAATATTAAAAATATATACTCATATCTATAAAATCTTGCAAAAGCTGTTGGAGATATTAACAACAACAATACAGCTACTAAAAAGAAAGACATAAAACCAATTTTTAATGACTTATCAACTTTATTTTTAAAAAAATAAAACACAATAAAAATAGTTAAAATAGACTCAATAAAGAATTGAATTATAGAACTTATATCTAATTCATTTTCTGTAACACGAGCAGCTAATTTTGCACCCAAACCAGCATCAACACTTTTTAATGCAATAAAAGTAAAAGACAGGATTACAATTAATGAGATAAAAAAAAGTGCAGCTAATTTTTTTGGATTTTTATAATCAACTTTACCAGCATATATAATTAACGGCATAGGTATCATACTAAAATGAATTAGTGGAGATAGAAAATTAATAATTTTCAATTTGTTTTTCAAAAACAATGAATACCCTAGCATCGCTGTGCAAAATGCTAGCCCTGAGCGTATGGCTGATCCTTGAAAAGCAAAAAATGTAATAGTATTGGTATAGAAAAATAAAAACAGAAGACCACTTTTACTCCATATTTGCCCTGCCAAGAATATAAAATAGCAACCTAAAAGTGTTAGCAATATATGGATGGTATATTCACTATTTGTAAAAAAACTAAAAATTTTAACAATTAACCAAAAAACTGGCTCAGAGGAACCCGTTAAATTGGTAATTACACCAAAATCTTTGAAAAAAGTGATTAAATCGCTATTAATCACCCAATCAAAAGCATTATAGTAGTGAAGCATATCTTCACCAAAGCCTATATCTGCTCCTACATAGTATGGCCGATTTGCAAGCATAACTGCTACAGACAAAGTAAAATAAAAAAAGACAAAAAAATCAGCCAAATCTGTCAGCTTACTATTTACACCCCCACCACCCCCCCTAAAAACCAAGTACAAAAATAAAAAAAGCTTAGGGAATAACAATAAGAAGGCTATACAGAAGAATATGGCTAGATACATAGCAATTAATCCATTAATTTATTTATAATGTTTAATAAATCAAATGAGTCATAAAATGATTTTGAATTTTCACCATATATTAAATATTCAGACATGATATCTTCAACTACACCAACAATATCACTCTCTTGCCAAGTAGAAATTTTACCAGTTTTAATACTTGCCAAATTCAACAATGATAAACTATCGTTAGCTAAAAATGGAATACCAAAACCACTATATTCCCAGACTTTATTAGGTGCACAATATAAATTATTTAAATTAATGGGATCGTAGCTCATTATACCAATTGAAGCATAACTTGTAATTTCGAGATGATGGGGTGCTGGCACACTCCCTAAGTATTTAATATTCTCAGCTACTGCTACCAATTGATCGGCATAACCATGATCGGTACCTAATAGCCAAAACTCATACTCTGGAAGCTGTTTCATGGCTTGAGCAAGTGGCATTAAGTTACGATCTCCACCAATATGCCCTTGATAAAGAATAATAGGTTTATCTGTATTATAGGTAGATATTATTTGACGGGTTAAATCATTTGTAGGCTCTATTTTCCTTGTCCGAGGATGATCATATGGCTTATTTGGCAATACGACTGGTCTTTCTTTTAAATCTAACCATACTTGTAAAATTCCAGCTCTATTGATTTCTGGAACGACTACATATTTAGCATTCTGTGCAATCAACTTAATCGATTTAAGTTTATTCTGATGTGTATCATATAGTTCATGTAAATGAAGTATATATTGATTTATTGAAAAAAAGTTTAACCCTTTGCATGCCAAAGCAGTATCCAAAGAACCAAGCCAAATTGTATCTTTTTCATTTAGATTATTAATAAACGTTTTTTTTACAAAATTCCTATATTGAATATAATTTAGTAATTTTTTAAATCGATTAACATTATGCATCTGCGGACAAATATATTCTTTAAAATTATCATGTTCAATTCCACTAGACTGGGTTGAAATAAAATTAACTTGATAGTTTTTGTTCTCTAACAAGCACTTTAATACAGTCATGATAGGTGGCAATCCTGCCACATGTGAACGCAACAAAACCCAGATTGTTCTATTACTTTGCATGAGTCACCACCTTGTAGTTTAAAGCTTGTACTATAGTTAAAACTAGATATGCTATCAAAAATGCCCATGACAATGGTTGTGAAATTTGATATTTTGAAAAAATGAATGTAACTAACAATAAAACAATAGCCCAGACAATATTCATATAAAATCCAAACCACGCTTTTCCCACTGAAGGCCAAAAACTTGAAAAAACAGCATTTAAACTAAAAAGAACTATTGTCACTAACATAATATAATAGTTATTTATTAAAGCAGAGGAATGGTCATCCACAATGAAGAAAAATACTTTCTGAAAAACAAATAAACAAAAAGAAATGACTAAAGCAAAGAAAAAGTTATTTTTCGCTATTTTTAAAAAATCTTTTTGACCACTTCCACCCTTGCTTGAAAATCTAGAAATAAAATAGCCATTTAATGCATTAGGAATAAAAATTGCCACTAAGTAAACTTGATATATAATATTAAAATAAGCTAATTGCTTTAATCCGTAATCCTGCATAGTTACTATTTTAAATGCTAAACCTATAACAGGTGCTACTAACAGACCAGATAAAATTACCGGAAGAGAAAGTTCTTTGAATCTTTTAAATATTTCTCTCTTCTCATCTTTATTATTAGAGCGGACCTTTAATAATTTAGTCTTATTTACAGAATAAAAATTAATTAATAATAAGAAAAATCTATATGCCAATAGGTTAATCAAAACACCTGTGATTTTAAACTCTAAGATTAAGTAAAACGAAATAGGCAAGAAAATTAGAAAACTAGCAAAATTATTTATAAAAAGTCTTTTATAGTCATGCAAACCTATTAATATGGCTTCACTAATAGAGTTTAATGAGCTTGTTAATGAAAATATTAAAATAAAAGCAAAAATTTGCCATGAGGGAATCTTGTTTATATCATTTAAATAAAATATATAAATAAATCCTGCCAAAATAATTGAGAATAAAAAAGCAAAGAAATAATTATATTTTACAAATAAAGAAGTTAAACTTGAAAAACCTTCACGAGCAACAACGCTATTAACAGCAACTGAAGCACCCATTCCTGCAACTGCTCCAATTGTAGCTGTCATTGCCAGCAATAGAGATATTACGCCATAATCTTCAGGAAGTAATAGTCTAAAGCTGACAATATTAACTAACAATATAATCATCTTTGAAGCAATATTTGCTCCAAGAGAAAAGAAAATATTATTCATTTAGATTAAATACCTACAGTATTTAAAATATATTTACTTGTAATAGATGTAGTTTTAAATTCACGATGCGCTACTAAAACTACATGAATATCAGCATTCTCTCTCTGATCCATATCAATCAGTTGAGTATTTTCACCCATACCTTCTGGCAATACACCAATATTAGGTTCAATTACAAGAATATTTAAACCTTGAGCAGCCAATTTCTTTGTAATTTCTAATGCAGGGCTTTCACGTAAGTCATCAATATCAGGTTTAAAAGCCAAACCATAGCAAGCGATCGTGACATCTTGAATCGTCTTATTGGGATTTGCTTGTAAAAATTCAGTAATTTTGATTTTAACCTGATCAATCACCCATTCAGGCTTCGCATCATTTACTTCACGTGCAGTACGAATCAAGCGTGCTTGTTCTGGTGTCTTTGCCACAATAAACCACGGATCAACTGCGATACAGTGTCCGCCCACTCCAGGACCTGGCTGTAAAATATTGACTCGCGGGTGACGATTCGCAAGCTGAATCAACTCCCATACATTTATATCTAACTTGTCACAAATAATAGAAAGCTCATTAGCAAAGGCAATATTGACGTCACGGAATGAATTCTCTGTCAATTTGCACATTTCTGCAGTACGAGCATTGGTTTCAATACATGCACCTTTTACAAAAACCTTGTATAAATCAATTGCCGCTTGCGAACAGCGCGGGGTCATTCCTCCCACAATACGATCATTACTAATTAGCTCTTGCAAGACCTTGCCAGGTAATACACGCTCTGGGCAGTGAGCAATTAGAATATCCGCCTGTTCACCAACCTGCTGAGGGAAAGTCAAATCAGGACGTGCTTCAGCTAACCACGCCGCCATTTGTTCGGTTGCACCTACCGGTGAAGTTGACTCAAGGATAACTAAATTACCCGGTTTTAAATAAGGTGCTAACGCTTTAGAAGCTGCTTCAATATATTTAAGATCGGGCTGGTAATCATCTTTAAACGGTGTCGGTACAGCAACAATATAAGCATCCGCTTCAACCGGTTTTGTGCGTGCAGATAACATGCCTTTTGCAACAACCACTTTTACCAAGGCATCCAAGTCTGGCTCAACAATATGTACCTTACCTTGGTTAATCATATTGACAGCATGCTGATTGACATCTACACCTGTAACTTTAATGCCATGTGCAGCAAAAGTCGCTGCTGTAGGTAAACCAATATATCCTAAACCAATGACACAAATATGTTTAAATTGATTATTCATAATATTACTTAATTGCTCAGTTCTTTTTTAAAAATTCAATAATTTGCTGACATGCAGTCCCGTCACCATAAGGGTTGTGGGCTTCTGCCATTTGTTGATACAGTTCGGTATTTATTAATAAATCTGTTACAGATTTTTCAATGAGGACTGCATCCGTTCCTACCAGTTTAACTGTCCCTGCCTCTACAGCTTCAGGACGTTCAGTGGTATCCCGCATAACCAATACCGGCTTGCCTAATGAAGGTGCTTCTTCCTGAATACCGCCAGAGTCGGTCAAAATTAAATAACTGCGATTCATTAAATATACAAATGGCAAATAATCTTGCGGTGCAATTAAATGAATATTTGAAATCCCGGATAGAAGCTCATTTACAGGCTTTTGCACGTTTGGATTTAAATGCACCGGATATACAATCTGTACATCTGAATATTTTTGAGCAATATTTGCTAATGCCTGACAAATATTCAAGAAGCCTTGACCAAAATTTTCGCGACGGTGACCGGTAACTAAAATCAATTTTTTGCTTTCATCTAAAAAACTGAATTGGGCTTTAAAATCAGCAATAATTTTATAATCAGTTTCTACTTTTTCTTTCACCTTTAATAAAGCATCAATTACAGTATTTCCTGTAATTGTTATATTTTCCGGATTAATATTTTCTTTAATTAAATTATTATAAGAGGACTGAGTCGGCGCAAAATGATAATTTGCCAATGCTCCCGTTAGCTTACGGTTTGCTTCTTCCGGCCACGGCGAATAAATATCGCCTGTACGTAATCCTGCTTCAACATGACCAATCTTCACCTTATGATAATAAGCAGCCAGTGATGCAGCAAAGGTAGTTGCAGTATCGCCATGCACCAGTACCACATCTGGCAACCATTCTTCAAAAACCACTTCCAAACCCTTGAGAACACCAGAAGTCACATCAGAAAGTGTTTGGCCCGGTTTCATTAAATTTAAATCAAAATCTGGAGTTAAATTAAAGAGTTCAAGCACCTGATCTAACATTTGACGATGCTGGCCCGTTACACACACCTTTGTTTCGAAGCTTTCGTCATTGTCTTTTAACTGCAACGCCAGAGGCGCCATTTTAATTGCTTCCGGTCTTGTACCAAAGACTAAAAGAATTTTTCTCACAGACAATCCCTCATCGATTATATTTAATTTTTAAAATGGCACATTCTAGCAATATTTGAAATATTATTAAATATTTCTTATATTAATTATCTTTTTTATACGAATAATTTTTCATTTTTATAAAATACAAAAAAATAATTGATTAATTTATAATAATGAATTATTTAATCCACCAAAAATATGTTTAAATTTAAAACATAAATAATATATATATATCAATCAAATATATAAAATCAGTGATTTGGATAAACAAATTAAGATTAATAAATTAGAGTCCCATTTCTGACATCATGTGGGCATTAACCTGATATACATCATATTTATTGAGTGCCATTTCACGGGAACGCTGCCCCATATAGGTAATCAGCTGGGAGTCTTCAATAAAATACTGCATGCTTTGCACCAGATCATCGACCGATTTCACCCCGACTAAATAACCATTTACGCCATTGCTCACCGTTTCACGGCAGCCCGGAGCATCGGTGGTAATAATGGCACGCCCCATCGCCATGGCCTCTAACACGGTACGCGGGGTTCCTTCCCGGTAAGAAGGCAATACATAGACCGAACTTGCCGCAATGGCCGGACGTACATCACTCAGTTTACCCCAATACTTCACGGTTTTTTCCTGTATCCAGGTATCCAGCTCAGCTTGCGAAATTGCAGAAGGATTGTCATCAATCCAGCCGACCAGATGAAATTCTGTTTCAGGATATTGGACCTTGATGATGCGGGCTGCTTCAGCATATTCGCGTACACCTTTATCACCGAGCAATCGGGCAATCAGCAAGAAAGAAGCTTTCACCTGCCCGTCTTCATTGAGCGGTAAAGGCATGAGCTCAAAATCCTGCACATTCACGCCTGAACCATTGACCACCACAGTCGGCTTATTTGTATCAAGTAAATGCATCTGCTGGAACAGCTTTAAATCATCCGAATTCTGGAAAAACACTTTATGGGCATGTTTTAAAGCCTGGGCATATAAGCCATGTACCAGTTTTTGAAAAAAGCTGCGTTTGCCCGATTCTATATTTTGAAAGGCATAACCCAGTCCGGTGATTAAGGCAAAACGCTGCGGCACCCGAGCCAGCCATGCCGCCAAAGTGCCATAAATCACCGGTTTAATGGTATAGCTCAGCACCATATCCGGCTGAATCTGGCGGATCATCTGATACAGGGTTTGCAGCAGCTTAAGATCGGCCAATGGATTGGTGCCTGCGCGCTGCATGGGGATGCCATGCACCTGATAGCCCAACTGCTGCAACTGCTTTAATTCATCGGGAAAATCCGTCAGGTCCGGTGCAAACACATGAATTTCATAACCCTGAGCATGAATCGCTTCCAACAGTTTACCCCTAAAGTTCAGGGCTGAAGGCAGATAGCTACAAATCATCAAAAACTTCATGCACCTTGTCTCCACATGTCCAGATACTGCTGACTCACGCTTTCAATACTAAAATGTTGTTCCACCCGTGCACGGCTGGCTTGTTTCAACTGTAATTTATCCGCCTGGCTGGAATGGACATAATCCAAAATGGCATTGGCCAGCGCCTCCGGATCGCGTGGCGGAACAATGGCACCCAGCTCATCGACTATATATTTGGCATCGCCGACATCGGTACTGATACAGGGCAGACCGGATGCCATCGCTTCGACCAGCACATTGGGAAAGCCTTCGGTAATCGAGGTCATCAAAAAGGCATCCACCGACTGATAAAATGCCGGCATGTCGGAAACCTGATCGAGCAAATGCACTTTGTTTTTATCTAACCCGAATTGTTCAAACAGGGCTTTGACTTCGGGATTCTCTAAGCTTGCCCCACTGCCGGCAATTTTAAAAATAATCGGCTGATCTTTCAGTTTTGCCAGAGTCGCAAATAAATACGGGTAGCCTTTTGCGGTATGATAACGCCCGGCAAAACCAATGCTGATCGGTTGATGCAGTTCAGGATTGGGCTGGAATTTATCTAAAAACACGCCATTGGCAATCACCTGAGCATTGCTATTTTTCAGGCCAAAGCGTTGATGCTGTTGCAAGGATGAATGCGCGCAATAAATCACGCCTTGGGGCTGCGCAGCGAGAACTTTACTCATGACCAGGGCGACTTTGGTACTCAGCGATTCTTCTTTGGGAGAGGCCAGTGAATGATGAATACCCCAGAAGATATCAGGTTTGGGGCTAAGACCGATGCAACTTAAACTGGTCAATACATTGGCATGGTACATCCAGCACTGCACCGTTTTTGGCGCAATGGACTTGAGCAAATGCCGCAGTTTGCTGATCGCTCCCAGCGTATTCAGTCCGTTCCAGCCCAATGCATAATAAGACTGGCATTGCGCCAGGGTTTCGGCATACACCTCCGATGTTTTCATCAGTGCGATAATCACATGCGCATACTGGTCCCGGGTCTGCTGAATCAGGCGTGCCAACATCATCTCTGCCCCGCCCACTCCGGCAAAGTTGGTAATCACATGTACCATGACTGGTTTCGGCTGATTCATGCGGAGGGCTCCATCAGCTGCAGATAACGCTGTTGCACGGTATGTTTATGGAATTGCAGACAATGTGCAGCCAGTTCAGTGTCATCATACGTGACATATTTACCGAAAATCGCCTGCTGCATCGCCGCAGTCATGCCCGCCTGATCATTACATTCCACCAGCAAGCCAAATTTAGCAT
>JAEAMF010001250.1_pt1 | contig 20064 bp, 22 predicted proteins | sample 8958721 | NCBI WGS metagenome assembly JAEAMF01 (sample SAMN16933255, study PRJNA681124) | bioreactor sludge metagenome | isolation source: anaerobic bioreactor treating anionic surfactant - SDBS | place: India: Bengaluru | collected 2019-02-28
GGGGTATCCGTGAGTTCGCGGCGTCTGCATCGCGGGCAAGCCCGGCTCCTACAGGTTGCGCGGACTCTGTTGGAGCTGGCTTGCCTGCGATGACGTCGGTGGGGTGACTGCGAGTTCGCGGCGTCTGCATCGCGGGCAAGCCCGGCTCCTACAGGTTGCATTTTCTGTTGGAGCTGGCTTGTCTGCGATGACGTCGGTGGGGTGTCCGCGAGTTCACGGCGTCTGTATCGCGGGCAAGCCCGGCTCCTACAGGTTGCATTTTCTGTTGGAGCTGGCTTGCCTGCGATGGCCTCGGCGCGGTGTCAGTGAGTGCGCGGCGTCTGCATCGCGGGCAAGCCCGGCTCCTACAGGTTGTTGGAGCTGGCTTGCCTGCGATGACGCTTACTGCAACTCGAAGACGTCGGCGTCCAGGTTCGCCGGGAAACGCGTACGGTAGGCTGCCAGGTCGGCTGCGCTCAACACCACGGTAAATACACCATCCGCCTCTCCCGCGCTGAGCAGGCTCTCACCCTGGAAATCCAGCACCTGGCTGTCGCCCGTGTAGGCAAAGCCTTTGCCGTCTGTACCCACCCGGTTCACCGCGGCCACATAACAGAGGTTCTCGATACCGCGAGCCGGCAACAACCGGTTCCAGTGCTGACGCCGTGCTGCCGGCCAGTTGGCGGTATAGAGCAGCAGGTCGGTGTCCTGAGGGTCACGGCTCCAGACCGGGAAACGCAGGTCATAGCAAATCAGTGGGCGCACCCGCCAGCCGTTGATCTCGAACTGCACCTGGCGCTCGCCGGGCGTGTAGTGCTTGTGCTCGCCGGCCATACGGAACAGGTGACGCTTGTCATAGTGCAGGATTTCGCCGTCTGGGCGCGCCCAGAGCAGCCGATTACGATGGCTGCCGTCCGCGGCCTGGATGATCACACTGCCGGTGATCACCGCGTTGAGCTTCTTCGCCTGGCTTTTGAGCCATTTGTACGTCGGGCCATTCTCAGGCTCTGCTAGGCGTTCGGAGTCCATGGAAAACCCGGTCGTGAACATCTCCGGCAGCACAATCAAATCGCTGCCACGGGCCTGTTCCATCAGGGTTTCAAAATGTTCATAGTTGGCCAACCGGTCCTGCCACGCCAATGTGGTCTGGACCAGGGCAACGCTCAGGTTAGGCAGTGAGCTCAGATCGCGCATAGTTTCTCCGCTGCTTGACGCAGCGTCTCCTCGCGTTTGGCAAAACACAGGCGCACCAGGCGCTGTTCGGGAATAGGTTGCTGGTAGAACACCGATACCGGGATGGTCGCCACGCCGTGTTCACGGGTCAACCACACGGACATCTCGAGATCGTTCAGGTCGGGGCGGATCTGCGAATAGTCCACCAGCTGGAAATAGGTGCCCGCCGCGCGGCTGAAGGTGAAGCGCGAGGGCGTCAGCAGGTCGCAGAACAGATCACGCTTGGCCTGATAGAAGGCTGGCAATTCTTCGACATGCTCCGGGTGCGCAGCCATGAAGTCGGCCAGCGCCCATTGCAGCGGGGTCACGCCGCAGAAGTTCACGTACTGGTGAACCTTGCGCAACTCCACGCTCAAGGCCGGCGGCGCAACCACATAACCGGTTTTCCAGCCCGTGACGTGATAGGTCTTGCCGAACGAGCTGACCACAAAAGCGCGCTGATACAGAGCCTCATGGGCCAGAACGCTGGCGTGGCTTACGCCATCGAACACCAGGTGTTCGTAGACTTCATCGCTGATCAGGTAGATATCGCGCTCGGCAATCAATGCCGCCAACTGGTCCAGTTCGGCACGGCTGATCAGCGCCCCACTCGGGTTGTGTGGCGAGTTCAGAATGATCATCCGCGTACGCGGGCTGAGCGCATCGCTGAATTTCTGCCAGTCGATGGAGAAATCGTTGGGGTTCAACTGCACATGCACACAGCGACCACCGGCCAACGCCACCGACGGCTCATAGCTGTCGTAGCACGGGTCGAAAACGATCACTTCGTCACCCGCGCGAATCACCGCATGGATGGCACAGAAAATAGCTTCCGTCGCACCGGGAGTAATGGTCACTTCAGTGTCGGCATCAACCGTTACGCCATAACTGCGGGCGATCTTTGCTGCAACCTGCTCACGCAAGGCGGGCAAGCCGGTCATCGGCGAATACTGATTGTGCCCGGCAGCAATATGGCGGCCTACCGCATCGAGCAGTTCTTGCGGGCCATTGAAGTCGGGAAACCCTTGGGACAGGTTCAGGGCGCCGGTTTGCGCGGCGAGCTGGGACATGGTGGTAAAGATGGTCGTGCCGACGTTCGGCAACTTGCTGCTGATCATGTAACCCTCTTTCTACACAGAACATCCGGCTCGAGGCGGCACGGGAGGTAAGCCCCCGAGCATAGCGGATTGAACGGTCAGGAAAAAGGTTAGGTGATCCTAATCGCCGGCACAGCCGGCGATTAGGCCTGAAAGCTTACTTGCGCTTGTCTTTGCGCTTCTTCTCGGCTTTCTTGTGGTGCGACATCAAACGACGCTTCTTGTTGACCTGGCGGTCGGTCAGCGTGTTCTTGTTGCCTTCGTACGGGTTGTCGCTGCCCTTGTACTCGATGCGGATCGGCGTACCGACCAGCTTCAGTACCCGGCGATAGGTGTTTTCAAGGTAGCGCGAATACGACTTCGGTACCTTTTCAACCTGGTTGCCGTGGATCACGATCAGCGGCGGGTTGGCGCCACCAAGGTGGGCATAACGCAGTTTGATCCGGCGACCATTGACCATCGGCGGCTGGTGCTCGCTGACCGCGTCCTCGAGGATCTGGGTCAGGCGGCTGGTCGGCCAACGGGTCACCGCAGACTTGAACGAGGCCTGTACCGATTGATACAGGTTGCCCACGCCAGTGCCGTGCAGCGCCGAAATGAAGTGAATGTCGGCGAAGTCGACGAAGAACAGCCGGCGCTCCAGCTCGGTCTTCACGTAGTCGCGTTCGCTAGGCTGCATGCCGTCCCATTTGTTCAGGGCGATCACCAGCGCACGCCCCGCTTCCAGGGCGAAGCCCAGCAGGTTCAGGTCATGGTCAACCACGCCTTCGCGGGCGTCCATGACGAAGATCACCACGTTGGCGTCCTTGATCGCCTGCAGGGTCTTCACCACCGAGAACTTTTCAACTTCCTCGTGGATCTTGCCGCGCTTGCGCACCCCAGCCGTGTCGATCAGGGTGTACTTCTCTTCATTACGCTCGAACGGAATGTAGATGCTGTCGCGGGTGGTGCCGGGTTGGTCATAGACGATCACCCGCTCTTCGCCGAGCATGCGGTTGACCAGCGTCGACTTGCCGACGTTTGGACGACCGATGATGGCGATCTTGATCCCGTCCTTCTCGCTCGGACCAGGAATGCGCACGGCCTCCTCGCCCTCGGCGACGTTAAGGTCGACTTCTTCCTCGTCCTTGTCGCGCGGGAACTCACCCAGCACGGTTTCCAGCAGGCCATTGATACCACGGCCCTGGGAACCGGCCACCGGCAAGGCATTGCCCATGCCCAGTGGCGAGAATTCGGCGATGGCCATCTGCGGATCGATGTTGTCGATCTTGTTCGCCACCAGGTACGAGCGCTTGTTGCGCTTGCGCAGGTGCTCGGAAATCATCTGATCGGCGGCGGTCAGGCCCGCACGGGCATCCACCAGGAACAGGACTACATCGGCTTCTTCAATGGCCAGCAGCGACTGCTCGGCCATTTTTTCGTCCATGCCCTGCTCGTCACCGGAAATACCACCGGTGTCGACCAGAATGTAAGAACGCCCTTGCCAGCGCGCCTCACCATACTGGCGGTCGCGGGTCAGACCGGACAGGTCGCCGACGATGGCGTCGCGGGTCTTGGTCAGGCGGTTGAACATGGTGGATTTACCGACGTTCGGCCGGCCCACCAAGGCGATTACGGGAACCATGCGGCTCTCCACTGCGTAAATTCAAAAAATACAAAGGCCGCTGCACAGCAGCGGCCGGAGTTCGGACGGCACCAAAGTGCCGCAACCCGAGGCCCTTGCAGGCCTCAAGCATAGACTCAGCGAATGGTCAGCGCTTCCAGCTTGCCGCTGTTGCCATACACATAAATCGTGTCACCCACCACCAGCGGACGCGCGCGCAGGCCGTCACTGTCGATGCGCTCACGGCCAACGAAACGACCATCGACCTGGCTCAGCAAGTGCAGGTAACCCTCAAGGTCACCGACTGCCACATAGCTGGAGAACACCTCAGGGGCCGACAGCTGGCGACGTGCCAGCGAATCGTTGCTCCATAGTGCGGTGGACGAACGCTCATCGATACCTTCGACCGCGCCCGTTGCTTCGCTCACGTAGACGTTACCGAAACCTTGAGCGACACCTGCCGAACTGGAAGCATCACGCTGCCAGAGCACACGACCGCTTTCCAGTTCCAGGCCGGCAACACGACCCTGGTAGCTAGCAACGTAGATCACACCACCCGACAGCAGCAAACCACCATCGATGTCCACGACACGGTCCAGCTCGGAACGGCCTTGCGGGATGGCCACGCGCTGTTCCCAGACCGGTACACCGTTCTGGGTATCAAGGGCGATGACCTTGCCGGTCGACAGCCCGGCAACCGCCAGACGGTTGGTCACGATCGGCGCGCCTGTGCCACGCAGGGTCAGTACGGCCGGGGTGCTTTCATAGATCCAGCGGCGGTCACCCGTGCTGGCATCCAGACCGATCACGCGGTCGTCCTGAGTCTGAACGACAACCACGTCACCGTTGGTGGCAGGCGGTGCCAGCACTTCGCTGGTAACGCGCGAGCGCCACTTTTCTTCACCGGTGCTGGCATCCAGGGCAATGACGTCACCCTTGAGGGTACCGACCATGACCAGGCCATAGCCAACACCGACGGCGCCGGAAACCGGCAGTTCCAGCTTCTTCTTCCAGATCACGTCGCCGTTCAGACGATCAAGGCCCATGACCAGGCCGTTGACGTCCGCAGCATAGATACGGTCGTTCTCGATAGCCGGAACGAGCATATTGAAGGTTTCGCCCTGACCGTCACCGATCGAACGACTCCATTGCTTTTTCAGCACCACTTCTTCGGTGAACGAAGTCAGCTCGGCCGGCGGCAGTTCCTTTTTACTGTTGCTGCTGCAACCCACGGCCAGAAGAGCCAAGGCCAGCACTGCGGCAGGTTTCCATGCGATCACGTCAGGCATCCCCTTTGGCCAGGTCGTCGAGCTTGAGTTGCAGGCCACCGATGGCGGCATCGTCAGAGAGCGCCGCCTTGGCCTTCTCATAAGCGCTATGGGCATCAGCACTGCGGCCCAGTTGCACCAGCAGGTCGCCCTTGAGCTCTTCACGGCTGGCAAGGAAGGCTTTGTCGGCATCACCATCAAGCAGTTTCAGGGCCTCGTCAGCCTTGTTCTGCGCAGCCAGCACGCGGGCCAGACGCTGGCGGGCGATCTCGCCCAGCGTGGCGTCGGCCGGCTTGTCCATAACGCTCTTCAGCTCAGCGGCTGCGTCATCCAGCTTGCCGCTTTCAACCGCAACCTTGGCCACGAACAGGCTGGCGTACTGCGCATAGGCAGAACCGCCGAACTCGCTCTTGAGCTTGCCGGACAGTTCGGCAACCTTGGCGGTATCAGGCTGACCGCTCGGCGTGAGGGTCGTTTCCAGCAAGGCCTGGTAGAGGTTGGAGGCGCCTTGCGACTGATTGCCCTGGTACTTTTGCCAGGCCTGCCAGCCGAATACCACCACCAGCGCCAGCAGGCCACCGGTTACCAGTGGCTTGCCGTTACGCTGCCACCAGTCCTTGAATGCCGCCAGCTGTTCATCATCGGTACTCGACACCCCAATACTCCTTTTCACCAAATCGGCTGTTGACCCGCTTCACGCCTGCGCGAGGGAAGCTTCCAGGTGCTCGGCCAGAGCATCCCAGGCAATGTTTTGTTGTTCGCCCTGACCACGCAGGGGTTTGAAACCTACCACTTGTTGCGCCAGTTCGTCGTCCCCCAGGATCAAGGCGAACAGCGCTGCGCTCTTGTCGGCCTTCTTGAACTGGCTCTTGAAGCTGCCACCACCGGCGTTCACCTGCAGACGCAGGCCCGGCAGACGATCACGCAGCTTCTCGCTCAGGGTCAGGCCAGCCAGCTCGGCCTGCTCGCCGAACGCACACAGGTAGACATCGACCTGACGGTTGATCGACTCGGGGATCTGCTCCAGGGTTTCCAGCAGCAGGATCAAGCGCTCGATACCCATGGCGAAACCAACGCCCGGGGTCGGCTTGCCGCCCATCTGCTCGACCAGACCGTCGTAACGGCCACCCGCGCACACGGTACCCTGGGAACCGAGCTTGTCGGTGACCCACTCGAACACGGTCTTGCTGTAGTAGTCCAGGCCGCGTACCAGCTTGGTATTGATGACGTAAGGAATGCCAGCGGCATCCAGGCGCGCCTTCAGGCCTTCGAAGTGCACGCGAGACTCTTCGTCCAGGTATTCCTCAAGCTTCGGCGCACCGACCAGTACCGCCTGGGTGTTCGGGTCCTTGCTGTCGAGGATGCGCAGCGGGTTGCTTTTCAGGCGGCGCTGGCTGTCTTCGTCCAGTTCGCTCAGGCGTGCCGAGAGGAACTCGACCAGGGCATCACGATAGCGCGCACGGGCTTCGCTGGTGCCCAGGCTGTTCAGCTCAAGCTTGACCGCGTCGCGAATCCCCAGCAGGCCCCACAGGCGCCAGGTCAGGACGATCAGCTCAGCGTCGATGTCCGGACCGTCGAGGTTGAAGACCTCGACACCGATCTGGTGGAACTGACGGTAGCGGCCTTTCTGCGGACGCTCGTGGCGGAACATCTGGCCGATGTACCACAGTTTCTGTACCTGGCCGCCGCCGCTGATGCCGTGCTCCAGCACCGCGCGAACGCAGGCTGCCGTGCCTTCAGGGCGCAGGGTCAGCGAGTCGCCGTTACGGTCGGCGAAGGTGTACATCTCTTTCTCGACGATGTCGGTCACTTCACCAATCGAGCGCTTGAAGAGCTCGGTGAACTCGACAATCGGCGTACGAATCTGACGATAGCCGTAGGTGTCGAGCAGGCCGGCCACGGTGCTCTCGAAGTAGCGCCATAGCGGGGTCTGCTCGGGCAGAATGTCGTTCATGCCACGGATGGCTTGCAGCGATTTGCTCACGGGAAATCCTTAGCGATACGGTGTCAGCCGCGGGCGATCAGCGCCGCGTCGGCCTCGGCCTTCTCGGCCGCTTTCTGGCGGATCAGCTTTTCCAGCTCATCAACCAGGTTGTCATTGGTCAGTTTCTGCGACGGCTTGCCATCGATGTAGATCAGGTTCGGCGTACCACCGGTCAGCCCGACATGGGCTTCCTTGGCTTCACCGGGGCCATTGACCACACAGCCGATGACCGCAACGTCCAGCGGTACCAGCAAGTCTTCCAGGCGCCCTTCCAGCTCGTTCATGGTCTTGACCACATCGAAGTTCTGCCGCGAGCAGCTCGGGCAGGCGATGAAGTTGATACCACGCGAACGCAGGTGCAGCGACTTGAGGATGTCGTAACCGACCTTCACTTCTTCGACCGGATCGGCCGCCAGCGAGATGCGGATAGTATCGCCAATCCCTTCGGCAAGCAGCATGCCCAGGCCAACCGCCGATTTTACCGTCCCCGAACGCAGGCCACCGGCTTCGGTGATACCCAGGTGCAACGGCTGGATGATCTGCTTGGCGAGCAAACGGTAGGCTTCGACGGCCATGAACACATCGGACGCCTTCACGCTGACCTTGAAGTCCTGGAAGTCCAGGCGATCGAGGTGCTCGACATGGCGCAGGGCCGACTCAACCAGCGCAGCCGGGGTCGGTTCACCGTACTTTTTCTGCAGGTCCTTTTCCAGCGAACCGGCGTTGACGCCAATGCGGATCGGGATACCACGGTCACGTGCCGCATCGACCACCGCACGCACACGGTCTTCACGACCGATGTTGCCCGGGTTGATACGCAGGCAGTCGACACCCAGTTCGGCCACGCGCAAGGCAATGCGGTAGTCGAAGTGAATGTCTGCCACCAAGGGCACGCTGACCTGTTGCTTGATCTTGCCAAACGCTTCGGCAGCGTCCATGTCCGGCACCGAGACACGCACGATATCGACACCGGCATCGACCAGCCGGTTGATCTGCGCCACGGTGGCGGCGACATCGTTGGTATCGGTGTTGGTCATGCTCTGGACGGCAATGGGTGCATCGCCGCCGACAGGTACATTACCTACCCAGATTTTCCGGGATTCGCGCCGTTTGATCGGAGATTCGCCGTGCATGACTTATTGTCCCAACTTCAGGCGAGCGGTCTCGCCACTGGTGAACGGCGCAAGGTCGACTGGCTGACCGTTGTAGCTCAGTTGCACGCCCTTGGCGTAGCCGAAGCGCACCGCAAACGGTGGCTTGCCGCTGACGTCCAGGCTGTCGCCCTTGCGCTTGATGGCACTGAACAGCACCTTGCCGTTGCCGTCGATAACTGACGTCCAGCAATCGGCATTGAATTGAACATGCACCTTGCCACTGCCTGCAACCGCAGGCTCTGCGGCCGCGACGACAGCAGCCGGGGCCACAACTGGGGCCGGGGCCGGAACGACGGGCTTGGCCGGCGCAACAGGTACTGCAGGTGCAGCCGGAGCGGCTGGCGCTGCAGGCACGACCGCTGCAGCAGCGGGTTTGGCAGGCGTCACAGCCACTGGCGCGGCTGGAGCCACGGCCGCTGCTGGTTCGCTCGCAGGTGCAGGGGCTTCCACGTCTGGCTGGGCCTGTTCAAGGCTCAAATCAGTGCTTTGCGGTTGTTGCGATGCATCGACGGCCTGATCTTCCGGCTCGTCCAGCGGATGAATTTGCGTCGTGCCGTCGGCGCTCTCGACCTCGACATGCTCCATGGCAATGGTCGCCAGGTCCTTGCCATGCCGACGGGTTTGATCCTGCCACCAGAAATAACCACCACCGACCACCGCCAGCAGCAGCACGAGGCTTACGCCACGCAAAATGTTATGCGACAACCGCACAGGCTCTTCAATACGGCCCAAGGCATGCACATCGCTGCCCTGGGCATGGGTGCCAGTGCACTGGTCAAAGGCCTGAACCAACGCTGCCTGATCCATGTCGAGCAACTTGGCGTAGGCACGGATATAACCACGGGCAAAGGTATGCCCAGGCAGCTTGTCGAAGGCGCCGGCTTCAAGATTGCTCAGGGAACTCACGGTCAAGTTGAGCTTGTGGGCCACTTCGGCCTGCGACCAGCCCCTGTTTTCACGGGCCTGACGCAAAATCTCACCGGGATTCTCGCGAGTCGCTGCTACTGCTTCGGGATGCGCCGCTTTCATCATTGCTCCGACAGGTATTGCTGATATTCCGGCGTACCGGGATAAAGTCGTTGTAATTGCAGGCCCAGCTCGGCGGCCTTGTTCGATTCTTCAAACACCGTTGCCAGGCGACTGCCCAGCAGCAGGCTGCGGGCATTGGGGTCGCTCAGTTGGCTGAAACGATCGTAGAAGTCTCGGGCCGGCACATAATGCCTGTCTTCGTAAGACAACTCAGCCATTTCCAACAACGCGTGGGGTTGATGACGGTTGAGCCGTAAAGCCTTTTCCAGGTATTCCCGCGCCTGCTCGCGCTGATCGAGCTTCAAGGCGGTTAGCCCCAGGCTTTCGAACACCCGCGAACGTTCAGGATACAGGGTATCGGCAGCCGCGCGACGAAACATCTGCTCGGCATCGGTGTAGCGGCCTTGAGCATAAAGGAAGCTGCCGAAATTGTTGCGAACTCGGGTGTTGTCCGGGGCCTGCGCCAGCGCCTTGCGAAAGTGCTGCCCTGCCAGTGCCGCTTCACCTTCAGCCTGGAACACCAGGGCCAGGGCAGCATGCGCATCAGCATCGTCAGCATTGAGTTCAAGGGCCTTTTTCAACGGCCACTTGGCACGCTCGATCAACCCCTGCTTCAAGTACCCCAGGCCCAACTGCACATACGCCTGAACCGCCTCGACCCGCGCCTTGCTGCTGACCGGCGTACCAGGCTCACCGGTCGACGCACAGCCTGCCAACAGAGCGACCAGCAGGATCGGCAGCGCAGCGCGTGGGGTCATGGAGATCCTCTCTTCAGTTCTGCACGGCCGTGTTCGGCGCATCACCATCAGCATTCAACTGACGAACGGCGATGTAACGCTCACTACGACGGGTGCGATCCATGACCTGACCGACCAACTGACCACATGCCGCGTCGATGTCTTCACCACGGGTGGTGCGTACCGTCACGTTGTAGCCGGCATGATGCAGGTGGTCCTGGAAACGGCGGATAGCGTTGTTGCTCGGCCGCTCGTAACCGGAATGCGGGAACGGGTTGAACGGAATCAGGTTGATCTTGCACGGAACGTTTTTCAGCAGCTCGGCCATTTCCACGGCATGTTCGAGCTTGTCGTTGACGTCCTTGAGCAGGGTGTACTCGATGGTCAGTACGCGCTTTTCGCCCAGCTCGGACATGTAGCGCATGCACGAGTCGAGCACCACGCTGAGCGGGTACTTCTTGTTGATCGGCACCAGTTCGTTGCGCAGCGCATCGTTCGGCGCGTGCAGCGAAAGTGCCAGGGAGACGTCGATGTGCTTGGCCAGCTCATCGATCATCGGTACCACGCCGGAGGTGGACAGGGTCACCCGGCGCTTGGAAATGCCATAGCCGAGGTCGTCCATCATCAAATGCATGGCCGCGACGACATTGTCGAAGTTCAGCAGCGGCTCGCCCATGCCCATCATCACCACGTTGGTGATGGCACGGTCGATCTTGGCCGGTACAGTGCCGAACGACTTGTTGGCAATCCACACCTGGCCGATGACTTCGGCGGCGGTGAGGTTGCTGTTGAAACCTTGCTTGCCGGTGGAGCAGAAACTGCAGTCCAGGGCGCAACCGGCCTGGGACGAGACACACAGCGTGCCACGCTTGCCCTGGGGGATGTAGACGGTCTCGACGCAGCTGCCGGACGCCACGCGCACGACCCATTTGCGGGTACCGTCGCTGGAGATGTCCTCGCTGACCACTTCCGGACCGCGAACCTCGGCACAGGCCTTGAGCTTTTCGCGCAAGGCCTTGCCGACGTTGGTCATGGCGTCGAAATCATCAACGCCAAAGTGGTGAATCCACTTCATGACCTGACCGGCACGGAAGCGCTTCTCCCCGATTGAGTCGAAGAATTTTTCCATTTCCGGCTGGGTTAGACCCAACAGGTTGATTTTGCCAGTCGATGTCGTCATGGATTCACCCTCACTCGTCAGCCTTCGCTTAGCGAGTGGTTACTTCAGTAGCTGCGAAGAAGTAAGCGATTTCGCGAGCAGCAGCGGCTTCGGAGTCCGAACCGTGTACGGCGTTGGCGTCGATGGACTCAGCGAAGTCAGCGCGGATGGTGCCGGCAGCAGCTTCTTTAGGGTTGGTAGCGCCCATCAGCTCACGGTTCAGAGCGATGGCGTTTTCGCCTTCCAGAACCTGGACAACAACTGGACCGGAGGTCATGAAGGCAACCAGGTCGCCGAAGAAGCCACGAGCGCTGTGCTCAGCGTAGAAGCCTTCAGCTTCGGCTTTGGACAGTTGCTTCATTTTCGAAGCGACGACGCGCAGGCCGGCTTTTTCGAAACGAGTGGTGATCTCGCCGATGACGTTCTTGGCAACTGCGTCAGGCTTGATGATCGAGAAAGTACGTTGAACAGCCATGGAAAACTCCAGAAACAGTAAGTGAAGCGAAAAATTAAACCCGCGAATTATACGCGGGTTCTTAGGGATTGCCTAACCTGCCGAGCGTACTCAGTCGGCTTCGTCGATCCAGGCGGCCTGGATCGCTTCCAGAACCTTCTCGCCGCCACGCTGTGGATCGTCGCTGAACTCCGGCAAAGCCAGAACCCACTGATGCAGATCGACGTAGTTCACATAACGAGGATCGACTTCCGGCTTGCTTTCGGCAAGCTGGATTGCAATTTCAAGTACATCAACCCATTTCAGACTCATGATGGCTCCTTGAATCAGTGCGGCGCTTCGGCGGCCAGGTTGATCGTGTACTTCGGAATCTCGATGGTCAGGTCTTCCTCACCCACGAATACCTGACAGGCCAGACGCGACTGGCGCTCCAGGCCCCAGGCCTTATCGAGCATGTCTTCTTCGAGCTCGTCAGCTTCCTCGAGCGAATCGAAACCTTCACGCACGATGCAATGGCAAGTGGTGCAGGCGCACACGCCGCCACATGCGCTTTCCATCTCGATATGGTGCTCGTGGGCCAACTCCAGGATATTAGTACCCGGCTCCACCTCCACCACAAGACCGTCCGGACAGAACTTCTCGTGGGGCAGAAAAATCACCTGCGGCATCAGTTATTCCTCGATCTCATTCAGGTTGCGCCCGGCCAACGCGGCTTTTACCGTCGAATCAAGGCGGCGGGCTGCAAAAGCATCGGTCACCTGCGACAGACGCTTGGTCTGCTGCTCGATGGCTGCGCCATCGGTGCCGTTCATCAATTCACGCAACTCGTGCATCTGATGCTCGATCGCCAGACGCTCTTCGGCGCTGAGCAAACGGTCACCATCGACATCCAGGGCGCCTTGCACCGCCTCGATCAGGCGCTGAGCATCGACCTGGTGCTCGCGCAACTGACGGGCGGTCTTGTCGAAGCCGGCGTGCTCGAAGGAGTCCTTGAGCATGCGGGCGATCTCACCGTCGGTCAGACCGTAGGACGGCTTGACCTGAATGCTGGCCTCGACACCCGAACCCAGTTCACGGGCCGCCACGCTGAGCAGGCCATCGGCGTCGACCTGGAAGGTCACACGGATTTTTGCGGCACCGGCAACCATCGCCGGGATGCCACGCAGCTCGAAACGCGCCAGGGAACGGCAGTCGCTGATCAGCTCACGCTCGCCCTGCAGCACATGAATCATCATGGCTGTCTGGCCGTCTTTGTAGGTGGTGAACTCCTGAGCGCGTGCCACCGGGATCGTGGTGTTGCGCGGAATCACCTTTTCCATCAGGCCACCCATGGTCTCAAGGCCCAAGGACAGCGGGATCACGTCAAGCAGCAGCAACTCGCCACCGTCGCGACGATTACCAGCCAGGGTATCCGCCTGAATGGCAGCGCCAATGGCCACGACCTGATCCGGGTCGATTTCGGTCAGTGGCGTACGCCCAAACAGTGCGCCAACCGCCTCGCGCACACGCGGCACGCGGGTCGAGCCGCCGACCATTACCACGGCCCCGACTTCGTCCAGCTCAATGCCACTGTCGCGCACCGCACGACGGCAAGCCTTGAGGCTGCGTGCGACCATCGGCTCAATCAGCGCATCAAACGCTTCGCGGGTCAGCTCAGCCTGCCATTGACCGTAAGCCACCGGCACGCTATCGGCCGTGGTCAGGGCTTCCTTGGCGGCACACGCCGTTTGCAGCAGTTGGCGCTGCGCGCCCGGATCGAGGTCAGCCGACAGGCCGGCCTGCTCAACGATCCAGCTGGCAATGGCGTGATCGAAATCGTCGCCGCCCAGGGCACTGTCGCCGCCGGTAGCCAGCACTTCAAACACGCCGCCGGTCAGGCGCAGGATGGAAATATCGAAGGTACCGCCACCCAGGTCATAGATGGCCACCAGGCCTTCGGCATTCTGGTCCAGGCCATAGGCCACCGCGGCCGCGGTTGGCTCGTTGAGCAGGCGCAATACATTGAGGCCCGCCAGCTTGGCGGCGTCCTTGGTGGCCTGGCGCTGAGCGTCGTCGAAATACGCTGGCACGGTGATCACCGCACCCACCAGTTCACCCCCGAGGGTGTCTTCAGCACGCTGGCGCAGTACCCGCAGGATCTCGGCCGAAACCTCTACAGGGCTTTTCGCACCCTGCACGGTATCGATGAACGGCATGTGCGATTCACCGCCGACAAAGCGGTAAGGCAGTTGATCACCCAACTGTTTGACATCCGCCAGGCCACGCCCCATCAGGCGCTTGACCGACAATACGGTATTGAGCGGGTCGCTGGAGGCAGCCGCCTTGGCTGAATGCCCGACCTCGACGCGGTCAGCGTGGTAACGCACCGCAGACGGCAGGATAACCCGACCTTCGGAGTCGGCCAGTGGTTCGGAAAGACCGCTGCGCAGCGCAGCGACCAGCGAATTGGTGGTGCCAAGGTCGATGCCCACCGCCAGACGACGCTGGTGGGGCTGAGGGCTCTGACCGGGTTCAGCGATCTGCAGTAGGGCCATGCTTATTCGGGTACCAGAGGGGCCGCCAGGGCGGCACCGGGTTAATCGTCGAGGCGCTCTTCCAACTGGCGCACTTCGTAGGCGAGCTTGTCGAGGAACTGCATGCGGCGCATCAGGCGCTCGGCCTGCTCACGCTGCGCAGCCACATCCCAGCAAGCGGCGAAGTCCTCATTGAGGGCCTCCTGAGCAACTTTCAAGCGGTGCTTGAAGGCTGCAACGCCCTCGAGGTCGGCACTGTCCTGCAGGTCTTCGAGCTCCTCGCGCCACTGCATCTGCTGCAGCAGGAACTGAGGGTCGTGGACGGTGACTTCCTGCGGCACTTCATGGCCGCCGATCGCCAGCAGGTAACGGGCACGTCGCGGCGCGCTCTTGAGCGTCTGGTAGGCTTCATTGAGGCCAGCCGAACGCTCCAGCGCCAAGCGCTGCTCGCGCTCGGAAGCATCGGCGAAGCGGTCCGGATGGACCTCGCGGGCCAGCTCGCGATAACGCGCGGCCAACTTGTCGAGGTCCAGGCGGAAGCCAGGTTGCAGGTCAAACAGGGCGAAATGACAAGGAGTACCCACAATCTGCCTCAAACGTTGAAGCTTTCGCCGCAGCCACACTCACCGCGCACGTTGGGGTTGTTGAACTTGAAGCCTTCGTTCAACCCTTCCTTGACGAAATCGAGCTCGGTACCGTCAAGGTAAACCAGGCTTTTCGGGTCGATGATCACCTTCACGCCATGGCTTTCGAAGACCTGGTCCTCACTGCCCTGCTCGTCGACGAACTCCAGCACGTAGGCCAGACCGGAGCAGCCGGTGGTACGTACGCCCAGGCGAATGCCTTCACCCTTGCCACGTCCTTCGAGGGAGCGCCGCACATGGTTGGCGGCGGCTTCTGTCATGCTGATAGCCATCGGAACTCCTTAACCTGCAACAAGCGACTTAGAGCAAGCCTTTCTTCTGCTTGTAATCACGAACGGCCGCCTTGATGGCGTCTTCGGCGAGTACCGAGCAGTGGATTTTAACCGGCGGCAGCGCCAGTTCTTCAGCCAGCTGAGTGTTCTTGATGGTTTCAGCCTCGTCCAGCGTCTTGCCCTTCATCCACTCAGTGGCCAGGGAGCTGGAAGCGATAGCCGAACCGCAGCCATAGGTCTTGAACTTGGCGTCTTCGATAACACCCTGCTCGTTGACCTTGATCTGCAGGCGCATGACGTCGCCGCACGCAGGTGCGCCAACCATGCCGGTACCGACATCCGGGTCCTCGGCATTCATCTTGCCGACGTTACGCGGGTTTTCGTAATGGTCGATGACCTTTTCACTGTATGCCATGGTGCAATTCCTTCCTCATCAGAGAGCCGCTCTTGCTGGCGACTACTTAGTGCGCAGCCCACTCGATCTTGGAGATGTCGACGCCGTCTTTGTACATGTCCCACAGCGGCGACAATTCGCGCAGCTTGGTAACTGCCTCGCACACTTTCTGCGCGGCGTAGTCGATTTCTTCTTCAGTGCTGAAGCGACCGAAGGTGAAACGGATAGAACTGTGTGCCAGCTCGTCGTTGCGGCCCAGGGCGCGCAGCACGTAGGACGGCTCCAGCGAGGCCGAGGTGCAGGCCGAACCGGACGAAACGGCCAGGTCCTTGAGCGCCATGATCAGCGACTCGCCTTCGACGTAGTTGAAGCTCAGGTTCAGGTTGTGCGGTACGCGGGCGGTCATGCTGCCGTTGACGTACAGCTCTTCCAGGCCTTCGACCTGCTTGAAGAAGCGCTCGCTCAGGGCCTTGATACGCTGGTTTTCGCTGGCCATTTCCTGCTTGGCGATGGCAAAGGCTTCACCCATGCCGACGATCTGGTGGGTGGCCAGGGTGCCGGAACGCATGCCACGCTCGTGACCGCCACCGTGCATGGTGGCTTCCAGGCGTACGCGAGGCTTGCGGCTGACGTACAGCGCGCCGATACCTTTAGGGCCGTAGGTCTTGTGGGCCGAGAAGGACATCAGGTCGACCTTCAGCTTCTGCAGGTCGATTTCGACCTTGCCAGTGGACTGGGCCGCGTCGACATGGAACAGCACGCCACGGGAGCGGGTCAGCTCACCGATGGCGGCGATGTCGTTGATGGTGCCGATTTCGTTGTTCACGTGCATGACCGAAACCAGGATGGTGTCGTCACGCAGTGCCGCTTCAACCATGGCCGGGGTAATCAGGCCGTCTTCACCGGGCTCGATGTAGGTGACTTCAAAACCTTCACGCTCCAGTTGGCGCATGGTGTCCAGGACCGCCTTGTGCTCGATCTTGGAGGTGATGAGGTGCTTGCCCTTGGTCGAATAGAAGTGCGCGACACCCTTGATCGCCAGGTTGTCGGACTCGGTGGCACCGCTGGTCCAGACAATTTCCCGCGGATCGGCATTGACCAGGTCAGCAACCTGGCGACGAGCATTTTCGACCGACTCTTCGGCTTTCCAGCCAAAAACATGGGAGCGCGAGGCCGGGTTACCGAAGTTTCCGTCGACCAGCAGGCACTCGCTCATTTTCTGCGCGACGCGTGGGTCGACCGGCGTGGTCGCGGAGTAATCGAGGTAGATCGGCAACTTCATTGAATATCTCCTATCAGGCGGTCGCGTCGCGCGTCGAAACGGTCATTCGACGGCGGACGTCTCAATCTTGTCCAGCTGCGGTGCCCGGCCTGCGATTCGACGCAAGTCCTGACGCTGGGCGACCTCTTGCACGTCACTGCGAGTGACAAGGTCAGCCAGGCTGATACCGCTGAGGAATTCGTGAATCTGCTGGCTGAGATCGCACCACAGGTGGTGAGTCAGGCAGGTATCGCCGGCGTGGCAATCACCCAGGCCCTGGCAGCGCGTAGCATCGACCGATTCATTGACCGCATCGATAACTTGCGCGACTTGAATGCTTCCCATGTCTCGCGACAGCTGATAGCCACCGCCCGGACCGCGCACACTGGAAACCAGGCTGCTACGGCGCAGCTTGGCGAACAGCTGCTCCAGATAAGAAAGGGAAATGCCTTGGCGCTCGGAAATGTCGGCCAGGGACACCGGCCCATGCTGCGCGTGCAATGCCAGGTCGAGCATGGCGGTCACGGCGTATCGGCCTTTTGTAGTCAGTCGCATGGCTAGTAGGTACCACGGAGTTACGGGATGTGAGCGAGTATGCTATTCCCGAGCATTTAAGTCAACTATAAGACCTAGTGCTTTAGTCGGGATTGAGCCTGGACGGCGGCAGAATAATAGCAAAGTCGGGGCGTGAGCACACGCCCCTTCTGTCAATGCGTCGCGGCGTCGCTACGCGGCTCGGCCTTAACCTCGGCAAAGTCCTCGTCGCGCAAGGCAGGCAGCTCCTTGGCACAGTAGTCACTGCCCAGGTTTTTCAAGGCACCGCACATGTCCTCCAGGCGCCCATCCACCGCATGCAGGTGATCAAGCAACTGACCAATGGCGCGCGCGACCGGGTCTGGCATGTCTTCGCTGACGCCGTAGGCATCAAACATGGCCTTGCGCTTGGCTTCCTGCTCGGCATCGGTCTTGACGATGATGCGCCCCGGAATACCTACCGCCGTGGCACCGGCCGGCACGGCCTTGGTCACCACGGCGTTGGAGCCGATCTTGGCCCCGGCACCGACCGTGAACGGGCCGAGCACCTTGGCACCAGCACCCACGACCACGCCATCTTCCAGCGTGGGGTGGCGCTTACCCTTGTTCCAGCTGGTACCGCCAAGCGTCACGCCCTGGTACAGGGTGACATCGTTGCCGATCTCGGCCGTCTCGCCAATCACGATACCCATACCGTGATCGATGAAGAAACGCCGCCCCACCTTGGCACCCGGGTGAATTTCGATGCCGGTCAGCCAACGGCCGAAGTTCGACACCAACCGCGCCAGCCACTTCCACTCCCGCACCCACAGGGCATGCGCTGCACGGTGCAGCCAGATTGCGTGCATACCCGGGTAGCAGGTCAGCACCTCAAAGGCATTGCGCGCCGCCGGATCACGGTGGAAAACGCTCTGGATATCTTCACGCAGACGCTCGAACATCTATTGATCCTTCCGCTTATGCGGCTCGCCACGGGCCATTTTCTGGGTTTCCGTGAGGATGCCGCGCAAAATACTCATTTCCGAACGATTCACCGAACTACGCCCATACAGTCGACGCAAGCGCGACATCAGGTGCTTGGGCTTCTCCGGGTCGAGAAAACCGATCTCGACCAGGGTCTTTTCCAAATGCTCGTAGAACAGCTCCATCTCATCCATGGTCGCCAGCTCGCCACTGCGTACCGACGCCACTTCGACTTTCTCGACTTTCGACGGCCGCCCCTCGATGGCCAGCCATGCCATGCGCACCTCATAGGCGAGCACCTGCACGGCGGCCCCAAGGTTCAGCGAACTGAAGTCGGGGTTGGACGGGATATGCACGTGATAATGACATCGCTGCAGCTCGTCGTTGGTCAGGCCGGAGTGCTCACGCCCGAACACCAGGGCGACTTCAGCGCCCTGCCCGGCATCCTCGATCACCTTCGCGCCACACTCGCGCGGGTCGAGCATCGGCCAGGGGATGCGCCGATCACGGGCACTGGTACCGATCACCAACGTACAACCGACCAGCGCCTCTTCAAGCGTGGCCACCACCTGGGCACCCGCCAGCACGTCATCGGCACCCGATGCACGGGCACTGGCTTCGTGGGAGGGGAAATGGAGCGGATCGACCAGTACCAGACGCGACAAGCCCATGTTCTTCATGGCACGCGCAGCCCCACCGATATTGCCGGGGTGGCTGGTATTGACCAGGACAACACGAATATTTTGCAGCACGGCAAGGGCTCACAGACACGGTAAAGGGGGAGCAAATCTTACAGAACCGACCGACGTTACGCTACGAAAGCAAATGTCACCCTTCTTCACAGAAAGTTTTCTGATAGAATGTCCGGCTTTCTTTAACGACCCAGGTGAAACGTCCATGCAGCCCATGCTGAATATCGCGCTGCGCGCCGCCCGCAGCGCCAGTGAACTGATTTTCCGCTCCATCGAGCGCCTGGATACCATCAAGGTTGATGAGAAGGACGCCAAGGACTACGTGTCCGAGGTCGACCGCGCCGCCGAGCAAACCATCATCGCGGCCCTGCGCAAGGCTTACCCTACCCACGCCATCTACGGCGAAGAAACCGGCCTGCACGCCGGCAGCGGCGAAGGTGAAGACTACCTGTGGATCATTGACCCACTGGACGGCACCACCAACTTCCTGCGTGGCGTACCGCACTTCGCTGTCAGCATCGCCTGCAAGTACCGCGGCCGCCTGGAACACGCCGTAGTTCTGGACCCTGTCCGCCAGGAAGAATTCACCGCCAGCCGTGGCCGTGGCGCCCAACTGAACGGTCGTCGCCTGCGCGTGAGCTCCCGCACCAGCCTGGAAGGCGCACTGCTGGGCACCGGCTTCCCATTCCGTGACAACCAGATGGACAACCTGGACAACTACCTGGGCATGTTCCGCTCCCTGGTTGGCCAGACCGCAGGCATCCGCCGCGCTGGCGCCGCCAGCCTCGACCTGGCCTATGTGGCCGCCGGTCGTTTCGATGCGTTCTGGGAGTCGGGCCTGTCTGAATGGGACATGGCTGCAGGCACCCTGCTGATTCAAGAAGCGGGCGGCCTGGTGAGCGACTTCACCGGCGGTCACGACTTCCTGGAAAAAGGCCACATCGTTGCCGGCAACATCAAGTGCTTCAAGGCGGTACTGACGGCCATCCAGCCGCACCTGCCGGCCTCGCTGAAACGCTGAGTTCCAGCCAAGCAACAAGGCTAATGACAAAGCCCCTGACCGAAAGGCCAGGGGTTTTTTGTTGTGCGCCAGGCATGGCGCGTTGCGCGTTAGC
>JAEAMF010001252.1_pt1 | contig 20046 bp, 19 predicted proteins | sample 8958721 | NCBI WGS metagenome assembly JAEAMF01 (sample SAMN16933255, study PRJNA681124) | bioreactor sludge metagenome | isolation source: anaerobic bioreactor treating anionic surfactant - SDBS | place: India: Bengaluru | collected 2019-02-28
ATCCCCTGGTCCCGAAGGTAGGAAAGGGTCTCGGTGATCTCCTCCAAGTAGTCCCTCTTGTCATCGAAGATGAACTCATGCCGGAAAAGCCTCTTGAAAAAGGCGTAATCGTCCCGAACCTGGTTCACAGGAACCATATCCTCCGGGCTGGCCAGCGCCGAGGTTGCCACAAAGCTGACGGGAAGAAAGTAATGGAGGATGTTGTTCTTGTAGTACTCGAGGTTCATCCGTTTGTCGTCCTCGAGGGAGTAGACAATCTCCTCGACCTCCTCTTCCTCCTCATCCTCCGCCCCCATGCGGGAAATGAGCCCCGATTGGTCGAAAAGGTTCAACGCCTCGCCGATCGCCTTTTCCCGGTCGGAAAAGGTCATCGCGAAGGAGACTTTCCGGAAGGAGAGATAATCGAAAAACAGGGTCAGGACCTCGCGGAGTTCCCCAAGAGAAATGCCGCGCCGGTCGTAGCAGAGAAGCGCCGACGAGGTCAGCGCGAAGGGCGTCACCACGGAAACCTCGTTGATCGACCGGACGATCGTATACCCGATCCGACGGTAGAGACTTTGCCGCTCCGCGACCGTCATCTCCTCCAGCGGCTTTTCCTGGGAGTCCAGATAGGACTTGAGAAGGAGCGGCTCGCCGATCTTTGTGTAGACGCGGCCGTACCGCTTCCGTAGAAACCTGCTGCTCCGGATCACATCGGTTGTCTTTTCCTTCTCCTTCGGTATACCGCTCAACTCCTGCAGATAGGCCTTCTCCTCAATGACCCGATCATAACCGATATAGACCGGGATGATCGCCAGATCCTCGGAGGCCTTCTCCTGAAAGGCCTGGATGATCATGGACAGGAGACCGTATTTGGGCATGACCATTTTCCCTGTCCGGCTCCGCCCTCCTTCAATGAAGAACTCCAGCGGAAGCCCCTCTTTCAGAAGCACCTTGATGTATCGCGCAAAGACCTCGGCGTAGAGGTCGTTTCCCTTGAAGCTCCGCCGAAGAAAGAAGGCCCCTGATTTCCTAAAGATGTAACCGACCGGAAAGAACATCAGGTTGGTCCCACCCGCCACAAACGGCATCTGGATGTTGTTCTTGTAGAAGATGTAAGAAAGCAGCATATAATCGATATGGCTCCGGTGGCAGGGAATGATGATAAACGGCATTTTCTTGGACAACTGCCGGATCTTCGCAATGCCCTCCACGTCCACGACCACGCCGTCGTAAATGTTGTTCCAGAGCCAGGAAAGGATCTTTTCCCAGACATCGACGAAGATCTCGTTATAGTCGGAGGCGATCTCCTTCAGATATTTTCTCGCCTCCCTCCGGACCGTCTCGAAATCCCCCTTGCCCTTTTTTGCCTTCGACGCCATTTCCTCCATGAAGGAGACCAGGCCCCTGTCCTGGAGGACCATGCCGATGATCTCCTGCTGGGACTTCAGCAGCGGGCCGACGATCGCCTCCTTCTCCTCGTCAATCCGGGCGATCAGCTCCCCGCGGAGCCGCCGGACGATCTCCTCGCGGGTCAGATCCTGATTGGCCTTCAGATACTCCCCCAGATGGATCGGTTCGGCGGAAATCAGCGAGGCCTTGTTGGAATAGCGGAGAAAGGTGATCAGTCGGAGAATCGGATCCGTCGGATCGCTCTGGCCGAAGAAGATGTTGATCAGGCTCTCCTTCTCCTTCTCCCGTCTCCTTCCGTAGGTGATCATTTCCGGACAGAGATAGATCGGCACGCCCGAAGATTCCTGCACATCCAGAAGCCGCGAAAGGGTGTCCTCGACAAAGGGATTTTCCAGAAATTCCGATTCGCCGAGATGAATGATCGACGGCTGGCCCTCCATCGTGAGCCGTTTCAGGTGATCCATCCTGGTGGATTGGACGGCCGTTTTCCGCAGCGCCCGGTTAAACAGATGGGACAGGATCACCCGGGCGGCCATCGAAAAGGGCTGCCAGACAATCATGTTGGCGCCGTGACAGTAAACGGGCACGGGCATCCCCTTGCGCATTGCCAGTTCACGCAGAATCAGGCTGTTGAGCTGGCTCCTGTTCTTCAGGGTGAAGACGATGATGCCCTTCTCCGAGAGGGCCTTGAGACGTTCCACCGTTTCATCGGAGACCATGACCTTCGAGAGGACCTTCCGGACAAGCCAGTAGAGCGGATAATTCTCTTCCCGATACAGGCTACCGGTATGGTAGACGCCGATTTCAGTTGTCCAGGCTCGGATGGTCGACAGAACGGACATGCTCCCCCTTTTCACGGACCATTCACTGGAACATCGTCGGGAAACCGTTTCTGCATCGCCGCCCCGACAAACGATCGGATATCCGACACGGAGGAGAGGGTCATCACCTTGCTCAGCAGCGCCTTCGACTCCTTCAGCGTGATCCCCCGGATGATCTTTTTCACGCGCGGTATGGCGAGGGGGTGCATGCTGAGTTCGTCCAGCTCCAACCCCAGCAGGATCATCGTGTAAGCCGGCTCTCCCGCCATTTCCCCGCACATCGCCACCCGGATCCCCGCTCTATGTCCGACATCCACCACCTGCTTGATCAGGCGCAGGACGGCCGGATGGAGAGGCTCGTAGAGATAGGTCACCCGCTCATTGATCCGGTCGATCGCCAAGGCGTACTGAATCAGGTCGTTCGTCCCGATGCTGAAAAAATCCACCTCCTTGGCCAGTTCCTCGGCGACAATCACGGCGGATGGAACCTCGATCATGATCCCGATCTCGATCTCTTTTCCCAGAGGCGTCCCGCCGGCCAGCAGCTCTTGCTTCACATCCATGAGAATCCGTTTCGCTTCGCGGATCTCCTCGATCCCGGAAATCATCGGGAACATGATCCGGAGCTTTCCGAGGACACTCGCACGGAGGATGGCCCGGAGCTGGACTTTGAAGATTTCCAATTCCTTGAGACAAAAACGGATGGCACGGAGCCCCAGCTGCGGATTCAGCTCATGCGATAGTTTTCGATCGGGGAAGAACTTGTCGCCTCCGAGGTCGAAGGTGCGAATGGTTGCCCAGGAAAGCCCCTGGACGCCGACCACGGAGCGGTAATGGGCGAGATGCTCCTCCTCATCGGGAGGCTTTTCCCGGTTGATGTAGATGAATTCGGTCCGGTACAGCCCGATTCCGTCGGCACCGTGCAAAATCGCGGAGGGGATCTCTTCGATGAACTCGATGTTTCCCCCGATTTCAACACGGTAATGATCCTCCGTCACGGCCGGCAGACGGGCATGGTCCAGCAGTTCGCCTTTGGCCTTCTCGTACAGACTGATCTTCTCGGTGTAACGTTTGCGGATCATCGGGTCGGGATGAACAATGATAATTCCGGCAGAACCGTCGACGATGAGATCATCGTGTGTCCGGACGGCCTGGGTGATGCTTTCCAGACCCAGGACGGCCGGGATCGCCATCGACCTGGCCACAATGGCCGTATGGGATGTTTTTCCGCCCATATCGGTGGCGAAACCGATAATGTGGTCGATCTTCAGCTGCGCCGTATCGGCCGGGGAAAGGTCGGTCGCAATGATCACCACCCCCTCCCCCATGTCGACGGCCGCCCGCTTCCCTCCCACAAGATTCGTGAGGATCCGCTGGCCGGCATGCTGAATGTCGCTGATGCGCTCCCGAAGGTAGTCGTCCTCCATCCGGTTGAAAATCTCCCGGTATTGCTCCACGGTCATGTGGATGGCCCATTCGGCGTTTACGGACATCTCGCGGATGTTGTTCACCGTGCGGTTGATGAATCGACGGTCCCTCATGATCATGATATGAACGTCGATGATGTAGGACGGCTCCATGCCTCCGTCCAGGCGGCCCAGCCGGTTCTTCAGATCGAGGAGCTGCTTTTCCGATTCCCTGAGGGCCTTCCGGAAACGCCTGGTTTCCGCGGACACCTGGCCCGGGCCGCTCAGACGATAAAAGGGGACCTGCGCATCCTGACGATTATAAAGGTAGGCCCGGCCGATGACGATGCCGGGCGACACGCCGATTCCCTTCATCACAAATGTCTTTTTGGGGTCATCCGTCATAAAATCGATCATTTCCTGTCCGGCTTTTCAACCGAACCTAAACCCGATCCGGACTCTTTCAGGTCTCGCCGAATTTGGCCTGCACCAGACGGGCGAATGCCTCGATCGCCTCCCCGGCATCTGCCCCCTCGGCGTGAAAGGTCAAACGGCTGCCCTGGGGACAGCACAAGGTTAGGATGTCCAGGATGCTTTTCCCGCTCGCCTTTACGCCGTCCTTCTCCAGAAAAATCTCCGCCTGAAAATGATTCGCCGTCTCGACAATTTTGGCGGCCACACGGGCATGGATCCCCAGCCGGTTCGTAATCTCGAACGTTCTTGTTTCAATCATACCCAAAGGAAACCATTATGCAGAGGATGGCCATCCCGTATAAAATCTTGACCTGCGAGATCCCCCTGCGCACCCCGAGGAAAACCAGCAGAAAAACAAGCGCCGCCACGATGTTCCAGGGGATGCCGGGCAGGAGCGGTTGGGAAAGACGGCCGGCGGTTTCGACGGCAATGGCCGCCAAGACAGCCGTCAGGATCAGCAGCAGCCAACGGGCCTTTCCCGTCGTCTCCGGCAGGTCCAGCTTCCGGATAAAGTCGATTCCGTTTCTGCGCAGGCGGTACCCTTCGAGGAAACCCGCTGCGCGCACCCACCATTGCGCCGGGGTATAAACCAGCAAAAAGAAAATCGGCGCCAGCAGCGTTCCGGAAAGGGCAAGAATGACGGCGCCCACACTGGAAACGGACCGGAGGGCCCCCCAAAAAAAGGAGTCGCCGATCGCCGCATACGGCCCCATGAGCGCATTCTTCAGATCCCGCACCCTCTCCGGTGCAGCGCCCTCCTCCTCCATTCCCGTCACGGACCCGATGACCGATGGGGCCAGATAGGGATGCGTATTGAACCTTTGAAAATGACGGGACAGGAATTCCGCAACCCGGGACGAATCCCAACCCCGGCCGCGGATCAGGGGCAGCACAGCGAAGAGGAACCCCAGATTCTGCATCCTCCAGAAATTGAAGGAAACCTGAATGGTCAGAGAACGAAGGAAGATATTGAACAGCGTCGACCGATTCATCATCAAAATGCCTGCCTTGAAATGTTTCGCAAACCGGAAACCGAAGCAGGCTGTCCCCAACCCTCCATGAACCATTCGTTGATGAGCTCTGCGACGATATGGGACGGCAAATGGTATCGCCGACATCGCAGATTGCCTAACATGAATGGTTTGTAAAGTCAACGAATTCACTTCTCCGGGACGGCGGGTTCCCGGCGATTTCGGTGAGAAAGAATCGGTTCATCTTCTCTCATTTTTTTCTTGACATCCAATTTTATTTTTGATACCAGAGCCGCCCTCGAACAAAGGGATAGCCGACCCGTCTTGGCCATCAAATTGGTTCTGATAGCGGGTCGGCTTTTTTAGATGGGAATTCAAGGAAACCAAACTGGGCGGGGCAAAAGAGGAGCGAAAGATGATTTGTCAAACGGTAAAAACGGGAATCGAATGCGGATTCATGACGAAGAAAGGATGTGGGTTCAATGGGGGAAGCTGCCATGTCATTGTTGAACAGTGCAATGGATGCGGCAAGGTAATCGACTGCGCGACCGGCAAGTACTGCCGTGTCTATCCGGATCCGGCCGCGAAATGGCGAGCCGGAAAATGTCCGACGGCAACCCATCTCAAAATGGACGTCAAGGAAACAGCCCAGAAGGTAAACCCGCTGAAGGCATCCAAACGGGCAAACAAGAAATAGCGGGCGGGGGATCGGGATGCGCCACAATCCTGCCGATGGAACGTCACGATTCCGATCGGTACGGTTGTCTTTTCGGTGCGCGGAAATCCAATGAAGCGTTGGAAATCGGGGTATTTTCAGCAGTCTGTTTAACGGACGATTTCCCGGATCGCGCGCAATCCCTTTTCGATCTCATCCAGGAGGTCCTCCCGCCGGTCCTGGCCGGTTGAATCCGGCTCTTCGCCCCGCAGCTTGTGGAGCTGCTTCCGGGCCCCGTTGATGGTGAAATTCTCCTCGTAGAGGAGTCTCCGGATCATCAGCAGTTCCTCAACATCTTTGTGGCGGTAGAGGCGCTGGTCGGAGCGGGTTCGGATCGGCTTGACCGTTTTGAACTCGGTCTCCCAATAGCGGATGACATACGGCTGAACGCCCAACAGGCGGCTGACCTCGCCGATACGGAAATAGGACTTGTCGGGAATCGATACGGTCATCATCCGGTCCCCATGTTACACGGGACGTCCCTTCACGGCATCGGGTTCGCCGCTAGCGGCGCGGATCAGTTGTTGAGCGCCTTGCGAAGAACCTGGCTGGATTTGAACGTCAGCACCCTTCGTGCGGAGATGGCAATCTCGTCACCGGTTTGGGGATTTCGGCCCCGTCGCGACTTCTTCTCCTTCACGACAAAATTTCCAAAACCGGAAATCTTGATCTTCTCGCCCTTCGCCAGTTTGTCCTTGATGATGTCGAATACGGATTCCACGACCCTGGCCGACTCCTTCTTGGACAATCCAAGCTTCTCGTATACATCCTGAATGATATCGATTTTGGTCATTTCCCGCCTCCTCCGCTGGATTGGTCTTTTCCTATCTGATGGATGCCCCGGATGCCCGAACGATCTTCTGTAAAATCCTCGCGTGGACCTCGCTCACCTCATCATCCGTCAGGGTTCGGTCCGCGCCGCGGTATGAGAACCGCAATCCCAGGCTCTTCATGCCGGCAGGGACGTTTTTTCCTTCATATACATCAAAAATCTTAACTTTTTCAAGCAATTCTTCAACGGAATCCGTTGCCCACCGGAGCATTTCCGCCGCGGTCGTCTCCCGGGGGACCAGAAAAGCCACGTCCCGCGAACTCGACGGGAAGCGGGGCAGGTTACGGAACGAAGCCTTTGCCGAAAAATTCTCCGCAAGGAGGTCCAGATCGAGCTCGCATACAAAAGCCGGCCCGGCCAGATCGATCCGGGTCAGGACATCCGGGTGAACCTCTCCCAGGAAACCGATCCGGGCATCCCCGTCGAACACCCCGCAGGATTTTCCGGGGTGAAGGAAAGGCTCCGTCTTCTCTTCCTGAAACGCGGGGGCGGCAATCCGGAGGGCATCCAGGATATTCTCCACACATCCCTTGAGGTCATAAAAATCCGCCTGCAGATCGTGAAAATGCCAACGATCGTCATACCGCCGGCCGGCAATCAAAAGGGCGGCGTGGTTGCGCTCCAGGGGCAGATTTCCGTCACCCTGCCGGATGAACGCCCGGCCCGTTTCAAAAATCTTCAGATCGAAATTACCGACAGCGGCATTGTCCCGCGCATTCATCAGCAGGCTTGGGATCAACGTGGTCCGCATTACCGCCTGCCCCTCGGTCAGCGGGTTGCGGATCCGGACCTGAAGGCGTCGTTCGTCCTCCAGGGCCAGACCGAGCTGGTCGGCGGCTGCCGGGGAAACGAAACTGTAGTTGATCACCTCCTGGTAACCGGCGGCGGTCACCGTCTCCCGGAATCTTTTTTCAACTTCGGTCTTGCCGTCCGCGGCGCCGGCAAGCACCGAAACGGCGGGAAGTGTGACAGGGACCCGGTCGTAGCCGTGGAGCCGGGCGATCTCCTCGATGAGGTCGATCTCCCGGGTGATGTCCACACGGCAGGTCGGCGGGGTGACACGGATCTCCCCTGCCCCGGCCGGCTCAACCCTCATCTCCAGACTTCCGAGGATCCGTAAAACGTCCTCCTCTCCAACCGCGGCACCCAGGATATCCCTGATTCGCTTCAGGCGTAGGGGAATGTTTTCCGCCGTTCGGACGATCCGTGGGTGTTGATCGATCACCCCCCGGCAAACCGCCCCCCCGGAAAGCTCCGCGATCAGACCCGCCGCCCGGTCAAGCGCCGGGGTCAGCCCCTCCGGATCGATCCCCCTCTCGAAGCGGAAGGCGGCATCCGTTCCCATGCCGAGCGCCCTCGCGGTCCGGCGGATGGATGCTGGATCGAAATAGGCGCTTTCCAGGAGGATCATCTCGGTGTCGTTCTGGATTTCGGAGTTGAGACCGCCCATCACCCCGCCGATGGCAACCGGTTTCACCCCGTCACAGATCATCAGCGTGTCGGGCTGCAGGACGCGCTCCTTTTCGTCAAGCGATACAAAGATTTCCCCGGCACGGGAACGACGGACGACGATCCGGCCCTGTTCGAGGAAACGAAAATCGAATGCATGCAGAGGCTGTCCCAGTTCCATCATCACGAAATTGGTCACATCCACGACATTGTTGATCGAGCGCAGGCCGACGGCCTCCAGCCTGCGTCTCATCCAGAAAGGCGACGGTGCGATCCGGACATTTCTGATGACTCGGGCCGTGTAGCGGGGGCAAAGATCGGGGTCGTCGATGGAAACCGAGGTCAAGCCCCGGATATCCTCGTCCGATTCTTTCACGGTAAGGGAGGGATACCGTAGGGCTTTTCCGGTCACGGCGGCAACCTCCCGGGCGATGCCGACAATGGACAGGCAATCCGACCGGTTCGGCGTCACGCCGATATCCAGAACCGTATCGGACAGGTCCAGCGCATCCGCCAGTTCCTTCCCCAGCGGAAGGTCCGGGGGAAGCATCATGATCCCCGACGCGTCGCCGCCGATTCCGAGCTCCTCCTCGGAACAGAGCATCCCCTCGGACGCCTCGCCCCGAATCCGGGCGCTCCGGATCACTTCGCCCCCCGGCAGGATCGCGCCGACCGTTGCCAGCGGCACAACATCCCCGGCACGGATGTTCGTCGCCCCGCAAACGACCGGAAAAGTTGCATCCCCGGTCGAAACCCGGCAGAGGGACAGATGATCGGCCTGCGGATGAGGCCGCAGCGAATCGATCCGCGCGACCCTGACCCCGCGAAACGCCGGTTCGACCCGCCGCAGCGAGTCCACCTCCAGACCGGCCATGGTCAGCCGTTCCGCCAGTTCCTCCGGCGGCACACCCGGGTCCACATAGTCTCTAAGCCACTTCAAGCTGACAAGCATTTCAAAACTGCCCCAGAAATCTCAGGTCATTTTCAAAAAAAAGGCGGATGTCGGAGATCCCGAACTTGAGCATCGCTATGCGTTCCAAACCCAGGCCGAACGCAAATCCCGTGAATTCTTCGGGATCATAATGAACATTCCGGAACACCGCCGGGTCCACCATTCCCGAACCCAGAATCTCGAGCCAGCCACTCTGGCCGCAAACCCGGCAACCCTTTCCGCGGCACATCACGCATCGGATGTCGACCTCCGCGCTCGGCTCCGTGAACGGAAAAAAACTGGGGCGGAAACGGAGCGCCGTCTCCTCGCCGAACATTTGCCGGAGAAAAACCGTCAGGACTCCCTTCAGATCGCCGAAGGTGACGCCCCGGTCCACGAGGAGGCCTTCGATCTGGTGGAACATCGGGGTGTGCGAGACATCCGAATCACGGCGATAGACCCGCCCCGGGGAGAGGATCCGCACCGGCGGCCGTGTCTTTTCCATGATGCGGACCTGGACGGGGGAGGTATGGGTGCGCAGGACGATGTTGTCCTCGACATAGAAGGTGTCCTGCATGTCCCGCGCGGGATGGTCCTTGGGAATGTTCAGCGCTTCGAAATTATAGTAGTCCAGCTCGATCTCAGGCCCCTCCACGGTCGAGAAGCCCAAACCGGCGAAGATCCGGCAGATCTCTTCGCGGACCTGCGTGACCGGATGGAGCCGGCCGTACCGGACGGCCCTGCCGGGAAGCGTGACATCAATCCTGTCGCGGAGGATATCCTGTTCTTTCCGCGAGGCCGCCCTTTCCGCGAGAACCCGGTCGATTTGTGCGGAAAGGCTCTCCTTGACCTGGTTGCAGTCCTGGCCAAACCGGGGTCTCTCCTCGGGCGCCACCTTCGCGATGTTGCGCAGCAAACCCGTCAGCAGGCCCTTTCGACCGAGAAACTTGGTCCGAACGGCCTGAATCTCCTCTTCCGAGCCGGCTTCCCGGAGTGCAGCCTCGGCCTGCTCCCGAAGGACCTCAAGCTCTCCGGTCATGCCTGCCGCTCACCCTTTGCGATGTTCGCGATTTCCGAAAAAGCGCGGGGATCCTGGACGGCCAGATCCGCGAGGATCTTGCGGTCAATCTCGACCCCCGCCTTGCCCATTCCGCAAATCAACCGGCTGTAGGATATTTCATTCATCCTCGCGGCGGCATTGATTCTGGCGATCCACAGCCGCCGGAACTCGCGCTTTCGAACCCTTCGGTCGCGGTAGGCGTACGCCATGGCGTGGTTGACCGCCTCCGTGGCCGTTCGCAACAGTTTGCTCCTGGAAAGGAAGAATCCCTTGGCCGCTTTCAGGATCTTCCGCCGTTTTTTATGAGCCGTCAGACTCCTCTTTACCCTCGGCATGGCTTATCTCCTCATCTTCATCATGTGCGGCGCGGGGTGCCGCGAGCGAGGCGATCCAGCCTCCGCGCTCCCCGCCCGGATCCGGATCTCGCCTCTACAGATACGGAATCAGCTTCCGCATCGACTTCTCGTTTGCCTTGTCGAGAATGACCGATTTTCGAAGCTGTCTCTTTCGTTTCGTCGTTTTCGGGGTCAGGATATGGCTGGTATTGGCGTTGCTCCTCTTGATTCTTCCGGTCCCCGTTACGGTGAACCGCTTCGCTGCGCCCCGATGTGTCTTCATCTTCGGCATTGCTTCACCCCTGCTTGTATTAAGGTACCGGGCCTGCTTCGCGGCCCGGGTTATGACCGCCCCCGGACATCCCACGGACATCCGCCGGCGATCCTGCTACTTTTTCGGGGAGACGACCATGACCATGCTCCTCCCCTCCAGTTTCGGCTGCTGATCGATCACGCAGCCTTCGCCAAGGAGCCCTTTGATGTTCTCCATGATCTTCCGGCCGATATCCGTATAGGCGATCTCGCGCCCCCGGAATATCATGGAGATCTTGACCTTGTTGTGCTGCTCCAGAAATTTCAAAACATGCTTGATCTTGACATCGAGGTCATGCGCCTCCGTTTTCGGACGGAGGCGGATCTCCTTCACCTGAATGACGGTCTGGCTTTTTTTGGAGACCTGAACCTTCTTGCTCTGCTGATATCGGAATTTGCCGTAATCCATGATCCGGCAAACCGGCGGCGTGGCAGTCGGGGAAACCTCCACCAGATCCAAACCCGCTTTGGCCGCCTCCGCCAGCGCATCCGCCAGCGGAATGACCCCCAACTGCTTCCCCTCCATATCGATCACACGAACCGACACGGCCCTGATGTCACGGTTAATCCTCAAATCCTTAGCTATAGGTCACCTCCGGACGTGAAATGAATTATTTGAACCCCTCACATTGTTCTCGAACAAGGCCGATAAACGAGCCGACATCGATGGAACCGAGGTTCCTGCCGTCCCGCTGCCTCGGAGATACCTGGCGGGAGGCCGCCTCCCGATCACCGATCACAAGCATGTAAGGCGTTTTCTGCATCTGGGCCTCGCGGATCTTATACCCCAATTTCTCGTTCCGGAAATCACCCTCCACCCGGATGCCCCCGTCGAGGAGCAGCTTCCGGACCTCCTCTCCCCAGGGAATATGTTTCTCCGTCACGGTCACCACAACGGCCTGTACGGGCGAGAGCCACAATGGAAATGCCCCGGCATAGTGCTCGATCAAAACGCCCACGAACCGTTCGATGGACCCCAGAATCACCCTGTGCAGCATGACCGGCCGGTGCTTCTCGCCGTCCTCGCCGACATAGTGCAGGTCGAAACGCTCCGGCAGCGTGAAATCGCACTGAATCGTCGCGCACTGCCATTTCCGTTTCAGGGCGTCCTTCAGTTTGAAATCGATCTTCGGTCCGTAGAAGGCCCCGTCGCCTTCGTTGACCTCGTAGGCCATGCCGTTGTCCTTCAGGGCACCTTCCAAGGCACGAGTGGCCAGATCCCAATCTTCGTCGGATCCGATGGAATGCTCCGGTCGCGTGGAAAGCTCCACCTCGTATTCAAAACCGAAGATGCCCATGGCGTAGCCGACGAAATCGGCAATGGCCCGGATCTCGCCGTTGAGCTGCCCCGGCGTACACAAGATATGGGCGTCGTCCTGCGTGAACTGCCGCACCCTCGGAAGGCCGTGGAGCACACCGGCCTTTTCATGGCGGTGGACCGTCCCCAACTCGAAGTAACGCAACGGTAAATCCCTGTAGGAGCGGATCTTCGACTTGTAGATCAGCATGTGAGAGAGGCAGTTCATCGGCTTGATGCCGTAGGACTGCTCGTCCACCTCGGTGAAATACATGTGATCCCGGTAGTGGTCGAAATGTCCCGACCTCTTCCAGAGATCCGCCTTCAGGATCTGGGGGCCGATGACGATGTCGTAACCGCGCTTGAGGTGTTCCTTCCGCTCCCAATCCTCGATGATCGTTCGCAGCAGGGCGCCTTTGGGGTGCCAGATGACCAGACCCGCACCCGCCTCCTCGTTGATCTGGAACAGATCCAGTTCCCTTCCGATGCGGCGGTGGTCGCGCTTGCGGGCCTCTTCCAGGATCCGCAGATGTTCGTCGAGCGCCTCCTGCGTCGCGAAGCCGGTCCCGTAAATCCGCTGGAGCATCTTGTTGCGCTCATCCCCTCGCCAGTAGGCGCCGGCGACGCTGAGGAGCTTGAAGGCCCGGATCATGCCCGTCGACGGGATATGGGGCCCCCGGCACAGGTCGACGTAGCCGTCCTCGGCATAAAGGCTGACCGCCTTCACCTCGGAGGGGAGATCGTTGATCAGTTCGACCTTGTAGTTTTCCCCCTTCTTTTGAAAGAGCTCCACCGCCTCTTCACGGCTCACCTCGCGGCGCTCAAAGGGGATGTCCGCCGCCGCAATCTGCCGCATCCGCTCCTCGATCTTTTCGAGGTCCTGCGGCGTGAAGGTCTCCGCATATTCAAAATCGTAATAAAAGCCGTCTTCGATCGAGGGCCCGATGCTCACCTGAACGCCGGGGAAGGAGTCCTGGACCGCCTGGGCCATCACGTGGGACATGCTGTGCCGGAGAATGGAGAGTCCTTCGGGCGTATCGACATCGATCGGCTCGACAACGGCATCGGCGTTCAGACGTTGGCTCAGATCGACCGGCACTCCGTTGACCTTCGCCGCCACCGTAAAACGGCCCTTCCTCTTTTCGTCCCCGCCCGCCAGGATATCCCCCACGACGGCGCCGACGGCATGCTCTGCCTTCTTCCCGCCCGGCAAGGTTATCTGGATCCTCTCCGCCATCACTCCGTCCCTATGAAGAAAGGGCATCAGCATTATGCGATGATGCCCCCATCAAATCCCGCCAACCGCTAAAAACGGTTCCAGCGATCCGATTCGGTCCCCAAATCATCCCCTGAAAGGTCAAGTCCACTGTAAAAAATGGTAGGCACGCAGGGATTTGAACCCTGGACATCCACCGCGTCAGGATGGCGCTCTCCCCCTGAGCTACGTGCCTACAGATCATCCTCCCGTCGCGAAGGGGGTTTTACCTAACAAGAAAATACAGTGATGTCAAGGCAAATATCACTTCCAAGCCATTCGATTTCCGGGGTGCGAGAGGGTCCCGGGGCGCATGAATCGCCGTCCCGTTTTCTTTCCGATCAGGCCGGGCGATTTGCGGACAAGGCGAACCGGTTGGGGTCCAATGCCGAAACATCGATGAAGGTCTTTCCGTCCACAATCAGGTCGGCTACGATTTTCCCGGTCACCGGGCTCAGCGCAACCCCGTCCCCTTCATGCCCCGCGGCCATGAAATACCCTTCCAGACCGTTCACATAGCCGATCAGCGGGAGCCCGTCGGGGGTGTAGGGCCGTAAGCCGCCCATGGTGCGGATGATGTGGATCGGTTTCAGCCCGGGAACCAGCCGGACAGCGTTTTTTAGGACCGCTTGAATGCCGTCACGCGTATTTTGGACATCGTAACCGACAAATTCGCGGGTCCCCCCGATAATGATGTTGCCCTTCTGGGTCTGGCTCAACGAGAGGCCGACGCCAAGCCGGACAGCCCTGCTCTTCGATTCCTTCAGTTTGTCGGCATGGTATTTGGCCGTGATATAGGAGGCGGAGAGCATCCCCTTGGCCACATAGGGCGCCACGGGTTCGGTGACCATGAGCTGCCCCCGCCGCGGCCGGATGGGCAGGTCCAGCCCGACCCTCTTTCCGATCACGGGCGCCCAGGCGCCGGCCGCATTCACAACGACGGGCGCATGGAACGGTCCCCGTGTCGTTTCAACCCCTGAGACACGTCCGTGGTCCAGGATGATCCCGGTGACTTCCGTTTCCAGCAGAATCCTCGCGCCCAGCCTGCGGGCGGCGCCGGCAAAGCCCAGGTTGAGCTCAATGGGGTTCACGTCGCCGTCCTGCGGACTGAAGGCGGCGCCGACCAGGTGTTCCGCCAGACCTCGCTGCATCCGGGAAGCCTCCGCTCGGTCGATGATCTCGACCTGCAATCCCGTTTTCCTCTGGCGGTCCACGAAACCCTCCATGACCTTCAATTCTTCGGCCGTCTCGATCAGGATCATGCCGCCTTTCCGGTGGTATTCGATGTCATGGTCCAGCTCTTCCCGCAGGCCCTTGAAGAGTTCGGCACTGGCCAGAGCCAATTCCAGATGGATTCCGGGGTTCTTGGATTGAAGAAAGATGGCGGTGTCACAGGAACCGGAAGCCCCGGAGGCATGGTCCCTCCATTCGGTGAGGATGACCTTTCTGCCCATCCGGGCCAATTGATACGCCACGGAGGTGCCGATGACCCCGCCGCCCACCACGATGACGTCCGCTCCGCCGGTCATTCCTCGTCTCCCTGCGTGACCTCGCCGATTTTGAGTGCGCGTACGGGGGGGCGGAATGTGGGAGGCAAAAGGTTCGCCGCATCCCTGCCGCCTCCGGCCAGCATGTTGGTGATCAGTTTCCGGCAGGTTCTTCCCTGGCACAGACCCATGCCCGCATGGGTTCTTTTCTTGACGCCCGCAACCGAGGTGGCCCCGTCCCGGATGGCCTGTTCGATCTCCTCGCGGGTCACCTCCTCGCACCGGCAGATATAGACCGTTTCCCGCATATCAGCCATGTCAGCGGTCCCCCTTTCGGCAAAGAGTTCTGACCTCCAGGCCATATCCCTTGGGCACCTCCACACCCACGACGGCCGTCCCGTCATTGGCCTTCATTTTTTTCACGCTCACGACCCGCCCTTCCGTCACATCCTCCCCGTTCCGGTCGCCGCAGCGCACACGATCCCCCTTGCGGGGCAGCGGGCAGTACTCGTAGGGGAACTCCACCAGAGATGTGTTTTCCGTGTAGTGAAGATGGACCTTGAAGATGGCCAGGCCGGGGCATCGCGCGATGCACAGGCCGCAACCCGTGCAGCGATCTCCGTTAAGCACCGGCAGATTGGTGATCGGCTCCCCCACCGTGATCGCGCCGAACGGACAGGCCTCCTCACAGGGATTGCAGGGGATGTCCTGAACACACTCGATGAACGCCACCGGCCCCTTTTCGATTCTTTCCCGGTCCGGGATCCCCGGGCCGGCCAGGAGTTCCCCCTCCGAAGGAATGCCGGTATGCCGACCGTTGCTGTTCATGCACGCCCCCCGACAGACAAACCGATCAGGATCTCCTTGGCCTGCCGTCGCCCCTCCCCGAAGGATCCCGTTCTCAGCGCATTCATCCGCTCCCAGATGACGGTTTTCAACATCCGTGCCTTCTCCGGTTCCAAAAGCCCCAGGGATTCGGCGCAGGCTATTCCGGCGAGGCGCCCCTCCTCCAGCGCCGTGCTGGCCTCTTCGACGCCTGAGATGTCCCCGGCAATGAAAACGCCGGGCACGGTTGTCTCCATGTTCCGATCGTGTTTCGGCACGTGACCCCCGAGAGCGGGAACAAAAGCAAATTCACACCCCATCAGCCAGGCCAGCTCCGTCAACGGGGTCAAACCGACCGCAATGCACACCGTATCCACCGCCAGGATTTTTTCCGAACCGGCCACGGGCCGCCACCGGGAATCCAGTTCCACAATCTCCACGGACTCCACCTGGTCCTCTCCCATGGCCCTTTTGACCGTATGGGACAGAAGGATCGGAACGCCGGCCCGGAGGATCTTGGCGGCGTGAACGCCGTATCCGCCGATGTTCGGCGCCGCCTCGATCAGCGCCGCGACATCGGCGCCCGCCTGCATCAACTGGTAGGATACGATGAGTCCGACGTTTCCCGAACCGATCATCAATATCCTGCTGCCGGGCAGAACCCGGTGGACATTGATCATCGTCTGTGCGGCGCCGGCGCCCATGACCCCGGGCAAGGTGCTCCCGGGAAAGGCCAGCGCATTTTCCGCCGCGCCGGCCGCAATCACGATTTTTTCGGCTTGAATACAGGCTTCCCGGTTTTCGTGGAGATATCCGACGGTCTTGTCCGGGAACAGGGCATAAACAGGGGAATCCAGCAGTACTTCCACCTTCAGCCTTATCGTTTCCGCCAGCAACTGCTCCCCGATCTGATAACCGCGCACACCGGCCATGTGCTCCCGGGATCCGAAAAACTTGTGGATCTGCTTGAACAGTTGCCCGCCCGGTTTGGCGTTTTCATCGATCAGGGTGACCCGCCCCCCGGCGCGGGCCACCTCTATGGCCGCCGCCAGACCGGCCGGTCCGGCGCCGATCACGGCCACCTGCGTGGTCTTCATGGCTCGTCCGCCCATTTCCCGAGCCCCCGCTGGGTTTCGACGACCATGCCGTCTTTTACGGGGGTCACGCAGGTGCGGACGTTCGGCCGGCCGTCCACCGTCATCACGCAATCGGTGCAGCGCCCGATCCCGCAGAAAAGACCCCGGGGTTCTCCAAACCGGGGGGTGAGACGAAATTTGCGGATCCCCGCCGCCAGGAGGGCCGCGGCGATGGGCTCCCCGGCAATGGCCGGAATCCGGTTTCCATCGACCACGATGCAGGCATCCTGCTCCCTTTTGTCATTGCCCAATATGGGATGCTTGGCAACCCTCATGAGAAATCCTCTCCACTCTTGACGAACCCGTCGAGGTTCGCATCTTTCCATAGCTCTGCGCGGAAATCGAAGACCCTTCACGCCTGCCCGGAAAACTCCTTCCGATCCAGGATCGAATGAACATAGCGGACCAAGGTCACGACATCAAAAACGGGAACGTTCAACACCTGTTGCACCGCCCGGGCATAGGGAGGCATGTTCGTGCACTCCAGTACCAGCGCACCGATGTCCGGATGCAAGAGGGCCATCCGCTCTGCCGCGCGGATCATCTCATTCCTGACCTTCTCCGGATCCAGGGAGGATTTTCCTTCAATGAAGGCGGCGGTGAACTCCTCCGCGTCTTCCATGCCCATCACGACCATGGGAATGTCGCGGAGGCCTATACCGGCAAAATGCCGATCCGTCAAGGATTCGGCGCTGGCCGTTAAAACGCCCACTTTTCTGTCGCATCCGATCATGGCTCGGGCCAGAGGCACCTGCAACAGGCTGGAGCTGAATACCGGGATGCGCACCGCATCGGCCAGCTCCCGCTGGAAGATCGCCAGGAAGCCGCAACTGGTGGCAATCGCCTTCACTCCCTCGTTTTGCAGGCTCCGGGCCGCTTCGACAAAGGGTCTCAGCAACCGTACATCGGCCTCTTTCACCACCCTCCAGGGCGAAGCCCCCCGCACCACCTGATATCGCACCGGAAAGGGAAAGGTCAGGGGATTCCCGATATCCCCCGGGATCCGGGGGAAAACCGTGTCCAGCATGATGATCCCGATGTCCACCCTGCCGGTCGTTGTCTTCTCCGTCTCTACCAAGCGATCACTTCCGTTCGGAAAAGGCTTGTTGAACGAATATCCCTCTCCTCGTTTCGCCGTCATTGGCTCCTTCAGGTGCCCATCCGAATTGCCTGCCTTTTCTCCCGCTTCAGAGTGATGGCCCACCACAGCAGGAACGCCACGGTCACCGAAGCGGCTGCAACCAGCGTGATCGGTTGCCCGACGACGGCCCGTTGCGTGCACAGGACAACCCCCCCGGCCGCCAGCACAAACATGAACAGCCGCAGGATCACATTGAGATGACGGATAAAGTAACCGGTCACCGCAGCGGACAGGAAAACGACGGAAATGATGATCAACAGAAGCAGCGCCAAGGTTTCCGCCACACCCCCCTTAAGCAGCAGGGCGTGGTTGAAGACGAAGATGTAAGGGATGGTGAAGGCTACAACGGCCATCTTGAAGGCCTCGAAGCCGGTCTGAAGAGGCTTCGCGCCGGCGATCGATGCCCCGCAATAGGCCGGAATGCACACCGGCGGAGTGACCTCCGCCAGGATGGCAAAGTAGAAGACGAACAGGTGGGCCGCCAGCAGGTTGATGCCCAGGGCCACCAGGGCCGGGCCGCCGATCGTGATGGCCACGATGTAGGCCGGGGTGCAGGGCATCCCCATGCCCAGGATCAGCGAGGTGAGCATGATCAGCATCAGTGCAGGCAATAGGTTACCTCCCGACCAATTGGTGATCACTGTGGCAATGCCCAAGGCCAGACCGGTATGAGTCACGATGGCCACTATCATCCCGGCGCCTGCGCAGGCAAGGGCAATCATGACCATGTTCTGCCCGGCTGAACGCAATGCCTCAAATAGCCTCCTGGGCGTCATCGCGGTCTTCTTCTTGAAAAAACTGATCACGAAGGAGAGCACGATAGCCCCCATGGCCGACATAAAGACCGAATAGCCCGCCAACAGCAGTCCGACCAGGCCGAAGAGCGGGATGAGCAGGTAGGAATCCTTGATGATGACCGAAAGCGGCACCATCATCTCTTCCTCTTTCATCCCCTTGAGGTTGTCCTTGACGGCGATGAAGTGTACACGGATGACGAGGCTGGCATAGTAGGCCAGGGCCGGCAGCGCAGCGGCGATGCAGATATCCAGATAAGGGATGTTCGTGATTTCCGACATCACGAACGCGCCGGCTCCCATGATCGGCGGCATGTACTGCCCACCGCTGGAAGCGACCGCCTCCACCGCACCGGCAAATTGCGGGCGGTAGCCCAACCGTTTCATCATCGGAATCGTGAAGGTTCCCGTCGCGTAGACATTGGCCGCCGCCACACCGCTGATCGATCCGAAAAAAGCGCTGCTGATGACGGCAACCTTGGCCGGCCCGCCCCGGCTCTTGCCTGTCAGTCTGCAGGCAAGATCCGTGAAAAACTTTCCGGTCTGCGTTCCCTCCATCATGGAGCCGAAAATGACGAAAAGGGCGACAAAGGTTGCCGAGATGCCCGTAATCGAGCCGTAGATGCCTGTGTCGGTGAGCATATACTCCATCTCGATGAGCTCAGACAGGGGCAGCGGCTTGCAGTAAAAGACGCCCGACAAGTGCGGCGCGGCATAGAGGTAAAGAAAAAAAGCGCCGATCAGAATGGACATGGCCGGAACCACCGCCCTGCGGATCCCCTCCAGCAACAGAACGATGTTTAATGCCCCTAAAGCCATTTGCGTGGGTGTCAATGGATCCACGAACTCGAACCGTAAACTCATCGAGTCATTGAATATGATTAGGTAGAGGGGGGGAAACAAGGCCAGGAAGGCCAGAATCCAGTCATAAAGGGGAATTCGGTCGGACAAACTTTTCTTGTTCGCTGGAAAGAGGATGAAGGCCATCGGCAACAGGAACAGCAAATGAACCCCGCGCTGGATTCTGGGCTGCATGATGCCGAAGGTGGCCGTATAGAGCGCAAAAACCGAAACCACCGTCAGCCAGATGCTTATTGCCGCCTTTTTCCATCCTGTAAATGTCCTCAACGAGTCATCTCCCCTTTTTACCCAGTGCTCTCTCCCTTCGGCCCTCGATTCATGAAGGGTAAGGTTCAGACATCTGCCGGACGAAGATCATAACTTTCTCCGTTCAACGGCCCGTAATCTTCCTCATTGTTTCAGGCGGAAATCATGGACACAAAAAACAGCCCCTGTTTCCGGGGGCCCTCCCGCAAGGGCCCCCGGAAACCTTGTGGCGACGTTATTTCATGTAACCGGCCTCTTTGTAAAATCTTGCCGCACCCGCATGGAGGGGAACCGCGACATGCATCC
>JAEAMF010001251.1_pt1 | contig 20043 bp, 19 predicted proteins | sample 8958721 | NCBI WGS metagenome assembly JAEAMF01 (sample SAMN16933255, study PRJNA681124) | bioreactor sludge metagenome | isolation source: anaerobic bioreactor treating anionic surfactant - SDBS | place: India: Bengaluru | collected 2019-02-28
GGCCTGGCGGCGCTCCGCGGCGAGATCGACCGCCTCGACGAGGAGCTCATGCGGCTGTTGTCGCGCCGCAACCTCGTGGCGGGTCAGATCGGCCGCTACAAAAAGGCGCACCGCATGGAGGCGTTCCAGGGCGGCCGCTGGCGCCAGGTGCTGGACGACCGGCTGGAGCAGGCCGTCCGGCTGGGCCTCGACCGGCGGCTGGTGGAGGAGATCCTGCAGCGGATCCACGACCTGTCGCTCCAGGTCCAGGCTGCGGCCATGCGGCGGTGAGGGGCGGGGGCGACATCCCCCCGACGACCGGTTGCGTCTCCGCAAGCCGCCGGCCGTGCGATTGAAAATCCGCCGGCGATGTCCCATAATGAGGTCGCTGACAGACTCGGCAACGCCGGGTGGATTCGTCACCGTGCCTGCGACCGCAATGGCCGCCGAACCGGGTCTCCATGGACGTGATCTTTCAGAGGGGGAATTGCCGATGACCGCCCAAGTTCCCGACACGCTCCAGTACGACGGCCACTCCTATTCCATCGCCGCCATTGAGCGCGACTGGCCGTTCCACCCCGACGCGCTCGGACTGCGCGAGGGGCAGCCGGCCGCCGCCTGCACCGCCTGCTGGCGCGGGCACGTGGGCCACTACGCGGTCCGCGACGGGCGCCTGTACCTGGTTCGGCTCGGCCTGCTCGCCGGACCGAATCCGCCGGCGGCCTGGGACGGCATCCCACCCGGGGACAAGCCCGACTCCATGGGCTTGTGGGAATACCAGGACCTCTTCCATCCCGTGCCGTATTCCGGCGGCGTGGTCATCGCCCGGGATTTCATCCAGGAGTTCTACGTCCACATGGGCTTCCAGCATCCCGTCGGCTACGAGGTGGTGCACGAGCTCCGCTTCGACCGCGGGGCGCTGCAAAGCGCCACCGACCACTCCGCCCGGATGGCGGAGCTGCGCCACCTGGTCCGGAGCGGGCATCCGGAACAGGCGGGCATCAGCTGCTGCAGCACCAACATCGCCCGCCTCATCGAGGACGCGTTCTCGCTGTCGTACGAAAAAAAATGGCGGTGACCCGTCGCACCGTTGAATGATCCATGCAAAACAGGAAACGACAGTCCATGATTTCAAAGACGCGCCGGTGTTTTGCTTCCGGCGGAGCGCTCGGGACGGTGGACATCACGCACAGTCTCACCCCGCGACCGAACCGGGGATTTCATCAGGCCAGCGCCGGCCTGGCCCCTGATGGCCGGTTGGTCGTCGATCCCGGCACCGAGAATTATCCGCTGGCCAAACACACGGCGGCCGTATCACTTCGGGCGCTGGGCGGCATGGTCCGCCGGCAAGCGGGCCATCTTCCAAATCGTTGAGGCAACCGATGATTCACTTTCTTGACCCTGCCACCATCGACCCCCTCACGGCGCTGTTCAGCCTGTCGCATGACCACGGCGAATTCATGCGGGTCTGGCGGTGGGTGACCGAAGTGACGGGGCGACCGCCGGACCGACTGGCCCTGCTGGAGCTGCTGCCGCTGCGCGTCAATCTGGACAAAGGGGAGGAACGGCCGGTCTGGCGGAATGGCGAGGTCCACGCCGAGTGCCCCCTCTGCCCACGGCTCGCGGAGGTGCTGGCGCCCCTCGGCTGGGGGCCCGCCCCGACGGGACCCTTCCCGCGCCACCTCGCCTGGCGGCCGCCCGGCACAGCCGACCCGCCCGCGCTGATCGTCAGCCGCGGCAGCGCCGTGGTCGCGGCGGGCCTGCCCGGTGAAGTGGGCGCCATCGCCGCCGCGTGGTCAGCCCTCCCGGCAAAGGCCGTCGACACGCCGCCCGGGGAACTGGGCCGGCTGCTGATTCCGGATGCGGCGTACGCTCCCCCCGGCTCACTCGCGGCGGCTATTCGAGCCGTCGCGGCGATGATCGCGGCGGCGGGTGCGGGGCGCTGGCCGTTCCTGCGGGCTCTCCATTACGCCCTCCCGGCGGACGCCGCGGCCGCCGGCGGATCGCCCGACGACGGACGGCACACCTCCCCGCTCACCCACCGGCAGGTATTGAATGTCGAGATGCGTTGAGCCGGACTACCCGCGGGCGCGGATGATCAGGAGAAGACCGAGGACGAACAGGAGCGTGGCGCCGATGCCGGGCACCGAGACCAGCGCCACGGTGAATCCCTGCAGCCAGTCCAGCACGCCGATCTCCGGCATCAGCATGCCGCCCACGAACGCCAGCGACAGGTATTGGACGGCCATGAAGCCGAGCACGATCGCGCCGAGGCCGATGCAGATCCATGCCAGCGCAAGGCGGCCGCGATCCGGTTTTCCTGCCATGGGACTTGCGTCTCCGTAAAATCACCGCCCCCGCATCCCGCGAGGGTGCGCCGACTCCGGTGGCGGTGGCGGCTACCCGGTGCCGACGCCGGTCAGCGCGGCTCCGCCTGCAGGTCCAGCCCGCCGGCCCGCAACTGCTCCAGCGCGGCCGCGGCGGCTTCGTACTGCTCCCGCACCGCGGCCACTTTCTCGTTCCACGCCCCCTCGTACTCCGCCCGCAGCGCGGCGATTTTATCGGGCCACACGTTTTCGTAGTCGTTCTTCAAGCGGGCGATCCGCTCGTTCCAGGCCCGCTCGTATTCATCCCGGAGCTCGGCCAGGCGAGCCACCGCCGCTCCGTACTCGTCTTTGAGGCCCTTCCAGCGTTCCACCAGACGGGCGTACTCGTCGCCGATGGACCGCGCCACGGCTTCGACGGCGGCCGCGTACTCCGCTTTCAGGCCGTCCATGAGTTCCCGCACCGGCACGATCCGGTCCACCCGGTGCGCATTGGCGCCGGCGAAGGCGAACCCTTCGTCCAGGCGCCCCTGCCGCGCACTGTCCAGCGCCAGCGAGATGCAGTAGGCGGCCGCCCGGGCGTCGCAGCTCTCCAGGCAGCGCCACGGGCAGCGGAACGACCGGCGCGCGCCGCGGGCGACCTCTTCGAGAAAGGGATTGCGGATCGCCCGGCCGGGCAGCCCCACCGGGCTCTTGATGATGACGATGTCCTCCGCCCGGCACCGGACATACGCCTCCTTGAAGCGCGGGTCGGCGTCGCACTCGTCGGTGGCGACGAAGCGGGTGCCGAGCTGCACGCCCCGCGCCCCGAGCCGCAGAATCCGGTGAATGTCGGCGCCGGTGTACACGCCGCCGCCGGCGATGACCGGGATCGCGCGGCCGCAACCGGCCTCGAACGGACGGACCTCGGCGATCACGTCGGGGACGATCCGCTCCAGCGCGTACGCCGGGTCGTCGATCTGCTCCGGTTTGAAGCCCAGGTGGCCGCCGGCCAGCGGGCCCTCCACCACCACCGCGTCGGGCACGTCGCCGTAGCTCTTCCGCCAGTGGGTGAAGATCAGGCGCGCCGCCCGACCGGAGCTCACGATGGGGGCGACCTTGACGTTGGCCGCCCGCAGCGCCGCCACCGGGATGCCCCGCAGCGGCAGGCCGGCGCCAAGGAAGACGATGTCGGGCCGCTCCTCCACGACCACCTGGAGCAGCTCGTGGAAGTCGTTCACCGCCACCATCAGGTTGACCCCGATCACCCCGCGGGTGCGGGCGCGGGCGCGGCGGATCTCGCCCCGGAGCGCCCGCTGGTCGGCGGCGCGGCCGTCGTCGTAGTAGTCAGGCTCGATCATCCCGATGGCGTTGGCGGCGATGACGCCGATTCCGCCGGCTTCGGCCACGGCGGCCGCCAGCCCCGCCAGCGAGATGCCCACGCCCATGCCGCCCTGCACGATGGGCACCGCGGCCCGCAAGTCACCGATGGCCAGCGGCGGCAAATCCTTTTTCGGTGCGATCCATTCGGGCAGGTCCAGGCGCGGCAGCTGCAGTCTGGGTAGCTGGAATTTCGGAAAATTGTTGAAGTTCAATGAGATTTCCTTGCGTGTGTTTCCGACAGTCTGCGCATATTGTACCCCAGTCCGAGTGATAAATGGCCAAAATGACGGGCTCTATATTAATGAAGGTTCGATCCGCGGCCGGTTCGCCGCCGCCGCCGGGAGCGGATGGACGTATAATACCAGCCGGAGGCACGGTCATGCGGGACGCGGACAGCGACCGGCGGTACAGCGTCGGTGAAGAGATCGCCAACAGCGCCATCCACGGCGCGGGGGCCCTGGCCGCCGTTGCGGGGCTGGTGATCCTGGCCGCTGCGGCCGCCGCCACCGGCGACGGCTGGCGCCTGGCGAGCGCCGTCATTTTCGGCGTGACCCTGGTGCTGCTGTACACCGCCTCCACGCTGTACCACAGCGTCGCCCACCCGCGGGCCAAGCGGGTGTTCCGCTTCATCGACCACGTGGCGATCTTTCTGCTCATCGCCGGCACCTACACCCCGTTCACCCTGGTGAGCCTGCGCGGACCGTGGGGCTGGTCGCTCTTCGGCGTCGTCTGGGGGCTGGCGCTGGCGGGGATCGCCGGCCAGTCCCGCCTGCTGCACCGCTGGACCGCCCTGTCGCTGGTCCTCTACATCGCCATGGGCTGGGCGGCGGTGGTGGCCGTGCGGCCGCTCGTTGCGGCGGTGGCCCCGGGCGGCCTGCTCCTGCTCCTGCTCGGCGGCCTCGCCTATACTGCAGGCATCGGGTTCTATGTCTGGCGGCGGCTTCCTTACCAGCACGCCATCTGGCACGGCTTCGTGCTGGCCGGCAGCGCGTTTCACTATTGGGCCATACTGGGTTATGTCATTCCGGCCGGCTAGCCGCACCAGTCCGGCCGTGTTATAATTCCGTCAAACTCCGATTCGCCGACCTGTTGGAGCAACTCGCTTCCCGGGAGAGATCCATGACGGACGTGGCCGCGGTGAAGCAGAAGCTCAAGCTGGAAAGCCGGTCCCCGGCGGACGCCGATGCGGCGTCCCGGCCGGTCCCGACGGATCGGAGCCCGCAGGCGTCTCCGCCGAAGCTCGAATGATCGACTCGTCGCCTGGAGGCTATCGATGAATCCTGACGCCGTCCAGATCATGTTTCAGGTATCCAATGCGTTCCTCAGCGTGATCGATCTCATCCTGCTCGCCGTCGCCGTGGTGGTGGCCGCCATCTGCACCCGGCGCCGGCAGGGCGCGGCGGCAGCCTGGGTACTCGCCGTTGCCTGCGCCGGACTGTTCGCCATCGGCCTGACGCGCTGGGTTGTCGAATTCGGCGCGGCGCCGCTCGTCGGCCGGCTGGGCGCCACCGGATTCCAATGGGTGGAGCTCGGCCTGGCCGCGGCGGAGATCCTGCTGACCGCACTCTTCGCCGCCGGGCTCTTCATGTTCCGTCCCGCCGGACCACCCGCCCCGGCGGCCGGGGAGGTGCGCCATGGATAGCCTGTCGCTGGGCTGGCTCTGGATGGCCGTGAGCTTCCTCTGGGTCGTCGTGTACGCCGCGGCGGCCGCGGCGGCGTTCTGGCGCTTCCGCACGACGCTGCCGGGCATCCTCATCGGCGGGGCCTTCGCACTGCTCGCGGTGAAGGTGGTGGGAATGCAGTTCCTGCAGCGGTTCGCCTTCGCCGAGCGGGCGTACGACGATCCGACCCGGCTGGTGACGTACACCGCCAACTGGCTGCTCTCCGCGGCGCTGCTGCTGGCGGTGGCAGTGGGCGTGGCGCTGATCCCGCGCGCGCTGAACCGGCGCGGCTGATCCGACGCGACCCGGCCGGGACGGAACCCCCTGCATAAAAAAACGGGACCCAGGGCTGAATCCCCCGGGTCCCGGTCAACCGACTTCAATACCAGTGACCGACCGGCACGCGACCTATCGCGCTCCGGCGGCGATCCCTTCGATTTCGTCGGCCAGAGGGCCGGCATCGTAGAGCACCCGCAGGGCGTGGATCATTCCGCCGGCGTGCACCGACACGGTCCGGTTCGCCGTCATGTCGAAGACGAAACGGCCCGGCAGGCTCTCGATGTTGCCGTCGAACACCAGGCCCACCAGCTCGCCGGCCCGGTTGACCACCGGCGAGCCGGAATTGCCGCCGATGATGTCGCAGGTGCAGACGAAGTTCAGCGGCGTTTCCATCCGGACCTTGTCCTTGCGCTCGAGGAAGCGGGCCGGCAAATCGTACGGGGGCTTCAGACCGAAGCCGAGCGCCCGGTCGTACAGGCCGTGGAAGGTGGTGAGCGGCGGGGCCTGCGTGCCGTTCATCGGGTAGCCGGCGACGGTTCCATAGCTCAGGCGGAGCGTGCCGGTGGCATCGGGGTAGGCGTTCTTGCCGTACACGGCGAAGCGCGCCCGGCCGATCTGTTCGCTCGCGGCCACCTCGACGCTGGTGATGTTCGCCTCGTACCACTGCTTCCGCTCGCGGAGGATGGGCGCCACCTGGCGGGCCAGCACGATGAGCGGGTCGTCGCTCGCGGCCACCGCCGCTGCGCCGCCCTCGAACAGCCGCTGCCGGATCTTGGGATCGGCCAGGCCGGTTCCCCCAATGAGCCGGTGCGCCACCTCGGCCGGCTCGCCGCCGCCCAAGAGCCCCTTCACGTACGCGTCGTCCGCGCCGAGTTCCTCCCGGGCCTGGAGCAGGAAGTCGGCCAGGAGCACCTCTTCGAGCGCCGGGTAGACGGGCGCCCGCGACAGGAGGCGGAACCGCAGCGTCTCCAGGTCGGCGTCATGGAAGCCCTCGAGGCGCTCGGCATCCGGCTTGCCGATCTCGGCCGCGTACTGCACGAGGGTCAGGGCGTTCGAAGACAGACGCGATCGGTACCCGCCCAGCGACTGATACTCGAGGGTGGCAACGTGTTCACGCCGCAGTTGCGTCGTCGCGGCGATCGCCTCCCAGGCGCCACCATACTCCTTCTGCCATTCGGGATTGGCGGCGACCCTGGCGCGGAAATCCTTTTCCTCGGCGGCCTTGCGGTCCAGCAGGCTGCGGTTCAGCATCCCCTCGTACTCGCCCGTGTTCGACTTGAGCGAATTCTCGACACCGAAGATCCCGCCCAGCGCCTGCCGGGCCTCCTCGGATCCGCGCGCCGCGTAGGCCCGGAACACGCCCAGCATCCGTTTCAGGGAGTCGATGCGGCGGGGCAGCAGCACGTCGCGCTGCAGCTCCAGCTCCGCCAGCGTGTAGAGGCGGTTCGTCCGCGCCGGGTGGCCCGACACGAACACCAGCTCGCCGTCGGCGGCGCCGGCGACGTTCCACTTCAGGTAGTGTTTCACCTGCAGCGGCTGGCCGTCGTCGTACACCCGGAAGATGGTCAGGTCGAGGTCATGGCGGGGATAGGTGAAGTTGTCGGCGTCGCCGCCGAAGAACGCGGCCTGCTGCTCCGGGCAGAACACCAGGCGCACGTCGGTGTACTTGCGGTACCGATACAGCCAGTACTCGCCGCCATGGTACAGCGCGATCACCGCGCAGTCGAGGCCGGTCTGCGCGTGGCCCTCCTTCTCCAGCCGGGCGATCTCGGTCCGGCGGGCCTGCAACGCCTCCGGGCCGATGGCGCCGGCCGGAACCGCGCCCAGCACGCGGGCGGTGACGTCCTCCATGGACACGAGCACGCGGACCTCCTGGTCCGGGCACTTCAACTCCTCGGCGCGGGTCCGGGCGTAGAAACCGTCGCGCACCAGATCCCGTTCCCGGGTGGACAGCTTCTGGATCTGGCCCAGGCCCACATGGTGGTTCGTCAGGATCAATCCGTCGGGGCTGACGAACGAGCCGGACCCGCCGGAGCCCACCCGGACGCTGGCCAGGCGGACATGCTCCAGCCAGGCCGCATCGGGCTGGAAGCCGTACTGGTCCGCCAGCAGCCGCAGAGGCGGATTGTCATACGTCCACATCCCCTCGTCAGCCGAGACCCAGGGGGCTGCGCCCCAACCGCACACGACCACCGCCACGGCGGCCAACCACACCCACCGACCCGTCATTTTGCGATCGCTCATGATCACCTCGTGGAATGATGACGGCGCGCGCCCCCGGCACATGCCCGCTCCTCGCGGAGCGTTCCGGGATCGCACGGCATCAGGATCTGCGGACTGTCGGGGAGGGTGCACCGCTGTCGTTCCGTCCGTCCCGTCCGGCCCGCCTGCACACGCCGCCGGCCAGGCCGCCGGCGTCGAAATTGAATATACGNGATAACATGACCGCGCCGTTTCCCTCCGGTCCCCGTGAAAACGGCCCCGATTCATGATACATTCGCCCCATGAGAGTCAAGCGCTTCACCAGCAGCGCCGGCTTGGAGATCCTGGCGGGCCAGGACGACGTCAGCAACGAGGCGGTCACCTTCCGGCTCGGGCAGCCGGGCGACTACTGGTTCCACGTCCACGGCTTCTCCGGCTCCCATGTGGTCCTGCGCGCGCCGGCCGACGGTGACGCCGACCGCGACAGCATCCGCGAGGCGGCCGCAATCGCCGCCTGGTATTCGCGGATGCGCGCCGGCGGGAACGTCGGCGTGACCATGTGCCGCGTCCGCGACGTGCGCAAGCCCGGCGGAGTCAAGACGGGCACCGTGCGCATCCGCAACGCCCGCACGATCACGGTCCGGCCGGCGCTCCCCGACGCGGCGGACGACTGAGTGGCGGCTCCGGGAGGCATCATGTTCGAGGCCTACGAAGAACTCGCCGGCGAACTGGCCCAGCTGTCGAATTACTATCAGAAGTACGCCCGGATCATCCGGGACCACGGACCGGATCTGCGCCAGCGTCTTGACGCCACCAGCGGCTCCGAGCGGGTGCATCTCTGGCGCAAGGCGCACAACTACCGGCGGGAGATGGCCGCGGTGATCCGGGCGGCGCAGGACGACGGCGAGCAGCGCACCTTTCTGGGCACCTACTTCGCCTTCCAGGTCCTCCACCTCCACGCCCTGAGCATCCACACGCTCCGCCGCGATGCCACCGCGGCCCGCGACCGGCTGCCGGTCTACCACCAGATCCTCACCCGGCTGCGGTTCCAGCTGCGCGACCTGATCACCGCCTATCTCGGCGCGCTGGCGGAGACCTGTGCCCGCGGCGAACCGCTCGATGGCGTGGCCTTCTGCAACGTCGGCATGATCCTGGACCAGGACGACCTGGACATCGCCATCTTCGCCCGCCCCGACGTGGACGCCACCCGCTGGAATCCCGTGGTCAGCGCCGTGGGCGCGGAGTTTTTCCGCTACGCCACCAAGATGCATTTCTACCTGGCCGAGAAGACGGTGGGCCGAACCTTCCTGACTACCATCGAGGACATCCGCACCTATCTGCGCCGCGGCGCGCATAATTTCGTGCTGATCTCCGAGCTGCTCCTGACGGAGCGGCTCGTGGGCGACGAGAGCCTCATCGCCGACGTGGAACGCGAGATCATCGACCTGTTCTACCACGAGCAGGGCCGGCCCCGCCTCCACGAAGGCTACCTGCGCGGCATGATCGGCGAGGTGCACGAGCAGCTCCGCTTCGATCTGAGCTCACCGTGGGTCAGTCCCAAGACCCACGGGCTCCGGCTCATTCACAACCTCACCAACATGCTGAAGACCATCCATGACATCCGCGCCCACGGTTCGCGCGAGACGCTGGAACTGCTCAAGGTCCGCGATCCGGGAAACGCGGGGCTCTACGCCGGCCTCCAGGACGTGTTCAGCTTCATCGAGATGTTCTTCTATGTGTACCAGCTCATGGTCTCGGTGGAGGACACCTTCGACAGCAACGACGCCGTGGCCGTCCGGCACCTGGACCGCGTCGCCGAGGCGCTGGGCTTCGCCCCGCAGGGACCGGTCCGGCCCGCCCTGCGGCTGCTGACCCATTACTACGAGGAACTGGACCGCCTGCGCACCCTGGCGCCCCAGGCGCTGGCCATGGTCAACCAGCACCTCCAGCGCGTGACCGTGTTCAACCAGATCACGGCGGGCGGCCGGCCGGCGGATTACCCCGTGGCCTGGACCGACAACATCTTCCTCAATATTCTCCTGCTGTTCCAGGTCTACCTGGGCATGATCTACTGGGACGACATCTTCCAGCTCCTGGCCCGCGATTCGGGCGCCGCGATCCAGACCATCATGAACAGCCTGGAGCAGCTCCCCGAAGAGCAGCAGCCGCCGGCGTTCGAACGGCTGCTCCGCCTGCTCGCTTTCGACATGGATTCGATCGTGCAGACAGCCGTGCTGTTTCAGAGCGTCGCCGACCGCCCGACCTTCGCGCGGTACGCGGCGTTCACCCGGGAGTGGCTGCTGGAACATTTCGCCACCCGGCCGGGCCGGCTGGCCGCGCTGATCGAAATCCTGCCCCACCGGCCGGGAACCGTCACAGAGTTCCTGCTGGGATTCGATCGGGATCAGCTGCTCCGGCTCCGCCAGCTCGCCGGGCACCCCGACACCCAGTCCGCCGTCGATGCGCGCGCCAGCAAGCGGTTCAGTCTGCTGTGCGACCTGCTGGCCTTCTCCTCCAACCATTACCGCCGCTGCTTTGCCCGCGTGTCGCGGGAACAGCCGGAGATCGTGACGCATCCCGACGACCGCGATTACCTGCGGGGCACCGCCGACACTCTGTGGGCCGAGCTGGCCGATGCCGACGGACCGGAGGAGCTCAAGCGCCGGCTCGGCGTCTACTACGAATTCGGCTTCTGCCGCTGCGGCCTCCTGGCCGTGAGCCAGCCCGGCGACCTGAAGCTGCTGTACGGTGTGTACCACGAGTTTTTCCGCCGGTACTTCCGCTGGCTCTACCGGGCGTGCCAGTGGCAGGTGGAAGCGCAGGGCCTGGCCGGTCTGCACTACCGTGAGCGCGACGAGGATGATCAACCGCTCGCCGTTTTCTGCGCGGGCGGCTACGCCCGCGAAGAGGCGTTCGAACAGGACTTGGATCTCTTCGTGCTGACCCGGGAGCGAAGCCCGGAATTCGGCCGCTACGCCATCGGTCTGATCAACGATCTGAACCGCGAGCTGACCCGCCGCGGCATCATGCCCCACCACCGCCTGACGGAGTTCTTCGGCACGTTCGCCTTCTCGCTGGACCGGCTCGAAGCGTTTCTGGCCACGCCGCGCGAGCACGATTTCATCGAGCTGTCGCTGCTGATGGGCAGCCGCCTGATGATCGGCAGCCACTCGTTCGACGCCGCGATCGGCGAGCTGCTGGACCGCCACATGTTCCGGCATCCGGACCGCTTCAGCCTCGACATGGTCGCGGAAATCGACTAACGGCGGGCGTATCAGCTCAGCCGGCGCGGCGACACGGTGAACGTCCGCGAGGATCCGGGCGCGTTGCGCGACATCCAGTCGGTGGTGACCGCCGCGCTGGCCCGCATCGGGCGCCGGGAGCCGACGCTCTGGGCGGCGTGCGAGACGCTGGCGGACGCCCTGCCGGCGCAGGCGGCCGATCTGCGAACGCTGGCGCGGGCCTATCGCTTCATGCGGTATTTCCGCGACACGTACTCGCTGTCGCAGACCGAGGCGGATCACATCCTGCGGGACCTACTGCTCGCCACCGCCCACCGCATGGGCTTCGAACCGGGTGAGATCGCCGGCGAGAGAGGGACCGCGCCGCGGCTGCTGCGCTCCTACCGGTATCACCGGGCAAGATCACAGCGGGCCATTGCGCGCATTGCGGCGACCATCGCGCCGTGATGCGCGTCATCGCCGACGACGTGGCCGTTTTATTGTTGACACTCTTCCGTCTTCTATCTAAAGTAGTCATACGTTCGCGGATCGAACGTTCCCATGTGGACAATACGAGCGCGCGCACAGAACGATCTCAGCAACCCGGTGGCGGCCGGTCGGCTGTTGCAAACCGGAGCGGAACTTATCACCCGCTCGCTCCAATCGCAAGGATGAACGCATGCGCATCGGGATCGCTTACGACCTGAAGGACGATTATCTGGCGGAAGGTTTTTCCGAAGAGGCCGCCGCCGAGTTCGACCAGGTTGACACCATCGTGGCGATCGAAACGGCGCTGGCCGCGGCGGGCCACGCCACCGACCGGATCGGCAACGCCCGCCGGCTGATAGCCCGCCTGGCCGACGGCGACCGCTGGGACATGGTCTTCAACATCGCCGAGGGACTGCACGGCCTCGGACGGGAATCGCTGGTGCCGGCGCTGCTTGACGCGTACCGCATTCCCTACACGTTCTCCGATCCGGTGGTGCTCGGCTTGTCGCTGCACAAGGGTCTGGCCAAGCACGCCGTGCGCGACCTGGGTGTGCCGACGCCGGACTTCGCCGTCGTGGCGGACCGCCTCGACGCCGTCGCCGTCGCACTGCCGTGTCCCCTGTTCGTGAAGCCGGTGGCCGAAGGCACCAGCAAGGGCATCAACGCCCGTTCCAAGGTCACCGAACCCGGCGACCTGCCGGATGTCTGCGTCGAACTGCTGCGCACCTTCCACCAGCCGGTACTGGTGGAGACGTACCTGCCGGGACGCGAGTTCACGGTGGGCGTGCTGGGCACCGGACGCCGCGCGCGCGCCGTCGGTGTGCTCGAGGTGTCGGTGCGCGGACACGCGGAGACCGACGCCTACTCGTTTGCCACCAAGAAAAATTACCGGGACCTCGTCGACTACAGCCGGCTCGAGGGCGAGCTGGCGCAACCGTGCCTGGACCTGGCGCTGCGCGTCTGGCGGGGCCTGGGTTGCCGCGACGCCGGACGCGTGGATATCCGCCTGGACGCGGCCGGCATACCAAACTTTCTGGAGGTGAATCCGCTGGCGGGACTCCACCCGGTTGATTCCGACCTGCCGATCATCTGCCGGTTGTCCGGGATCGCGTACGGGCAGCTCATCGAACAGATCATGGAGTCCGCCCGCGAGAGGCTGAGCGCATGAAAAAAAACAAACGCGTGGTCATCCTGCACAATCCGGTCCTCCCGGACGCTCCCGAGGACGACAAGAACCTGCTCGACCAGGTGAACGCCGTCCGGCAAGCGCTGAAGAAGCTGCGCTATGAGCCGACGGTGGTCACCTTCGATCTGAACATCCCCCGCACCATCGACTTGATCTGGGAAGCGGACCCGTGCTGCGTCTTCAATCTGGTGGAATCCGTCAGCGACGACAGCCGGCTGCTGCACTGGGGCGCGTCGCTGCTGGATCATCTGGGGATTCCCTACACCGGCTGCCCCACCGAGGCCCTGTTCATCAGCACGAATAAAATCCTCGCCAAGCGCGTGCTGCGCGGCGCCGGATTCCAGACCGCCCCGTGGGTGTCGCAGGACGACTGCACCATGCCGCCGGGCAAACACACGTTCATCATCAAATCGAACTGGGATCACGCGTCGAGCTGGTTCACGGAAGACGCCATCGTCACGGTGAAGACGTCGGCGATCCGCGATCTGCTCAATGAACGGCGCATCCGGACCGGTCGGGAGTATTTCGCCGAGCATTACATCGACGGTCGGGAGTTCAACGTCGCCGTGCTGGCCGGCCAGGTGCTGCCCGTGCCGGAGATCCGGTTTCTCGACTATCCGGATGGCAAGTACAAGGTGGTTGACTACCAGGCCAAGTGGGACGAGGAGAGTTTTGAATTTCTGCACACGGAGCGGAGTTTCGATTTCGAGCCCGAGGAGCGACCGCTGCTCCGGCAGCTCAGCGAGATCGCCGAACACTGCTGGCAAACGTTCGGGCTGGGCGGTTACGCCCGGGTGGACTTCCGGGTGGATCCCCAGGGTCAACCCTGGGTGTTGGAAGTCAATGCCAATCCCTGCATCGCTCCGTACAGCGGCTTCGCCGCCGCCGCCGCCCGGGTCGGCCTGAATTACACCCAGATGATCCGGTGCATCGTCCGGGACGCGCTGGACCGACATGCCGTGGAGGGCAACCGTGAACCCCGAATCTGTCCGGTTTCGTGAGCAGCCCACGCCTGACGACCCCCGGCGGGTGCGGGAGATCCTGGAGTCGGCCGGTTTCTTCTACCCCTTCGAGGTGGACGTGGCGGTGGAGCTGGTGGAGACGGGGCTGGAGCACGGCCCCGAGAGCGGCTATCACTTCATCTTCGCCGAAGCGGATGGCCGGGTGGTCGGCTACACCTGCTTCGGGTCCATCCCGTGCACCGTCGGCAGCTTCGACCTGTACTGGATCGGCGTCCACGATGATTACCGCGGACAGGGTGTCGGCAAGATCCTGCTGCGCGAGTCCGAGCGGCGGATTGCGGCCATGTCCGGCCGGGCCGTCTACATCGAGACGGCATCGCGGCCGCAATACCTGCCCACCCGCGAATTCTACCTTCGCACCGGCTACAGCATCGAGGCGGTTTTGAAGGATTACTACGCCCCGGACGACGACAAGGTCATCTTTGTCAAGCGGCTCAGCGGCTGATTTTCTGCCGCCGTCTCCCGCTGCTTCCTTATATATATATCGCTCCGATCGCAAGCGACCGACTCGCCGGCCGGCACCGACCGTCGCCGGCAGATTTCCCTGCTTGGCGTTCGTCGGGGCGATGTGATGAAATAAGCCATCAACGCGGTCCATCCGGCGGAGGATTCATGCACGGACATCGAGTGATCCTGGGATTGCTGGCGTTCGCCCTGCTTTGGGGGAGCGCCGGAGCGGCCAACGACCCGGCCCCGCGCCGGAACGGCGTCTGCCTGGTGCTCGGCGGGGGCGGCGCCCGCGGGCTGGCGCACATCGGCGTGCTCAAGGCCCTGGAGGAGGAGGGGCTCGAGCCGGCGGCTGTGGTCGGCACCAGCGCCGGGGCGTTGGTGGGCTCGCTCTACTGCGCCGGTTACACCAGTCAGCAGATCGCCGATCTGTTCCTGACCATGGACTACGCGGACCTGATCCGGGAGGAACCGAACCGGCGGCTGGTGGACTACGACCAGAAGGAGGCCGGCCGGTTCCCGGGACTCACCCTGTACCTGGAAGGCCGGACGCTGGACCTGCCGTCGGGCATCATCGCCGGTCAGGGCGTCATCAAGCAACTCGACCGGGCCTTCACCGCGGCCGGTGTGCAGCACGTGCACGACTTCGACCGGCTGCCCCGCCCGTTCCGCTGCGTGGCTACCGACCTCCGGCACGGCCGGGCGCACACGTTCAGCGGCGGACGCCTCAGCCAGGCTGTGCGCGCCAGCATCTCGATCCCCTCGGTGTTCACCCCCGTCGAACTGGACGGCATGCTGCTGGTGGACGGCGGCATCCTCAACAACATCCCCGTGGACATCGCCCGCGAATGGGGCTACCCGACCGTCGTCGCCGTCAATGTCTCAGGCTCCACCGCGCCGGAGCGGAAGAAGCTGAAAAACCTCATGGAAATCTGGGATGAGTCCAGCACCCTCGTCCGGCAGGAGAAGGACCGCCAGCTCATGGCAATGGCGGATCTGGTCGTCGCCCCGGCCGTGCTCGACTTTTCCATCGCCGACTTTCATCTGGCCCGCGAACTCATCCAGAAAGGGTATGAGGCCGCCCGGGCGGACCTGCCCCGGCTCCGCGAACTCTTCGCCGCCGCACCCGGCGCGCCGCCGCGCGCCGCGCCGGACCGCCAGGGATACGTGCGGCCGCTGGAGGTCGTGGAGCTGGTGGGCGACGACACGGGCAATCCCCTCGAGGCGCTGACCAAGTCGGACGCGCGGCTCGGCAAACCGGCCACTCCCGACATGCTGGAGCGCTCCGCGGAGAAGATCTACGCCATGGACCGCTATCGCACCGTGGGCTACGATCTGAAGCTGGACAACGGCGAGGCCGAGCTCGCCTACCTGGTGGACACGCTGCCCAAGGGGTCGCTGACCCTGGGCCTGCGTTACGACACCGACTACCAGTTCACCGGGCGGGCCCGGTTGCGCGACCGCAATGTGCTGCGGACCGGTTCCGACCTGGAGCTGGATCTGCTGCTGGGCCAACTCAAGGAGTTCCGCTTCGGCCTGCGCACCCCGGTACCGGCGGGTGTGCCCGTGATCTGGCGCAACGAGCTGTTCTTCACTCGCACGCCCCACAAGATCCTGTACCAGGAAGAGCCGGTGGAGGTGTTTGACGAGAAGCATTACGGATTCACCACCGGCCTCACGGTCGACCTGGGCAATGCGGTCGGCGTGTACGGCGCGCTGGTTTTCGAAAAGGCGAACATGGCCACCTACGGGCGGTTCGATGAGAGCGGCAGCGACCGGCTCACCTTCATCCGGGTGGGCGCCGGGGTGGACACCCTGGATCGGTGGGCGTTTCCCCGGTCCGGCTTCCGCGTCGACGCGCACGTGGACCGGGCGCTCCCCGGGCTCGGCGGCGATCTCGATTACACCCGCATCACCGGGACGGCTGCCGCCTACTGGCCGCTGACCGAAAATAACGTGCTGCATGTCTCCGGTTACGCCGGCTGGGGCGTCGACCTGCCGGCCTACTTCATGCATTTCGCCGGTGGGCAGAACGATCTGCGGATGGCTTCGACGCCGCTCCCCGGTTACGCGGTGGACGAGATCTTCGGCCGGGACCTCTGGACCGGACTGATCGAGTATCGGCGGCGCTTTCCCAGCCCGGCCATCGGACTGAGCAGCGACGCGTACCTGCTGGTCCGGTACGGTCTGGCCGGCGCCCGCTACCCGGATTTATCCGACGGCATGATTGAACTCGGGGTGCCGTACCGCTACTTCCACGGCGGCGGCGTGGGCTATGCGCTGACCACGCTGCTGGGTCCCCTGCAAGTGTTCGTGAGCGCGGGCGAATCGGGCCGCTGGGAACTGACCATCACGCTGGGGCCCGATTTCTGAGCTCGCTGAAACCCGGCGGCACAGTCCGGATGCCGCCAGGCGTTGCCCCTGACGGGCGGCTCATTCACACTCAAAGCCCTTATTTTGTCAAGCTTTCTATGTTAAGATACCGCCCCATCAGCAAACGTTCTGGAGGATCCCATGAAACGACCTGTCCCTTATCTGATCGGACTGTGGCTGATCGGACTGTTCGTCGCGACCCTGGGCGCGGCGGACGTCGAGCTCACAACCACGGTCTATCCCGAGAAAAAAGAAGTGAAGGTGCCGTTCAAGGCCACCGACCGCGCCCCGATCGCCGAAGTCAAGGCCAAGGCCAGGGGCGAGTCGGGTCAGATTGTGATCGAACTGACGTTCAAGAAACTGGAACCGGCCATCCTGTTCGGCGGCGATATCACCACCTATGTCGTTTGGGCGGTGTCGCCCGCCGGCGAAGTGGAAAACCTCGGCCAGGTGGCCTCTTCGGACCGGGACGGCAACGGCAAGTTTTCCACGTCGAAGAAGGACTTCGCCGTGATCATCACCGCCGAGCCCCTCGCGCCCGTCAGCCAACCTTCCGACATCCTGGTCTTCCAAGCCGGAGCCCCCGATCCGAAAGACGCCAAAAGCCGCACGTTCTCCTTCTCCGGTTTGACGGATAAGTCGGCCCTCTTCGCCTGCCAGAATAGATCCATCCGGGGAATGACCTATTCTCAGAAAACGCCGGTGGTTCTGCTCCAGGCTCAGAAAGCCCTGGAACTGGCCGAGCGGTTCAAGGCGGACCTGGCGCTCCCCGACGCTATGAAGTCGGCCAAAAGCGCCCTGGCCCAGGCGACCAACCTGCTGACCGAAAAGGGCGCGGGCAACAAGTCCGGTCAGGACAGCGCGCGGCGCGCCGTCGAGTTTGCCAGCCAGGCGCTCAAGGAACATTTCCGAATCGTCGAGGAGAAGGCCGCCGCCGCGCTCGAGGCCAAGCGGCAGGCGGAGAAGGCGGCCCTCGAGCAGCAGGCCGCCGACGCCGACACCGCCCGCCAGAAGACCGAGGTCTCGTTGCAGCAATCCGAAGCCGCCCGGCGGCAATCCGAGGAGGCCCGGCGACAGGCCGAGGAAGCCCGCCGGCAGGCGGAGCTGTCCATCGCCGAATCCAAGCGGGAGCTGGCCAAGCTGGACCAGGAACGGGCCCGGCTCAAGGCGGAGCGCGACGCCCTGGCCAACCGCCTGTCGGGCGCCCTGGCCATGGTTTCGGCCACGACGGAGACGGCCCGGGGCTACGTGGTCAGCCTGTCCGACATCACCTTCGACACGGGCAAGGCCACCCTGAAGACCGATGCCAAATACTCGCTGGCCAAGCTGGCGGGAATTCTGACCCTTCTGCAGGAGATGACGCTGAGCGTCGAAGGGCATACCGATTCCACCGGCTCCGCCGAAACCAACCAGAAGCTGTCGGCGGCCCGCGCCAATTCCGTCATGACCTTCCTGAAAGAGATGGGAGTGGCCGAGACGCGGATGACCGCCAAGGGCTTCGGCCCGGATCAGCCCGTCGCGCCGAACGACACCGCCGAAGGCCGGGCGCGCAACCGCCGCGTCGAGATCATTCTGCCCAAGACCCAGTGACATTGTCCGCCGGCGGCGGCGCCCGGAACGCCGGGCGTCGCCGCACGGTTCACACTCGCGCTATGCTCAGAGTCGAACGAACGGTCAGCGTCCGCCCTTCCTCTTTTTCTTACCCTTGCCCGTCTCCTCCCCGGCTTCCGGCTTCACGTCTTCCGGCTGGGGCGGCGGTTCGGGCGGCGGCGCGTTCTTCTGGCTGCGCAGCGCCAGGTATATGATGCCGCCGAAAAAGCAGGCGGCCAGAATCAACACAACGATCACATCCGGCTTCATACTGACTCCTTGACTGGATGCCCGGTCGCCGGCGCCTTCGCCGCGCCAGCGGCGCGATACTCGGCGTCCCGCGTCCCGGGTTCATGGAACAGGTCAATCGAGGGAAGCGGCCATCCGCGCCGGCCGGCCGTGAGCGGCGCCGGCGGGGCGGTCAGGAGTTAGCGGGGGCGGGCGGCGCCCGGCGGAGCGGCAGCAGCCGGACACCCGCAGCCGCGATGCCGGCGGCGTCGCACCAGATGCCGGCGGTGCCGTCATCGACCGGCGGTGCCACGCTGACGATCGTCGGGATGAATCCCGCCGCGCGACAATCGAAGCCGTCGGGGGCCGGCGGGGCCGGCAGAAGCCGCAGCGGCTTGCGGGCCGGCGCGCGCGGCGGCTCTTCGCCGTCGCCGCGCGGATGGTCCACCTGGGTGAAATCCAATCCGGATCCGGGAGCTGCCTCGGCGGACAGCACCACCCGGAGCACAGGAACGAGGAGCTGCAGGATCAGGGCGGACAGAATCAGCCCGTAGAGAATGCGGTGGGGTTTTGCTGTCTGGCCGCGCGGCGTCATGCTATCCGTCCGGACCGTCCCGGTTATTAAAGTGCCTTTCTGCATTTGGAGTATAGTCGCACCGTCCCCGCGAGTCAACGCGGATGCAGCGGCGCTGGTCCGCGGGTGTCGGCTCGCCTCCCTATCCGGTTGTCAAACGGCCGCCGAGTCGTTATAATTTCTCGATATCTTACGGGGGAAGGATCATCATGCATACCCGACTCTTGACCATCTGCAGCATCCTGCTCGTCGCAGCGGTCGTCGTAGCGCCTGTTTTCGGCCAGGTTCGGCCCGACGACCGGCGGGCGCTGCTGGAACGGCTTCGCCGGGAGATCGCCGCGCATGGCTACACCTTCACGGTCGGGGACAACCCCGCACTGGACCTGCCGCTGGAGGCGCTGTGCGGCACGCGCCCCCACGATCCCAACTGGAGCCTTGAGGGCGCCGACGCCATCGATGCCAAGCGGGCCCTGCCGGCCCATTTTGACTGGCGCGAAGCCGGCGGTCTGCCGCCGGTGCGCAACCAGGGCAGCTGCGGCAGCTGCTGGGCGTTCGCCGCCGTCGGCGTCATGGAATGCCAGATCCTCCTGGTGGACGGCGAGGTGGTCAACCTGTCCGAACAACAGCTGGTGGACTGCAACCGCGGCGGCCCGTTCGGCAACAGCGGCTGCAACGGCGGCTTCACCTCCAACGCGATGTTCTACCTCGCCTCCCAGGGCGTCACTTTCGAGGCCTGGTACCCGTACAAGCAGATGGACTTCCCCTACGGCGTGTGCATCGGCGACGCCGTCTCCAAGTCCTACAAGCCGGCGCGCCGCGGCAGCGTCGCCAACGAAGTGGAGGCGATCAAACAGGCGATTTACGACCACGGGCCGGTCGCCTGCTCCGTCGCCGTGGACGATCTGTTCCAGGCGTACACCGGCGGCATCTACAACGGCCCCGGCGCCGTCTACACCAACCACGCCGTGCTCCTGGTGGGCTGGGACGACAACAACGGTGACGGCTACTGGATCATGCGCAACAGCTGGGGCACCAGTTGGGGCCTGGACGGTTACATGCTCATCCGCTGGGGCGCCGCGCAGATCGGCAGCGACTGCGTCTGGGCC
>JAEAMF010001253.1_pt1 | contig 20043 bp, 9 predicted proteins | sample 8958721 | NCBI WGS metagenome assembly JAEAMF01 (sample SAMN16933255, study PRJNA681124) | bioreactor sludge metagenome | isolation source: anaerobic bioreactor treating anionic surfactant - SDBS | place: India: Bengaluru | collected 2019-02-28
ATGGGTACGAATGCCTCGGTCAACGGGATTGCCGCATACATTCAGAACAAGATGCAGCAGGGGAGCGCCAACAGGAAAAAGATCAATTTGCAGGAAGAATGTTATCTGGATGATTCCATGGTACCGGCTGCCGGCCCGGCCGCTGCTGTTAGTGCGCATGCTGGAAACCGCGCTTCCGGTGAGAGTGCACCTGTTACAGGCCCGGCTGCTACTGCCGGAAGTGAGCATGCTGCTATGTATACTGGTGCGCATAAGGATGCTTGGTATACCCATTCTGTGAATGAGTGCCGCCGGCTGTTCCTGACCGGGAGCACGGGGTTCCTGGGGGCGTTTCTTATCCGGTCGCTCCTGGAGCAGCTTGCCGGGCAGGACATTACGATCTATTGTCATGTTCGGGCCCGGGATGAAGCAGCAGGGTTGGAGCGGGTGATCAGCAACATGAAGCGTTACCGTTGCTGGAAAGACGAGTATGCCAAACGCATTCAGGCGGTTACGGGATCTTTGGACAAACCGCTGATGGGTATGAAAGAAGATGTGTACGAGCGTCTGAGCCGGGAGGTGGATGCGGTATATCACAACGGGGCGCTGTTGAATTTTCTGTACCCGTACAGCTACCTGAAAGGGACCAATGTGGACGGGACCCGGGAATGCTTGCGTTTTGCCTTACACGGGAAAGCCAAGTATTTCCATTACATCTCTTCCTACAGCGTGTATGACAATCCCTCTCATTTCGGCAAGAAAGTGTACGAGTCCGATCCTTTGACTTCCTGGGAAGGGTATTTTCTGGGCTACTCGGAAACCAAATGGGTATCGGAAAAACTGGTTCAGATAGCCCGGGAACGCGGGCTCCGGGCCTGTATTTACCGCCCGGGAGAAATTGCCGGCGATACCGTACACGGGATATGGGAAACGAAGGACCTGTTAAGCCGTCTGATCACCGGATGCATTTACATGCAAAAAGCCCCTGCCATCAATACGCGCTTCCATATGGTCCCCGTGGATTACGTGGCAGATACCATTGCCCATATTTCACGGCAGGAAGGGGCTTGCGGCCTGGCCTTCAATATCCTGAACCCCGGGAAGCTCACCGTGAAAAAAATGGTCAGAGCCATTCGCAGCAAAGGATACAAGATCGGTATTGTCCCGTACGAACGCTGGAAACAGGAACTGTTGCAAACCGACATCAGGGAAAACCCCCTGCGGATCCTGGCCTCACTATTCAATAAAGATACCGGCAAACAAGATACCGGCAAACCAGACACCGGTAAAAGAGCTCCCCGGCAGGCAGGTAAACAAGATTCCCGGCAGGCAGGTGACGATCACAGCCTGGTAATGCGTTACGGCTCGCTGCAGCCCCGTTTTGACATGACCAATACATTTACCTTCCTGAAACACTCCGGCATCAAATGCCCACCGATTAACCGGAAGCTGCTGCATCTCTATCTGGGACATTTTTTTGGCGCGTAATCTCCGAGATTCTGCGCCACTTTGTCTGCTCTAAAAATGCAATCATCACATTCACAGCATTATGCGATTTTTCAAAAAGTGAAATGGCGCAGAATCTCGGAGATTACTATCTTTGCGCCCTATGTTCAACAGCACCGAACAACAGGAACGGGAATACTTGAAACTGGTCAGGAAAATGATCAGCAGACAGCTGGACGGGACCAACACATCTGTAGATGAGCACGTGCGGACGCTCAGGGAGTACAAGGAATACCTGTGGAACAACAAGGACATTGATGTCCAGGAGAAACGTTCCATGCGGGAAAGCATCCTGAACCTACTGGCCCTGGGGAACCACAGTATCAAGGGACGGGACCGGTTGGAGAAGATGCTGCACTCGCCGTATTTCGGCAGGATAGATTTTGCCCCGGCCAGTTTGCAGAACCCTAACACTCCGCGGAACGCAATCCTCCCCATTTACATTGGTATACATTCCCTGTACGACCTTGAGCAAAAGAAGATTGTGGTGTACGACTGGCGGGCGCCTGTGAGCGGCATGTTTTACGACCACGAATTAGGGGATGCTTTTTACGAGGCACCGTCGGGCCGCATTGAAGGCCGCATATCGCTCAAGCGCCAGTACCACATCCGCAAAGGAATCCTGGAGTACATGATTGAAAGCTCGCTGACCATCCGGGACGATGTGTTGCGCCGGGAGCTGAGCGCCAATGCCAGCGACAAGATGAAGAACATCGTGGCCACCATCCAGCGCGAGCAGAACGCCATCATCCGCAACGAAGAAGAGCAGGTGCTCATCATTCAGGGCGTGGCGGGCTCGGGAAAAACCTCGGTGGCCCTGCACCGGGTGGCTTACCTGCTTTACGCGCACAAAGGGGAAATCTCGGCAAGTGACATCATGATCGTCTCGCCCAGCAAGGTCTTTTCCGACTACATTTCCAACGTGCTGCCGGAGCTCGGCGAAGAGACGGTTCCGGAGACGAGCATGGATCAGATTTTGTCGGGCATACTGGACAAAATGTATAAATACCGTGATTTTTTTGACCAGGTTGCCGAGTTGATCGGGAAGCCGCCGGCGGGTTTTGAGGAACGGGTGCGTTTCAAATCGACTTTCGATTTTGTGAACTTGCTGGACCAGTACATCCTGTACCTTGAAAATCAGTGCTTTGTTCCGCATGACGTGCCGCTGAACCACCTGATAACGCTTCCTGCCGAGTATATCGCCGAACAGTTCCGGCGTTTTCACCGGTATCCCGTTCGTCGTCGGTATACGGTAATGACCGACTACATCCTGCAAATTGCGCAGACACAATACAAGGTTTCCGTGGACGGGGCCAAGCGCAACATGGTCAGGGAACGGATCCGGAAGATGTTCACGGCCAACAATGATATGCAGGCCTATAAAGGATTTTACGAATGGGCCGGGAAACCGGAAATGTTCAAAATGCGCGGGAGAGGGATCCTGGAATACGCGGACCTTGCCCCGCTGGCTTACCTGCACATGGCCATGGAAGGGTACACTGCCCTTTCGGATGTGAAGCATTTGCTGGTGGACGAGATGCAGGATTACACGCCCATCCAGTACCGCGTACTCCAAAAGATCTATCCCTGTGCCAAAACCATCCTGGGCGATGCCGGGCAGTCGGTCAATCCGTTCGGCTCGTCCACGGCCGAGACCATCCGGAAAGCCTGCCAGGGAGGCGTGATCGTGCGGATGAACAAAAGCTACCGCTCCACCTGCGAGATCACCGCTTTTGCCCGCACCATCTTTCACGACACGCAGGCTGAAGTGGTGGATCGTCACGGGGAACCGCCCCAACTACTGCACTACAAGACCGCCGAAGAAGAAGTGCAGGGGATCGGGCAGCTGATCACCCGGTTTAAGGACTCGGGCTTCCGCTCCCTGGGGATCATCTGCAAAGACGAGCCGCACGCCCGCGCCCTGCACGAAAAACTGAAAGCGCAACATCCCGGGATCATATTCCTGTCTTATCAAAGCACCTCGTACGAACACGGCATCATGGTCACCTACACCCACATGGCCAAAGGCCTGGAATTTGACCAGGTCATCATCCCCCACGTGACAGCCAAGAACTACCACACGGATCTGGACCGCAGCCTCCTCTACATAGCCGTCACCAGGGCCATGCATCATTTGACGGTGACATATAGCGGTGCGGGTTGTCGATTTAACTGACAGTCAGTTTTTTTTTGAATATTATTAAGTATATTTAAAAAAACTTTTCATGTCTGATGAAGAACAATCCCTTCGCGATTTGAACGCGAAGCTGGCTCGGAATATTCTGTCTGATCCTATATTTAACGGAGAAACAACTGTATTGAGCAACGGCCTGACGGTACTCTTCAATAAAGACACTTCCAGGGATGATGCTTATATGATCATTTACGTAAAAGGGGGAGCAGAAAAGGATCCCCCGGGGAAAAGGGGTATGGCACACTTGTACGAACATCTGGCCTATAGGGAAGGGACTTGCAATAATTTCACCCAGGGAATGGGCAAGGTAGCCATAAAGTATTCTGCGAGTACTACTTTTGGTTCGATCATTTTTAAATCACACATGTTGCCGGAACATTTGCCAAAAGTTATGGAATTGGAGTCCCTCAGGTTTTCGAATATCGGGAAAGGACTTTCTCAGCAAGACATCGATAAGGAGGTGGATGTTATTCGAAATGAATACATCTATCTCCAATCGTTTTCAGCGCATTTTATTTATGACATACTTCGAAAAACTCTTTTCAGTAAGAACGACCGCTTATCAACAAGTCTTATCGGAGTTTATAAAGATATTTCTTCTGTTACTCCCCGGGATATCGTGGATTTTGAACGGAATATCACGCCACAAAATACGATCATATTCATATCCGGGAATTGTGAGGCAGACTTTGTTTTTGAACTTGCAGGGAAGTATTTTGGGAATAAAGAAAATTCAATCATTGTAGAACATAAACAAAACAATAGCTCTTTATCCGGGGAGCAAAAACATTTCTATTATGTTCATGATAAATTTGTGAACACTTTGATGATTTGTTACAGGGAGCCGGGAAAATTTACAAAAGACTGGGTCCTGACCAAAGCCGCCTTGATCTATCTGTGCGGGGATGAAGGCCCTTTAACTCAGGCGTTTTTCAAACCTGGCAGTTCTATTATCAAAAGATTTAACACAACATCACACTTACAAAAAGGACACATTTATTACCCGATATCAATAGATGATAATGCCAATGCTTACCAAAGGTATTTACAGGCAATAGAAAACATCGATTATGAATCAATTACAGATCTGCAATTAAGTAAAATTCATAACTATTTTTTAACGGGATCCAAACTTAAAACAGATTACCCGGGAAAAATGCTCCTTACAACGGAATTGTTTGATGTACTGGGTGAATCTTTCTACAAACCAATGATCGACCAGATATTTAACTTAACAAAAGAAGATATCCGTTATGCCGTTGAAAAGTATTTATGCCAGAACAGTATAAAAACACTATCTATTGTGAGGAGTTCACATGTGAATGTTGTCTTACCCGGAGCGAAACAAATAAAGAAAGATACATCCTGGATAACTCGTGTATCAAAAAGTAAAATATCCGCAGGGTTGTTCCGGGAGGAAAATATATATGCCCTGGTTGAAAAGACCCCTGCTCTAAAAAATGATTTTCCTTCCGTATGGAGGTTCAAGCTTGCCAATGGTGCCAGGGTCTTTGGTTCAACCATAAAGGATTCCAAAATTATTGAGGGAACGGTTTTGATAAACTTGAACAGATATGCCGAGAAAAAAGGATTGTCCGGGATAAATTATTATTGTGCCAGGGCTTTGACCGGCACCAGGGATTTATCACCTGAGGAATATCAGTGGAAAGTGGAAATGCTTAATTCAGAGATTGTTGTTAAATGCAAATCTTACCAGCCGGAGAGCATCGAGATTTACTTTAAAAGTTATCGGAAATATATCAAAGAATTATTCCAGTTGATCCGGAATTCCATTCTTACGCCACTCATAACTGAAGAATATATTGAAAAGGTGAAGAGCCAATTGCATACAAATGTTGCAGCATTCAATTTTAATCAAGGAGGGCTGGGTAGGGAAGTAAGGTTGTTTTCACAACTTGCCCTGGGGAAGGATCATCCCTTTTCAAGAGAATACCAGGGATCTTGGGAGGATAAAGAAAATATTACTGTCAAGGCTGTTCAGGAACAATTTTGTGATTTTATAAAGCCCGATATTACGGATATATGCATGGCAGGAGACATAACAAAAGAATTCTGCGGCGAAGTACTGGATTCCCTCGAAAAAACGTGGCAAGGCACACACAAAAAATTTCCTGCCAGAAAAAAAACTAAACCGGCAGCAACTGGAAAGATCTACATAATGGACAAGCCGGGAGATGATAATGTCCGCATTTCCTTCTTCAAATTAGCCCCGCCAGAGAAATCAAAAGAGTTGTATTTATTGAATCTGATGGGCCCTTTGCTTGGAGCATATCGTTCTTCATTATTATACAACCATCTGAGAGAGCAGGATGGGCTTGCATATCTGGTAAACTCTGGCGTTTTTATATTTGGGAAAGAGTCCTATTTCAAAGCAAATGCCAATACGGGCATCCATAAAGCAACTAAGGTTTTCAGGATAATGCATGATACGATTTTCACTTTAGCAGATACCTTGGACGAAGACATGCTCAGGTATACGATAGACTATGCCATAAGAGATAGAAATTCATATGTCAATGAAGTTGATGCTGCACACATCAACCTTAAAAGTACTGCTTTTTATCGTATTAACTATAATCGCAGGATTTGGCAGAACAAGATATTAAGTACTGTGACCTTATCTGATTTTAAGGAGGTTGCCGGCCGGTTCTTCATCTCTTCTGAATTCTATTTTGTTGTAGAGGGCGACAAGAAAAGGCTTATGAAACCACTGTCAAAATTAGGTTACGGGGATCCTGTGGAAATTGAGCTGGATGAATAATACTCTTCTCTTCTTAACAAATCTCATAATAGCTTTTTATGAAAATAAATATCCCGGATCCGAATTTTAGAAGATATTGTATTAAGAATTTTGATTTCAATAACGATGGAGCGATTTCAATTTCCGAGGCGTTAAAAATCAGATATATTGACTGTTGTGGATTAAATATTAAATCGTTAGAAGGGATTGGAAATTTTCACAACCTCAAAAAATTACATTGTGATGAAAACAAGTTGACATCGTTGGATTTGAGCAACAACTTGTTGTTACAAGAATTGAGTTGTGAAGCGAATGAACTGACCGAAATAAATGTAACTAAGAACAAAGATTTAAAGAGTCTTAATTGTGATTTCAATAAATTGACCAGGTTGGATGTCCGTAAAAATTCTTGTTTGCGTGAACTAAAATGCGGGTACAACAAATTGTCTACTCTTAACATAAAACATAACAAGGTTTTAAAAGTGCTTGATTGTTGGTATAATGGGTTAAAAATAATAGATTTGAATCATAATCCTGAATTAGAAGAACTCAATTGCAGCCTTAATCGTTTAAAGAATCTTGACGTTTGTAATAATATGAAGCTTGGTCGTTTGATTTGTTCAGAAAATAATCTAAAAGATATTGATGTCAGCAATAACAAAGAATTGTGGGCACTGGATATTTGCAACAATTGTATTACTGCAATTGACGTTCGTCATAATCATAAACTTGAGTATTTGAAATGTTTTGGGAATAATATATCTGTCCTTGATGTAAGTCAAAATAAGGAACTGGAATACCTGGATTGTGAACATACCAGCTTGACTTTTTTAGATTTGAGCAAGAACAAGAAATTGAAAGAATTATATTGTTCGGTTATAGATAGCAACTTAATGGAAGGGGATATTATTACGGCATAGGATATGAAAAAAGGATTAGGTAAAGTAGGGGGATTATATTTTCCGGATCAGAATTTCAAAAGTTATCTTCTGTCCAATTTTGATTTGAACAACGACGGTGAAATATCGGAAGAAGAGGCTGCTGCAATAACAGAGGTCAAATGTGGAAATCTGGGTATCAGATCGTTGGAAGGTATTGAACAGCTTGAAAACCTGATTATCCTGAAATGCGATTGGAATCGGTTGACATCTTTGGACCTGAGTAAAAATGAGGCGTTGGAGAAGCTGAATTGCAACAACAATTTCATATCGAGTCTTGATCTTGGTCATAATCCCCGTTTGAGGGAAATATGGTGTTGCGGGAATGAATTGAAAAGCCTGAATGTAACCGGGGCATATTCTTTAGAATTACTTTACTGTTTTGATAACAAGATATCTTCTCTGGACGTGCGGCAGAATCCAAATCTCAAATTAATATGGTGTGCAAATAACGAAATGTCTTCATTGTTCCTGGACGGGGCAACATCACTGGAGAAACTGGATTGTAAAATAAATTGCCTGTCATCATTGGATGTCAGCACAAATAAAAAATTGCATAGACTGTCATGCAGGATCAACAGGTTGACTAAATTGGATGTCACATCCAATCATGACCTGCTGGCACTATTTTGTGAGTACAACCAATTAACCGAATTGGATCTGACACAGAATAAAAAATTGAAAGACCTGATATGCGACGGCAACGAATTTACATCGCTGGATCTTAGTCGAAACAAAGATTTAGTACTTCTGTGTTGTGCACATCTGCCTCTTTCCGGTTTAGATGTCACCCGGAATCTAAATTTGAAGGATATGTTTGTTGTTGATTGTAATTTATTCGAAATTGATGTTTCCAGGAACAAAGTATTAGAAACTCTTTGTGTGCCGGAAAATAATCTCAGGACATTGGATATTTGCCAAAACACCAAGCTTGATTTTTTATGCTGTTCCCACAACAATATCTATTCTTTGGATCTGAGCCGGAATATAAATCTCAAGCATTGTGAATGTTTTTTCAATGAATTGACATCATTGAATGTTAGCCAAAACACTTTACTTGAGGGACTTAAATGCAGTCAAAATAGAATAGAATCCCTGGACATCAGTAAAAACCGCAATTTGAAAGAACTGGAAATTGACAGATCCGTCAAGAAATTGAAAAAAATAACAAGCTCCTTCATAGATATGGATATTATGATAGGGTTGAATATTGAGTGGAAATAAAGGCTTTCAACTCGTATAAAATAATAACTAAATAGTAATTATACGTTTTGAAAGAAAAATTATAATTCGTAAATTAGAAGCTCTAAACTAAATCTTTCTTTCATGAAAAGATTCAACATTCTCAATCATCTTTTACTTTTTACATTCTTTTTCTCATCCTTTTCAGTTTGTTTTAGCCAGGAAAATGAAAATAACGAATTCCCTGTTCTTAGCAAGGTATATGAAGTAAATAAAGAACCATCGGATTACATAATTGTTATTGACCGGTCAGGTACTGTCAAAAAATTTTGGACACCCATTAAAAAGGCTGTGATTCAAATTGTTGATCTTGCTAAGGATGGAGATTATGTATCTTTTTTTGGATTTGACGGATTGGCTGACAATCTTATTGTCCCCCGAACCCTCTCATCCTCAAACAAACAAGAAACCAAGAGTGAGATCAACGGTTTGTCGGTACCCAAAGGATCTGATACCGACCTTTTTGAATCTGTTGACTTTACTTTGGAGAAGGGGATCAACAGACCTGAGGGGAATAAAATTCAACTCGTTTTTTATTTTACTGATTTTATTAACGAACCGCCTTTGAATAGTAAATGGAGAAACATTTCTACCGATACACTTGTGAGAAAGCGAATAAATTATATTGAAAAATCAGGTAAACTGGTAAATATTTTTGCATTTCAACTGCCCCTGGATGCTGGTGCCGGACGTGATTTCCAGGAATTCTCCAACATTTTTGACAACAGGGTTAAAAGAATAATATCTGATTTAAATGCCATGCAGCATTGGTTTGGCAGGCTTTCCCAGGAAATCTACAGGGAAAAACTCAAATTATTATTAAACAATGATTTGAATGACTTTCTTTTAATCGATTCTTTAAAAATAGCAGGAAACAATATTCAAGTGGAAGTTGTTAACAAATTGGGATTGCCTGTCACTATTGACCGGATAGATATCGAGAGCAAAGAAAGCGGATTACAGACCAAACAGTTATTTACAGATGCAATAATCCCCATGAAGGGAACTTCTAACCTGACTGTTCCAATTTCGGAATATTTAGAAGGATATGAATCGTTCCTTGAAAAATCAATAAAAATTGAGAATCCTCTTGTGACTTTTCACTATTCATTTCCCGAGATTGGAAATGAACTTGCCATTCTTAATATTTCAAATGAACAGATAAAATCTATCCAGTTTGACAAAGATTTGGTGGCTAAAACAGGACTTCGATATTGGATTGTAGGTGTGATTCTACTTTTACTGTCATTGTTGATGTACATAATATATAAAATCTGGATGAAATCTGAATGGATATTCAATAGAAAGTCTTTTAAAGTGAATGTGAGTTTAGATGATTCATTGCTGAGCCGTTCATCAAAAGAATTTAAGTCAACAAAAAAAGCAATTGTAATAGATAGTTCAATAATTCTTCCTGTTGACATACCAACAGGAAAAGAAAGACTAGTTGCCGATATGAAATTCAAGATTTATCTGGACCCGGCAAAACCCAGATTTTTTTCAAGATATCCAAAAAGAGGAACATATATTTCTGCTGAATGCGCAAGCGGACGTTTTAAAATAAAGAAGATTGAAAGAGGCAAGGAAAGGTTTATTCCCGTGCCTTCCAACAGGTATTTGTTTATGGAACAAGTCTTTATTCACAAAGGGCTTAAAGTCATGGGTGAATTCACCTCCGGAATAACCACAACCAGACTTGTATTTAATTTTTTACCGCAATAACTATTATAACAATTAATACTATGGGACCAACTTTAATAATTTGCATAGGTGGCAGTGGAATGAAAATTGGCCATGCCGTGAAGTCAAAATTCAACAGGTACATGCCTGAAGCACTTCTTTCAAACGGAGGGAAAAGTGGAAACGTCAAATTCTGCTTTATTGAAAATGACATGAATGAAATGATACGGGCAAAAAATGATTATGGGGATGTGTATGACGAAGGGAACGAAATAATCAGGGTAGGTAATATTAACGCCAATATCATCGTTAATGAGATAAAGGGAAAAGTCGCGAAAAACAAAAAACTTACGGAAATTGAAGAAGACATCAATTTCTGGAGGGATGAGAAAGTGCATTTTGCTGACATTATAACAAGTAGTGGATTAGCAGCCAATCGTCAGCTGGGACGGGTTGCCATTGCTGAAGGCTATGATACAATATACAGGAAAATTGAGGAGTTTAAAAAAGCACTTGAAAATCCAAACAATCCCAATCCCAGAGGCAGCATTACCGTATACATAATCTCCGGAACATGCGGGGGCACAGGTTCAAGCATGTTCTTTGATGTATCTGCCATGATAGATCAATTAATGGGAGCTGATGAGTTACCCAAAAAAATTGCATTTCTTCTAAATACTAAATACTTTCTGGAACAAAAGATTGAAAGCGGAAAATACACTACGGAATCACTAGAATATAAGAATCTACAGATCAATTCCTGGGCTTTTATCAATGAATGTGAATTTTTCATGAAAAAATCCTTTTCCGATCAGTCATTAATGGGAAAATATACTGCGAGAAAATCACGGCACGCAAACCGGGTACAAGAAGGAAGACCATATGTGCCATTTACAAATGCTTTTCTTTTTGATGTTAATTGCAGCAATGGCAGTGCTTTGCCCTTGGGTAATTTCAATCAAACAGTAGCAGATATGATTTTTTATGCTATGACCTCTGCCAGCATGAATAAAATGGATAGCGAATTTTACACTAACCAGTTTTTGGATAATGAGGCTAAAACAGCATATGTCGATTATAGCACAATAGCATACAAGACAATTAAATTTCCGGCAGAAGAATTCCGTCTTTATTTTGAGTATAGGTATATGTATGAAATTTTCAAAGATGGATTTCTTAAGAAGGAAATTGATAATAAAAACATAATTCAAAAAGCCAACGATTTTGTTGACACTGTTTTCAAAAGCAATAATACAAGTGTTTTTCTTGAACCAATTGAAAATTTAAAAGCGAAATATGCGGATGAGAAGGAGACAATGAATTCCTATACCAGTTTGGAACAGTACCTTCTTCCCGGAAATAAACTTGTCAGCAGGCAGGTGTTTTCAGAGCTTTTTACAACACATCAGGAATTAATTAACTCCATTAACAAGAGAATTGAAGACGAATTGCCTAAAATTGAGTCCTTTGGGTTCGATAAACCTTATTACAGAAGAGGTAACGTTGCTGATATTCTTAGGAGGACGCTATGGGAATATGCACACGATATTATTCTTGATCATGGTTACTACGGACTGCTTGGGATTACTGAAGGACATATAACAATAAATGGCTTCATCAACGAGGTGTATGAACTGTTGAAGAATTATTTCACAGATATCACTTTGTTCAAAAGTCATTTTGATGAATCACAATTACTCGAAAATATTGAAAATGCAAGATTATCCGTAATCTCAAAACTTGAAAAAGGATGGGGTAAAAAATCACTGAAGGATATCAACAATGAACTTAATATTTACCATGAAGCTATTAGAAACTATTTTAATCAGGTTGAAGAATATCATTTAAGCAGGATAAAACAGAACATATTGTATCAATTTGCGATTGGTGACAACAAAGAAAATCTGAAAGGTTCATTTTTCGGTCAAACTCTAAAACAGACGGAACTACAAAGTTACCGGCATTCAATTTCGGTCGGTTTTGGCCTGGCAAGAGATTCCAATGATGACACTTCTTGTCTGATCTGGGCTTTCAGGAAAGAAGAAGAAGAAAAAAGATCAAAAACTATTCGAAACAATTACCTTCTGTTCTTACCGGATGAATGGGACAAAACAAAAAACGATTTGTTTACTGTACATATTCCTAACGATTTATCTTCATTTATTTCAACTGATTCAGTTGATAGATGGAAAAACAACACCGTAATATCAAATCTTTTTGACCGATACATCAAGACAGGTACTGAAGGTTTAAAATCTATTTTCGGAGATGATATCAATCATCTGGATTACTTACTGCCGCGTTTAGGAGAAGAAAGAGAAAAAATCAATGAGGATATTCAAAGAATCAAAAAACGTATAAAAGAGAAATTTGAAGAATTGTATACGAATAATTCCGATTCTGAGATTTATAAATTCCTGAATCGGACCATTCAGGAGGCATATACCAATTGTGAAGAAAGTACAAAAGAAATAATCCAATCACATGTTAATAACCTGATTTTTCCGCTGAGAGATGTTACCCAGGCAAGAACCGTTATTCCCGGAGTCAATATTCACAACAGTCTGGAGACCTTTGTTACAGAAACTTTTAACCTTGATCAGAATCGTGTCGCATCTTATCAGAATATGCCATTGAATCAGATGGTTCTCATTGGTATAGCTACAGATTTCCAATATGAAAAAATATCCGAAAATAAAATTGCCAAGATTGTCTTTGAAAAAAGGGACATTAATAAATTCAGACCTTTTTTACATAATGAATGGAATAATTATGTGGATGGTCCTTACGGAGCGCTTGGCGAGGTCTTTTTAGATTCGGACAGCGGATCATCATACGATATTTCTGAAGCATTTCTTATCTGCAACTTCTTTGATAGATTGTTTGCTAAAGTTCCTCAAGCAAGTCATTTAGTATATATCAATGATGACACCAGATTAGCCTTGCAAGGAGGAATGCGTGCCACTCCTATATCTATGGACAACAGATCTAAGAAATTCTCTTTTTTCACTAACTCAGGCACCTTGTCTGAAAAGGATAAAATGAAATTCTATGTAAAGAGTGAAACGCGGAACCCCCAAATAAATTTGGAGAAACTCTATGATAGTCTCGAATTTTCAAAAGCATTTGCAACCATCAGGAAGGAAACAAGGTTTCAGAATTGCTTTAAAGATTTTCTTTATATAATCGAAACCCATAAAGATGCCATTGCGGGACTTCTTTCTGATAGTGTTAAAAAAGAATTCTTCCAGGAAATTGTGGAAACTCACAAAAAACTCGAAAGACAACTGGCATTAAAGAAAAGATCGAAAACAATTAATCCCGATGACATTGAGTTTATTGAAAGGTTTTCGTCAAAAATGACCAGTCTTGGTTGTGACTTGTTGAATGTATCAATTGAATAGAAATGCACAGGAGGACCATAAATTTCTTGTTGAACCTTGGGGAGGACAAACAGAAGAAGGACTATAGCATAGGATTTCTTCTGGACCTGAGTGGCTCAATGCAGGGAGAACCCCTTGAACAGGTCAAGATTGCTATCAACAACCTCCTGAAACCTATGGTTGCCGAAAACGGGGGGATTGGCGCAGATCAGGTTAGCATAGTGACTTTCCATACCCATGTTCAGCGGGTTTGCCCCTGGGTGGAAAAAGATGATTTTGATTTTTTCAGGGAATTTTTGTTTGGAATCCCCTCTATGACGGACGCTATCACGAGTGGTTCCGGTTTGACCGCTCTTTTTGATGGAATGGCTGAAATACTGAATTCTTGCTATGAAGGAGCGAAAACTGAAAACGAACGAATTATTCTTATTTTCTCAGATGGATGTGAATACGGATCGGAAAAATTCACTGAAACAAACATTAAACAACTGGTCCTAAAACATCAGCATGGCTTTATTTTAAAAAATGATGCTAATCCGATAATTTCAGCTTACCCGGAATCTGATTTGAACATCATTATGCATGAAGTCCCCGGAGAAGAGTATTATCTCTTTGACGAGGAAGTGAGCAATGAGATAATCAACGAAAGGATCCGGGAACCGGAAAATCGGCAATTGTTGATCAATGCTTTGCATTCCACAAAAAGGCCGGTTCGGATCTGTTCTTTGTATTACAAGGATTCCGCAGCTTCTTCTGAAGGAAGGAAAATACTTCAAGAATTAGCCAATCTGACCAATGGGATTGTGTTTGATGCTCCGGATAAGGAATCTATTCCCGGCGTAATGCAGGAACTGTTTCATAAACTGGAATACGAAGAGAAATCCGGTATCAGAGCCGGTTTGATAGACAGGCTATCTAAATCCGATTTCGACGGAAACACTGACTGGTTCAGGATCTTTTCAGTAAATAGCAAGGGAATTAATTCCAAAAAACCGGATATAGAAAATCCTGACAGGCATATCATCTTCAATCTGGATCCCGGCCAATGCGATAGTCGGGAACGGATGCTGGATGCTTTTAAGAATAAGTTTGATAATCGGATCCGTCCATTGCTGATTGATAACTTCCGTAACCAGAATCGTGGATTCAATGACCTTGTACAGACCGACCCTTTGATCTATATAGCATTCAGGGGAAATGACCTTGCAGGGACCTCGCTTCCTCGCTATTTGTATGACCTGCTGCATACGATCAGGAATGATCCGAATGACCTTCTTGGTACTATACATACTCCTTATCATGTTTTTTTGTTGATTCTCCTGGATCAACTGGAGAATTACACAGATGAGGAAAAAAAGAATCTGGAAGTTTTTCTAAATGAGGTCTCCAGTTTTGATCCGGACTTTAACAAGATTCACGGAATATTTCTAATTGGTGAGCGCAACGATCACTTGTCTGCCAATCCAATGGGGTACAAAACTCTGTCGAAGACCAACTTTGAACAATCCGTGATTGAGAATCTGTTTAGCCTGAATGTCTACCAGGATCTGCCCACTAAAGCCTATTTAATGGCCTTTAAAGCCAGAGAAGAAAATCCGGGCGTATATAACCGTTTTCTTTCTCTGGGTAATGTTTCTCTTTTTGCCGACAGGGAGGAATTTACAAAAAAAATCTCGCAAAAACTTTGTCAAGATCTGTTGTTGAACTTATACGACGAGGAATTTAAAACAGATTCGGAAGCTATCCGCAACAAAGTGGAACTGTTTATGTCTGATCTTAAGTTCAAGTCTCTTACACACCAGATATTACACAATGACGATGGACCCGATTTACTGTCAACCATTGATTGTCCTTCTGTTTTCAATGGTGATTTCATTCGTTCATGGAAAGAGTTTAGACTAAAATATACAGATCAGGTTCACCCGGGATCACCTTACCTTGAACGAATTATTACGAATCGAAGTTTTTTGGAATACATTCAATATCTCTATTTTGATGTAAGAAACTATGTTGAAAGTTGCCATGCCCCGGGAACAATCAATAACATCATTACATTAAGAATTAGCGACTTGCTAAAATCAAAACTTGATCAGTTAAGATCCACTACGGACCGGTTGCTGTACAGTATTGATGAACGTTTGAGCTCTCCCAGGCAGGCTGAACTATGGATTGATGCTATTTTCAAAGAATTAAATACATACATCACCACCAATCTCTTGATTGAAGTCCCCGCTGAGCAAACACAAGGGAAGAAAATATTTGATGATAATCCCGAGACTCCTCTTGAATTATTAAGGAAGAAGCTTGAAAATTATCCTTTACCTGTATCCACGCGGTTGAAGTTTTACTCTCTTTCCGCACTGATTGCCTCCGGGATCATCACCTTCTTTGCTGCAGGTGCAATTCCGGCCTTTGCTTTAGGGTTTTTGACTGTGCCGGCGATTACTACTTTGTGGGCAGAATACCGTATAAAGCAGAATAAAAGACAACTCAATGAATTGATTAAGTGGTACGGAGCTGCGCACAGGCAGAGAAGCCGTGCGCTGGTTTACAGTTTTTTGTCAGATCAGATAGGAAAGATGCTTAATAACCTGAAAAACAAGATCAGGAAAAACGAAGGGGATCGAACATTGGATCATATATATACTGATGATCTGACCGAACAGGATTATCTGGATTTGTTCAGAAATGCAATGACGAGTTCCTTCCCTAAGTATTTTAAAGCTGAGTCGTCCACTTCCCGGGAATTCTCCCCATTTCATATTGATTTAACGAAAGGGTTCTACAATAAAAACAATCATTATGTTGACATAACTGACCCGGGAACTATTGAGAGAATCTCGGGCATCAATACAATTTCATGGAATGAATTTTATGCAAACCTTATTGCCAGAACCGGACAAATTACCAGAAATAAGTTTCCTTCCGTAAGGATTACATTTATTCCTCCGTATTTTGAAGAACAGTTGAGAACTGTTTCTGAAAAACCCGGGATTAATCTGGTAATGAAACTGAAGCTTACGGATATAATTCCTGGAAAGCAATACTATCTTACATTGCTTGATAATCTTAACAGCCAGGAAATATTGGAATTAAAGAATTTCTATGGCAATAAGGTCTGGCATCATCATATCGACATTCTGGTTGATCTTTACAATAGTACCTCCACAATTAATAATATCAATTTTTTCAGTTTATGGCGTGAAGTAAGTTTTTACCAGGCCTGGCTCAATGAAATAGCCTGTACTATAACCAAAGATACAGACGATGCTTTGGGGAGCAATACGTACGGTATTTTCCATCTTTGGAAAAGAATGTATTCTGCCAGAAAGGATTTCCGGGAAAAACTGACTGATAATGCGAAAGCCATTTTGAAATTTAAGGTTGATGACAATTTTAACTTATGGAATATTATCATCCAGTCGCACAACAAATCATTAATTGTGGATCATATCAAAGCATGGAATTTTTCCTCCATTCATCTAACTAACACATACAATACATACAGTGATTACTCAGGACTGAATTACCTGTCAACAGAAGAGTACTTATCAAGTAATCTGAATATATGGTTTAGACAAAATCTTCAATCTTTGCTTAATGATCAACGCCTTTGGGAGGAGTGGGGTACGGGCCGTGCAGATAACCTTGTATTCAACCACATTGTGGTCATCCCATGTCAGGATAATTCCCTTTTAAGAAGCATGAATGATATTGTCCTTTGATCTGAATATTATAATAACATTATGGAACCAAATGAATTGCATATAAACGAACAATCAGAAGAGAACCTGGAAAAGATAAGTATTAAACCATTATTATACCTGTCATCCTTGATTGCCCTGGCTGTTTTTCTGGTTACTTTCATGCCGTATAGTATCTTGAAGATCAATCTTCTCCCTTTTTTCTCGTTCAACTTTAGTTATATTTTTTCGTACCTGATTCTTTTTCTCCTGATCTTTATTGTTCTAATCTTTTATTACAGGCACAAATCGGTGCATATGGAAGAATTAAGCCAATATGTTACCATTTTCGGGGTATATCCTGCATGGCTGATCAACCGAACCGGGAACAGGCCTTATGACTGGTACGGTTTGGGTATCGGGATAATACTATCAGTTTGTTCTTTTCTTTATACTCCCGCCACAAGATATTCACCCGGATTTCTGTTTCTGACCCTCAGTTTTTTATTTGCGCTGATGCTGGGCAGTTCAAAAAAATGGAAATTAATAAGAAGAAGATAATGGAATTAATCGCTATTCTGGTTTATATCGTTATCTGTGTTCTGGTTGTTAATGTGTTTGATCACAAGCCATCAAAGCCATCCAACCCGGAACATGTTCCGATACCAAATACCGGTGAATTGGTCAGCAAACACTTTTCATGGATCAAACCCGGTCTTTCAAAGACTATGAACCTAAACACGGTTGTGCAAGTTCGGGCCGATGCCTACGAATATGCCCGGAACGAACTTCTTAATTCCACACCATCCAAAACCTGCATACGTTCTGATGCAGAGTTTTTTGATATTTCCAAATCTGAAGTTTTGCATGAGGATTTCGGTGCCGGCAATTATGAACTGACACAGATAGCTTCCTATTTAGCACGAATATGCAACTCGGAAATTCTCTCTGAGTATGAATTTGCAGGGATTATTCTGAGTTTCACCCAGGAACAGTGTATCCCATACAGCTTTGATAAGGAATCGACGGGTCACAAAGAATATGTGCGATTTCCGTTGGAAACCATATACGATACTACAGGAGATTGTGACTGTAAGGCAGTTCTGGCTTGCGCCTTATTTAAAACACTGGGTTTCAGGGTAGCTTTAGCCTCTATGCCCGGACATGCTGCATTGGCCATAACACTTCCTGATGACGATTTACCCTTTTCCAATTTTGTTTTGAAAGGGAAGCGATGGTTTTATTGCGAATCCACAGGAGATGAATGGAATCCGGGACAAATGCCCGATGGGATAGATCCGGAAATGGTGAAACTTCTGGAAATATAGACTATCTTTCATCCAATAATAAGCTGTAGATCTCATCATCAATCTCATCCATCAGCCTTTTCTTCTGTTCCTTTGGCAGTGCGGCAGATCTGAAACTGTTTTTTATAAGCCTGAGGATTTCCCATTTGGTAAGGCCTCCTGCCATTTTGGCTGCCACCATGAATTCGTCTGTCAATGTAGTGTCTGAAATAAACGGATTGTCAGTATTGATGGTCACATCTATGTTTTCCATCAGGTATTGCCTCAAGGGATAATACTCTTCTTTTATATATTCCTTTGGATCATTTCTTTGATTTACCGGAAATTCTTCGTTCCATGATTTATCCCTGGTTAAAATGTTACTCAAGGGGCATAATTCAATGGCAATATGCCGGTCTTTCACAATATCCAGGAGTTCTTTGTTGTTACGTAACGTAAGAGCGTGACCGATACGCTGGGATTGAACCACATAAATAGCTTCCCATATTCCTTCGTAAGTATCTTCTTCACCGGCATGAATGGTAATGGGAAAGCATTTCTTAAGCAAAGGCAAAAACTGATCATAGTACTTTCCCGCCCTGTTGCCTTTTTCCAGTCCGGCCAGATCAAAACTGACCACTTTAGGTTGTGTATCAAAAAATGATAGGGTAGTGTGATTATTCGAATCATTAATGGTTGAAATATACCCGTCAATTTTCTCATTTATGCTTTTCTTTAAATCCCATTCACTGTTAATATTATCAAATCCTTTCTGTAAATTCTCCTCTACAAATCTTTGCGCTTGTCCTTCTTCCAATAAACCGTTTCTATATTTCAATGCCACGTCGACATTCTGAGAGAATTGCTCTATGCTTTTATGTCGTTTTGCAGTCAGGATTACGTCCACGTGGATTTTTTTCCCGAATTTGTTGTCGTTGGCTTTTTTTACAGCATGATCTAGCCCTTGCAGCAGGGCTTCCATTGCTTCTTCGTTGCTTTTGATCAATCCAAACTTTTTATATCCGTCTACTGCACACCTTAGGGTAAGATACCGGATGTTGTCAGGAATAGCATACTTGTGAACAATATAGTAACAAGACAGATAAATGGAAACTTTTGTCTGAAGGTGAGGTGCTCCTCCGTATTCACAACCCCGTAAATAGTTGAACAGGGAACCCGAACTGCCCTGTTTGGCCGTTTGCAGGTTCTTCAGGATCTCTATTTTTCCATTAGAGTTAAGACTATCTGAGAAATCTGTGCTCCCAATGAGAGTAAAGAGATTTGTGATGAAATTATCTACGCATGAATTTAGAGTGTCTTCTTTAGCATTCGAAAGTAAGTGTTTTTTTAACAGCTGATCAATTGATTTAGTTGATTCAGAAGTGCACCCG
>JAEAMF010001255.1_pt1 | contig 20034 bp, 20 predicted proteins | sample 8958721 | NCBI WGS metagenome assembly JAEAMF01 (sample SAMN16933255, study PRJNA681124) | bioreactor sludge metagenome | isolation source: anaerobic bioreactor treating anionic surfactant - SDBS | place: India: Bengaluru | collected 2019-02-28
GAAAAAGAAATTAGCAGGAGCCAAAAATAAAAGTATAAGGCTGATGCTTGAGGAGGATTTTTTTAGAAGTATCGAGAAAAAAAGAGTAAAAGAAATGGAAAGGCGAGTAAAGGTTTTTCAGCGAGAATGGGACATGATAAATGATGATGTTATGATGACTTTGAGTCAAATAACTGAGATAAATTGGGCAAAAGATGATAAGTTAATTCGGGCACGGGTGAATTTGAATCCAATCTGTCCACGTTATATCAAAGAGAGAGTTTTTGATTTATTTTGGGGATTTGATGTTACTCAGATGAAGAGTGTTAGTATTCATGAGATTTTTCATTTTATTTATTTTGAGAAATGGAAAAAGGTTTTTCCAAAAACTAGGGAAATAGAGTTTGATAGTCCTTATCTTGTTTGGAAGTTGAGCGAAATGGTGACCGGAGTAGTATTGAATGACGAAAGAATACAAAAGGTGTTTTCGCACCGATTTTATTCTTATGATGAATACGAAAGTATTAAGATTAAAAAAAGATTTTTGCTGGATTATTTGAGGGATATTTATCTTGATAGAAAAGGTTTTACTGACTTTTTGAAAAAGAGTTGGGATTTTATACAGAAAAACGAAAGTTATTTAAGAAAGTAATTGATGGATTATTTGGTAATGGATTGTTTGGTAGAGATTAGCGATAAAATATGATTTGTATTTGGTTTTTTACTTGTTGGGAATAGTTTCAATGGTGTTCTTGATTGCTTATGTAGTTGTAGTCAGAAAAATTGAAGCACAGTAGAATCTTGTTGCAATCCCTATCGAGATGTTATATAAGGTAGTAGTAAGGTTAAAATTTTTTGGATTTAGTTTACGAATATGAAAAATATGAGAACGACCCCAAAATGTTTAGCCGATAGGGTCGATTTTTTATTTAATTGTGTAATGTGTCTAAAGAGTTTTTATGGATACAAATGCAGCCAATAAGCTATATGTCGGTAATTTGGCTTATAGCGTTACAAGCGAACAATTGAAGGAATTTTTTGCCGAGTTTGGCGAAGTTGTTGAAGCAATTGTTATTTTCGACAAAATGTCTGGTCGCTCCAAGGGTTTTGGTTTTGTTACTTTTGCAACTGACGAAGAAGCAAAAAAGGCTTTGGAAGCAAGCGATGGAAAAGAAATGTCAGGTCGTAACTTGCGAGTAAGTATTGCTCGTCCTTTGACTAGATAAATCTTTTTTGTAGTCGATAAAAACGGGAGTTATTTTTACTCCCGTTTTTATTATATTGTGTTTTATTTAATCATATGATAAGTTGGATTAAGGGTATTTAGTTGCTAATAATTTTAAGGAGTTTGGTATGGCAGCTTACAATCAGAAAAATAGCAAGGGTCAAACCTACTATTTGCATTCAAGAAATGTGATTTTAAAAGGTGGCAGACCGCAGACGATTTATTATTTTGCCAAAGAAGAAAAACCTACTGGTGGATTGGCTCAAGTGCCGGCAGCTTATGAAGTTTCTGAAAATAAACGTACCGGTTTATTATTTTTACGAAAAAAACAATAATTATCTTTTTTTGTGAAGACCAAAAATTTTGACAATAAATTTTGGGGAAATTGGTTTTTGCCGTTGTTATCCGTTGTGTTGTTGGTAGCAGCGGCAATTTTGTTTTTACTGGCTTTTAGGGGTCTGTTTTTTGTTTAGTTGTTTCATATAAAACAAGAGGGTATTTATGATGTGGATTATTGCCTTGCCTTTTCTATTGATTATAGTTGTGCTGATTTGGGCGGTGATGGTGTATAACGGTTTGATTACCATGAAAAATCGGGTAGATGAAGCTTGGAGTGATATTGATGTGCAGTTGAAACGACGTTATGACTTGATTCCCAATGTGATGGAGACGGTTAAAGGATATGCCAAGCACGAAGACAATGTTTTTAAACAAGTAACTGAAGCGAGAACGGCGGCGATGGCAGCCAAAGGCGATTTAAAATCTTCGGCTCAAGCCGAGAGAGATTTGAGTGGGACTTTGAAAACTTTATTTGCAGTGGCGGAAAATTATCCGGAGTTGAAGGCTAATCAGAATTTTATGTCATTGCAACAAGAATTGTCTGACACAGAGGACAAAATACAAGCTGCTCGCAGATTTTATAATGGAAATGTGCGGGATTACAATACTCAGTTGGAAGTTTTTCCGAATAATTTTTTGGCCGGGATGTTCAATTTTAAGAAACGAGAGTTGTTTGAGATAGAGAACGCTCAAGAGAGGGAAAATGTAAAAGTTAGTTTTTAGTTTTGTGGAAAATGTTGTTAAGATAGAGATGGTTGAATGAGTAACTTCTCTATCTTTTTTTTGTTTTTATGTATAAAGAAATTGAACACAATAAGACGGTAACTTGGTTGATTTTGCTATGTTTCTTTTTGTTTTTTATTGTAGTGGGATATGTTTTTGGGCGAGTTTCTGATTTGGGTTATTTTGGTATATTTTTGGGGTTGTTGATTTCTCTACCTACGACAGTGGGTGGTTATTTTATGGCTGATACTTTAGTTTTGTCTTTGGCGGGAGCAAGGAAGGTGGAAAGGAAAGATTATCCAGAATTATTTAATGTGGTGCAAAATTTGTCGATTTCTTCTGGTTTACCTATGCCGGCGGTGTATATTATTGATGATATGTCGATGAATGCTTTTGCGACTGGTCGCGATCCTAAACATGCGGCAATTGCAGTTACGTCTGGCTTGTTATCTGTTCTTTCTAAAACAGAATTGGAAGCAGTAGCAGCTCACGAGATGGCACATATAAAAAATTTTGATACGCGTTTGAGTATGATTTTGGTGGTTTTTGTAGGATTGATTTCGGTATTGGCTGATTTTTTCTGGCGATTTAGTTTGGGGCGAAGAAACAATAGAAAACAAGGAGGTGGAATATTCATGTTGCTTGGAATAATATTTATTGTTTTGTCACCATTTGTGGCTAAAATTTTACAAATGTCGTTATCAAGAAATAGAGAATACTTGGCTGATGCAGAAGCGGCTTTATTGACTCGATATCCGGAGGGTTTGGCTTTGGCTTTGGAAAAATTAACCAAACAAGATTCTATGATGATAAAAGCGAATAATGCGATGAGCCATTTGTATATTGTTAGTCCTTTGGATAATCTTGAAGGTAAAAGTCGAGAATCTTGGTGGAACAATTTATTTGCTACTCATCCACCAATTGAAGATAGAATAAAAAGATTAAGAGAAATGAGTTTATAAATATGGAAGTAATTGATTTAAATTCTGACGATAAAATTAGTTCAAGTGATTTTAAAAAATTAGTTGAAGCAATCAAAAATGATAAAATTATTATTTATCCAACTGACACGATTTATGGTATTGGTGGGAATGCTTGTTCAAATGCAGTTGCCAAAAAGATATTTGATTTAAAAGGTAGAAAAAATGAGGACGTTTTTTCTGTGTTGGTTGATGGAGTAGAAACAATAAAAAAATATGCCAAGGTCGGTAGTCTGGAAGAACAATTTTTGGATAAATACTTGCCAGGTTCGTTGACAGTTATTTTATCATTGAAAGATGATGTTTTGCGACAGAATATCTTGTCTGATTATACTATAAATAGTAGAGGAGCAGTTGGTTTTAGAGTGATTGAAAAGTATGATTTTTTAAAAGAGATTGTGCGTAGAACTGGTGTGCCTTTGATTACAACTAGTGCCAATAAATCTGGAGTAGGGATTATTGAATCAAATGTCGATTTTGTTTTAAATCAGTTTGCTAATGATCTTGATGAGATTACATATATTATTAATGGTGGAGATTTAAATAACATAGAACCGTCGACAGTAGTAGATTTGTCGGTTGTGCCTTATTCTATTATTAGGAGAGGGGCGGTAGATTTTAATATTGAGGATTTAAAAAATGGAAATATATAAGAAATTTATTTTAGCGGAGAAGAAAAGGCAAAATGAAACTATTTGCTTAATTGCATCGGAAAATTATGCAAGTGATAATGTACTGGAATCTTTGGGTAGTTGTTTGACAAATAAATACGCCGAAGGTTATCCGTATAAAAGATATTATGCCGGTAATAAAGTGATTGATGATGTAGAGTTATGGTGTAAAAAAGAAGCTTTGAAAGCATTTAATCTTTCTGATGCTGATTGGCACGTTAATGTACAGCCATATTCTGGTAGTCCGGCTAATTTGGCGATTTACTTGGGTCTATTAAAACCCGGCGATCGGATTATGGGTATGAAATTGAGTCATGGTGGTCATTTGACCCATGGGCATAAGGTAAGTTTTACTGGAAAATTGTTTGATTTTGGTTATTATGGTGTAAATCAAGATGGCTTAATTGATTACGATTTGGTAGAAAAAGAAGTGCTAGAGTTTAAGCCTAAATTGTTGGTGGTTGGTGCGACGGCATATTCTCGGATATTGGATTTTGCTCGTTTTAGGAAAATAGCTGATTCTGTTGGAGCATATTTATTAGCAGATATTTCCCATATCGCTGGCTTGATTGCGGCAGGATTGCATCCAACTTGTTTTGAAGATGCTGATATTGTTATGACTACTACTCATAAGACTTTAAGGGGGCCAAGAGGAGCGGTTATTTTTTGCCGGAAAAAATATGCAGAGAAAATTGATAAAGCCGTTTTTCCAGGTATGCAAGGTGGTCCACACATGAATGTAATTTTAGCTAAGGGAGTTGCTTTTGTAGAGGCACAGAAAACAAGTTTTATTAATTATCAAAAGAAAGTTATTGAAAATGCAACTTGTTTAGCAGGTGAATTGAAGAAAAATGGTTTAAAGATTGTGACTGGTGGGACCGATAATCATCTTTTTTTGCTTGATTTATCTGACAGAAAATACGGAGCGCGTTATTATCAGGATCTATTGGAAGAGGTGGGAATTGTAGCCAATCGCAATACGATTCCATATGATCAGCGATCACCACTTGATCCCTCGGGGATTAGGTTGGGAACTCCAGCAGTGACTACAAGAGGTATGGGAACAAATGAAATGAAAAAAATCGCGAATTGGATTACTGAAGTGTGTCGGCTTGATTATGATAAAAAAAATCTGTTTACAATTGGTAAACAGGTAATGTCTTTGACTAGTAAATTTCCAATCGAATAAAATCAGAAAGCGTTACTCATAATTTTGGCGATTATAAAAATAGATATAGAAGCGACTAATAAGAATCGTCCGGCTTTGATTAGTTGAGAACCATCTTTTTGTAGATTTGGTCTTTTTTGGTAAACAAAAACAGCATAGAAGATCTGAAAAATTCCGATTATTGCTAGAATTATTGTTTGGACAGTAAGGCTTGTGGTAACGATATTTAAGCTTTCATTGCACATTTCTAGTTCGTAGAAGTTTCCTGGATTATAAAAGTAATTTAAGGCATCTTCTTGATTCCATTTGGCGCAGGAATTTAGGAGTATTACGGTAATTATGAGGGTGAGAATACCTATGGAAATTATGTAGATAATGTTTTTTACTAGGTGTCGGTTGATCATGTTATTTTGTGGTGGTGTAAAAAGTGGGCAAGGAGGGAATCGAACCCTCATGGAGGTAGCTCCATACGATTTTGAGTCGTACGCGTCTGCCAGTTCCGCCACTCGCCCTTTTTAAGCTTCATACAATATTTTAATTATATGTTTTTGTGTTTCGATTTGTCAATTATTCATTGACAATTTATAGTAAATATTGTACTGTAAATTTATTAGGTATATCTTAGGGAAAATAAAAAGATGAAAAATAAAATTATTAAATATGTAAATTTTGGCGTTGTTTTTTTTACTAGCTTGATAGTACTTCTTGCTGGAGTTTTTGTGCTGTTAAATTGGCCGTCGTATTGGCAAAGATTGAAGGGCATATCTTGGCTAAATAAAGAAGTTGAAGCTAAGGGGAGTGTAAATAATGAGATTGATGATAATATGGTTGATGTTGCAAGTTTAAATCAAGAAAAAAAATATCCGGAACTTTTTGTTTCTTCTGAAGTTTTGGGTTTAGAAAATGAATATATTTCAAAAATAAATGATGAATGGTTGAGCATTCCCAGCCTGAAAATTGATGCTCCAGTTATTTATCTAGATAGTTTGGATAATGATTTGATGTCTGCCAAGTTGAAAGAGGGAGTGGTTCATTACCCAAATACTGCTTTACCAGGGCAAAGAGGTAATGTTTTTATCTTTGGTCATAGTTCGTATTATTGGTGGGATTGGTCGAAATATAATTCAGTATTTGCCAATTTGGAAGGAATCAAAAAAGGTGATAAAATTTTTATTAAAACAAATGGCAATATATTTATTTATCAAGTGATAGAAACAAAGGTGGTGGAGAAAGATGATTTGAGTGTTTTGCAACAGGGTAATGGTTTTGATTTGACTTTGATGACTTGCACGCCTTTGGGCACAGATTTGAAACGGTTTATTGTGGAGGCAAAGTTGGTGAATTAGAACTATTCAGAAAAAGATATTTTAAAAGATCCTGATCGGGTCTTTTTTCTATGACTAAAATTTTATTGGGAAATGTATTGGTTATTTGGTATGAAAGAATATTTTGGTTTGAAATCAGTGTTTGATTGTTTTCTCCATTTATATCTATTCGTTTAATTGTTTGATCGGTAGAATATAAAATATTCGTGTTGTTTTGCCAGATAAGACTGTCTATGGACGTGCTTAGACGGAGTAGGGTATTGGTTTCTTTTTGGTTATTGATAATAATGATTTCTTGTTGGTTATAGATAAGGACATTTTGTTGGTCGGGTGATACAAGATATTTTTCGGCAGAGGCATTTAGAAGTTTTGAAGTGCGCGAGTTTATATCAAATAAGTATGATTTGTTATTGTTGTTATAAATAATCCAGTATTTTTGAGGGATGACAAAAAAAGAAGAACAAGGTTGATCGAGAATTATCTTGGTTGAATATTTGAATATAAGGTTAAGGCTAATTATTTCTGGTGAATTGTCTTCCAATTGATAAAATAGATGATTATTTTGAACTACTGGATGGTAAATATTGGTGAGAAATGGTTTGAGATTGGGATTTTGGTTGGTTGAATCGAGAGTGTAGATATTTTGATTAAGATAGATAAACAGAGATTCATTATTGAGATTATCTATACCAATAACTTGATCTGAGTTTATTGCTTGGTCGAGTGATATCTTTGTGATATTGCCATTGTATATATTGAGAAGTTGGATATCGGTTTGTTGATTGCCGGAGTTATCTAAAATAATTAGATTATTATCATTTAGCCATTTTATTTGACTTGTTTTGGCATCAACAGTGGTTGTGGAAAAAAATCTAGTTTGCCCATTGTCGTTATTGATTGTATATATTTTACCGGTGTTGACATATGCCAAGTTATGATTATAACTAGTGGTTTGATTGATAAAAGCGATTTCCTGTTCGGAAGGTTGATTGGGAAGGATGAGGATATTGTTTTCGTTATGAACTAACCCGGGTTGGAGGGAAATGTTTTTTTCCCAGGTTTGGGATTGGGGGCAGTTAATTGTAACGCGATATTTATTTGGTATAAGATTGGTAATTTCGATAGTTATTTGTCGTTTTTTTTGAATGATAGGGTTGTTGTCAATAAATACCTGGCATTCTTCTTTGACTGGTGAGAGCCGGAGGATGCTGGTTTCTACAATTTGTTTTTTGGTGTAGTCATAGCGATAGCCGAGTGAATATCCCAAGATAATGATTCCAGTAGAGAAAAAAACAATAGTAAGAAAAGCATAAAAAAGGAAAATTTGGAAAAAGTTGTGTTTCATATTTATAATGATTTTAAGGAGGCAAAAAGTTGAGGGATATTGTAAGTAGAAAAACTGTTTCCGGTAAGTCTATGGTATATTTTTTGCGTAGATTTGCCAAGTTTGGTACTGTATGGGACATAGCAGTATTTTTTTTGTATGTCATGATTGTCATTGGGGTTACTTGGCCGCTCGTGGATAATTTAAATAGGATGATGCCTGGTTTGGGTAATGACGGTGGAGATGGATTTATTTTTATTTGGAATTATTGGTGGGTAAAAAAACAGTTATTTGTTGGTAATTTATTTGATACGAATTATATTTTTTATCCCTTGGGGGTTAATCTAGTATTTCATACTCTTATTTTGGGACAGGTGTTGTTTGGATTGTTGTGGGGAAGTTGGTTGCCGATTGAAATTGTTTTTAATTTATCATTTATGCTGTCAATGTTGTTGGCAGCGGTATTTGCCTATTTATTGGTCAGGGATTTATGGCATAGTCGCTGGGGTGGTTGGTTGGGTGGTTTAATATTTGGTTTTTCCCCATATGTATTGGCGCAAGCGAAGGGTCATTTCAATTTGACGGTGATTTGGCCATTTCCGGCGATTGGGTGGTTGTGGTTTAGAGGAGTAAAGAAAAATAGTATTATTTATTTTGTTCTAGTTGGTTTGGTGTTGGCTTTTTTGTGTCTCAATGATTGGCAGTATTTTATTTTTGGTTTGGTGTTATATGTTTGTTTATTGTTTTATTCTTTATTGTATTCGTCAGGAAAAAAAATATTAATATTTTATTTTTGGCTAATTGGTTTATTGGTGGCTGGGGTTATTTTTGTTCCATTGTTGATCAAAACATTAGTGGTATCTGGAGATTATTTGCCGACGGCTTTGTTGTCGGAAGTAAAATACTGGTCGGCTGATTTATTAAGTTTTTTATTGCCGGGAAACAATAATATTTTTTTGGGTGGGATTGGAACATATTTTCGAGACAAGTTCTTTCTGGGTGGTATAGAAAATCAATTATATTTTGGTTGGGTAGTAATTTGTTTATTGTTTTTATCTTTTGGGTGGAAAAAAGAAAAAGAAGATCGACAAATTTATTTTTGGCAGGGAATGGTTATTTTATTTATTCTATTAGCTTTAGGGCCTTTATTGAAGATTGCGGGAAAAACGGATTTTTTATTAAACGATCTGCATTTCAATATTGCTTTGCCGTATATGATTTTGTATCGTATTCCTTTTTTGAATATTGCTCGAGTACCGGCTCGATTTACGGTATTGGTAATGTTATGTTTTTCGGTGGTTGTGGGGTGGGTAATTAAAAAAATTGAGTGGGGAATCACAAAAAAATTTGGAAAATATTCTTTTTGGTCTAGTTTATTGTTTCTTATTATTTTTATTTTTATTGTTCTGGGAGTCGGAGCGGAATATTGGAATTGGCCAATAAAAATGCAAAATTTGAGTATTCCAAATATTTATCGCGAGATTAAGAGTGATCCAGATGAGTCGACGGTTTTGGAGTTGCCTTTATGGTGGTCAAGTGGTCATAGATCGCTTGGAGAACAAAAAACAATCATTCAGTATTGGCAAACTTATCATGAAAAAAGGATTCTCAATGGCTCGGTTTCGAGAGTGCCGGATGGGGCCTTTGATTATTATCTCCAGAAGCCGGGAATTAAATATCTTATTGATGTTGAAAAAAATTTTTTAGAAAATGAAGACAAAGAAAAATTGCTAGTAGAAAAAATATGGAAGGATGAATTGGGTATAAAATATATTGTGGTGCATAAAAAATATTTTTCTGGTGAAAGTATTGGAAAAATTCGAGATTATTTGGAAGATATTCTGGGTTTGAAAGTTTGGTATGAAGATGAGGGAGAGATTGGTTATAAGATATAGAATAAATTAAGGAGAGAAAAAATGGAGGAAATGGGGTTGGAAATTTTGGATAGAGAAAGAATATTTTTTTCTGATGATAAGATTATTTCAGAAGGGAAAGAAGATATTATTGAATATCGAATTGATAATTTGAGAAATTTAGAAGTTCCGATAAAAAAGAGGCTACTGATTATTGAAGATAATGTGGATGTAGATTTGATAATAATAAGAAAAAATTTGGAGAAAGTTTTGGAATCTCCATTTGTGAAAATGACTCATTGTGGGAGCTGGGAGGAATTTTCGGATTTAAAGGATAAACAATTTGAAGTGGCAATTGTTGATTTAAAATTGAATGAAAAGAATGGTGGTTGGTTACTTGGAAATGATGTGGAAAAAAATTATGAAGGTATAAGAATTATTCAGCAGTTAAACGTGATTTGTCCAGGATGTAGGATTATCGTTTTTAGTAATCATATGGAAGATGAAATTCCTTTACGTAATTCATTGAGTTTGAATGTGAAGATTGATCGGATATTGCAAAAGGGTTCGGGATGGAAGACGCTACCAACGGTGGTAAATGATTTGTTTTTTCAAAATGACTTTTTGGAAAAACAAGAGTTAATTAAACAGAATGAGAAGATATTGGATAAAGTGTCAAATTTGCAAGACATGCTTGATAGAACGCAGGGTGCTGATAGGTTGTTAGGACAATTGTTACACGAAATAAAAACTCCTTTGATGGCAATGTCAGGCTATTATGAGTTAACAATGTTTGAGATAAATTCTTTTTTGGAATATTTATCTGATTTTTTGATTTTAGGAGAAAAAAATAATCTTAATGCGGCGGATTTTTTGGATAAGATAAAGGAATATAATGTTTGTGTTTTAAAGAAGAAATTGAACGAGTATGAAGCTAATGTTCATAGATCCATAGAAGAGATTACAAAGAGAGTTAGTATATCTATGAATTGTTTTAAAGATAAAAATAATAATATTTTTCTTCCGAAGGAAGCTATTGATAATATTGCTGGTTTTCTAAAATGTTGTTACAAGAAAGATATAGTTAACCGGATAGATTTTGAGGTTGTGTCTGATGATGAGTGTTTTTTGGTAATGGATGGTGAACATTTTCATTGGTTAATGAGAAATTTGATTGAAAATGCGATGCATAGTGTTTTTGATAAATATCCCAAAGGAGAAGGTGGTAAAATAAAGATAAATGTTATTCGAAATGAAGTGGGAGAAATTATGATTAAGATCAGTGATAATGGAAATGGTATACCAAAAGAAAATATTAATGAAATATTGAAGGGTGGTTTTACTACCAAAAAAGAGGGAAGTGGTTGCGGTATGAGAATGGTAACGGATGTGGTAAAAACATATGATGGGCGAATTACGATTTGTGGAGAAAATACTTGGGGTGGGGCGACGTTTGAGATTGTTTTTCCTCAGAGACAAAAAAAGAAAGTAGCATGATAAAAAATAGTGAGATAAAAAAGAGAATAGAAAAATTGAGAGAGACGATTAATTATCATCGTTATCTTTATCATGTTTTGGATAAGCAGGAAATTTCTGAGGGAGCGTTGGACAGTCTAAAACATGAATTGTCATTATTGGAAAGACAATATCCGCAATATATTACTTCTGATTCACCAACTCAGCGAGTGGAAGGAATGGTACTGGATAAGTTTGATAAAGTGGAACACAAGATTAGGATGATTTCGCTTAATGATGTATTTTCTTTTGAAGAATTGGAGGATTGGGAAAAAAGGTTAAAAAAAGTAATGCCTGGTTTTAAAAGTGGGTATTACGCGGAAATCAAGATGGATGGGTTGGCGATTAGCCTGATTTTTCGTAATGGTCTATTACAAAAAGGAGTAACCAGGGGAGATGGGAAGATCGGAGAGGATGTGACAAATAATGTGCGAACGATCGAGAGTATTCCTTTAAAAATTGATTTTAGTCGAGTTGATGAACGGACGAAATTGTTGGCCGGTGGGGAGCTGGAGGTGCGGGGGGAAGTTTATATGCAAAAAGATGAGTTTGAAAAATTGAATAAAGAGCAACTGGAGAAGAAGTTGCCAGTTTTTGCTAATCCGCGAAATATTGCGGCAGGTTCGATAAGACAACTTGATCCGAAAGTTGCCGCGGGACGTCGATTGAAATTTATGGGTTATGATTTGGTAACAGATTTGGGACAAAGAACTCATCAGGAATCTCATGAATTGTTAAAAAAGTTGGGGTTTCCGTCCAATAAATATAATGTTGGTTGTAAAAATTTAAATGAAGTTGAAAAATGGTACCAAAAGATTGCGCAAAAAAGAGATTCTTTGCCGTATCAAATTGATGGTTTGGTGGTGGCAGTTGATGATTTGGAGTTGTGGAACAAATTGGGTACTGTGGGCAAGGCGCCGCGATATATGATTGCGTATAAATTTCCGGCCGAACAGGCGACGACGAAAATTATAGATATAGAAATACAGGTGGGACGGACGGGGGCTTTGACGCCGGTGGCGATTTTGGATCCGGTCGGGGTGGCGGGTTCGGTGGTAAGTAGGGCAACTTTGCATAATGATAGTGAAATCGAAAGGAAAGATATAAGGATTGGTGATACGGTAATAGTGCAGAAGGCGGGGGATGTGATTCCGGAAATTGTCGAATCGATAAAAACGATGAGAGTTGGTTCGGAAAAAATATTTATTATGCCAAAGGTTTGTCCGGTGTGTGGAAGTCAACTTTGGAAAAAACCGACAGAGACGGTTTGGCGGTGTAGTAATCGTAATTGTTTTGCGCAGGTTAGTCGGAGTATTAAACATTTTGTGAGTAAGGAAGCATTTGATATAGCTGGAGTGGGGCCGAAGATTATTGATCGTTTACTGGATGAGGGTTTGATTGCTGACGCTGCGGATTTGTTTGCTTTGAAAGAAGGGGATTTACAACCCCTGGAAAGAATGGCGGAAAAGTCGGCAAAAAATATTGTTGGTTCTATCCAAAGTCGAAAGGAAATTAGTTTGGAAAAATTTATTTATGCTTTAGGGATCAGACATGTTGGTTTGCAAACAGCTTATGATTTGGCGCTGGTTTTTAAGGATATAAAAAGTTTGTATCGGGTGACTGGTCCGGATTTGCGACGAATGGATAATATTGGCGAAGTGGTAGCTGATTCGGTGTATGAATATTTTCACGATCAAAAAAATGTGGATTATATAGATAAGTTGTTGAAGTTGGGAGTAAAATATCGCAAAATAAGTAATGTAGGAAATTTACAGGACAAAACTTTTTTATTGACCGGTTCTTTGGAAAATTTGTCACGGGTACAGGCGAGTGATTTGATTCGAAAAAATGGCGGACGAGTGGTCGGGGCAGTAAGTAGAGAATTGGATTATTTGGTGGCAGGGGAAAAACCCGGATCAAAGTTGAATAAGGCGAGAGATTTGGGGATTGAAATAATCTCTGAACATCAATTATTGAGTATGATAAATGAATAAAAAATTGAAATATGGATGAGCAAAAAATTTCAATTGATGAAGTAAAAAGAGTGGCGACTTTGTGTCGTCTGGATTTTGATAGTAATCAGTTGGAAAAATTACGTGGCGATTTGTCACAAATATTGGATTATGTGACTAGTTTGGATGAAGTAGAAACTAAGGACATAGAACCAACTTTTTTTGTTTTGCCCGAACATAATGTTTTTCAGAAGGATGTTATGGGTGATTCGTTAAAAAGAGAAGATGTATTGGCAGGTGCTAAAGACAAAGATATGGTTTATATCAGAACGGGAATTGTTTTGTAATTTTTATAATGGAAAATATTTTGAAAAATAAGACGATTGGGCAGTGGCGGGAGGAAATTGATAACGGAAAAATCAGTTGTCGGGAATTGGTAAAAGGTTTTTTACATAATTTGCAGGTTGGTGAGGAGCAAAAAAAATATAATGCTTTGATAAGCTGGGATATGGATTTGATTGAACAGCAAGTTGTTAGAGCGGAACGAGAAATCAAATCGGGAGTTAGAAAAGATTTGCTGGGTATTCCGGTGGTTGTTAAAGATAATATTGTAATGAAAGATCTACCGACGACGGCTGCTTCTAAGATGTTGAAAAATTATGTGTCACCATATTGTGCGACAGTAGTACGGAGATTACAGGATAGTGGAGCAATTATCTTGGGAAAAGCCAATATGGATGAATTTGCTATGGGAAGTTCGGGGGAAAATTCGGTTTTGGGAGCGGCGCGGAATCCTTGGGATGTTAGTCGGGTGGCGGGGGGGAGTAGTAGTGGATCGACAGTGGCGGTCACAGCGGATTATTGTTCGGCCGCTTTGGGTTCGGATACGGGAGGTTCGATTCGTCAGCCGGCCAGTTTTTGCGGAATAACCGGTTTAAAACCGACCTATGGTCGGGTGAGTCGTTATGGTTTATTGGCTTTAGGATCTTCATTGGACCAGATTGGTCCTTTGACTCATAGTGCTGAGGATGCCGGTATGGTTTTGCAAGTGATTGCCGGATATGATCCTCATGATTCTACTTCCGCTCAAGTTGAAGTACCGGAATATAAAGTGGAAATGAAAAAAAATGTGCGGGGGCTGAGATTGGGGTTGGTCAAAGAATTTTTTGCCGAGGCGGATAGAAAGTTGCAAGATTCTCTGCAAGAAGCGATAGAAAAAATGACGGAATTGGGAGTGATCGTGGAAGAGGTTTCATTGCCGATTTTAAAATATGGTTTGCCGGTTTATTATATTGTGCAATCATCAGAATGTAGCGCCAACTTGGCGCGGTATGATGGTATACGATTTGGGGGAGGGGGTATTGAAAAGGATGAGAATGATGATTTGGTAACTAAAGTGCGCAGTGAAGGTTTTGGGTTGGAAGTCAAAAGACGAATTATGTTGGGCACATATTCTTTGTCTAGTGGCTATTATGACCAATACTTTAATAAAGCGGCGAGAGTAAGAACGATTATTATTAATGAATTTAAGCAGGCTTGGGAAAAGTATGATTTGTTATGCGGATTGACTTCTCCGAGTGTAGCTTTTGGTATTGGGGAAAAAGTGACTGATCCACTACAAATGTATTTGGCTGATGTAATGACGGTGCCAGTCAGTTTGGCCGGTTTGCCGGCTGTATCAATTCCGATTGCCCCAGTGGATGGCTTGCCGGTTGGGATGCAAATAGTTGGTAAGTGGTTTGCGGAAACGGAAGTATTGAAGTTGGCATACAATTATCAACAAATAACCAGTTGGCATCAAGATCGACCGGAAGAAAAATTGTAAAATATTTATTGATATATTAGTGATTAGCAAGGAGATAATATGGGTAAGGCGCAGAAATTTAAACAACAAAGGAAAGTTGAAAGGGAAACAAAGCAAAAAGCGGGACAAGAAAGACAAAAGCTGTTTTTTTCCACAATCATAACTCTCGTCTTGTTGGTAATTGTGGGTTATTTTGTGTCCAATTGGTATTTTAATAATAAAAAAGATAAGGTTATGGAAACACAAGCATTGATCAGTACCAATATGGGTGATATTAAATTGGTTTTGTATCCGGAAGCAGCTCCCAAGACGGTAGAAAATTTTGTTGGTTTGGCTAAGAAAGGTTATTATGATGGGACGTTATTTCATCGGGTAATCAAAGATTTTATGATTCAGGGTGGCGATCCTTTGAGTAAAGATGATGATCCGAGCAATGATGGCACTGGTGGCGAGAGTTTGTGGGGTGGAAAATTTGCTGACGAAATTAATGCCAAAAGTTTGGGTTTGACTGATGAGCAAATTGCTTCTTTGGAAAGTGAAGGATACAAATATGATGATAAATTAACGTCATATAAAGTAGAACCTGGGGTAATTGCGATGGCTAACTCTGGGTCGGATAGCAATGGCAGTCAGTTTTTTATTGTTACTACTCAACCGCAAGAACATTTGAATGGCAGACATACGGTTTTTGGCAAAATAATCGAGGGTTTGGATGTAGCGGTTAAAATTTCCGAAGTGGAGACGGATGAAAATGATCGTCCGAAAGGAAACGTGGTGATTAATAAAATAACGATTACGGAAACAGAAAAAACGAGTAGTGAATCTGATCAAACTATGTCGGCGAGTGTTAATCAAATTGAAACTGATGGCACGGGAAGTTATACGGTGGAAAATTTACCACTTGAATAGGAGGTAAGGTGGAGATTGGTTTGGTTGTAATTTTTGGTTTGGGTTTTTGGTTGGCTTTGGGAGCTATCTGGTTGATTTTTTCTAAACCGCGAGAGAAGGTTGATAAGGAAGTTTTGCTTCGGTGGCGGGTGTCGCGGGAGAAGGTTAAAGTTTTATTGGCTGAGGTTGATCTTGATAAACAAAAGCAAGCTTTGGTGGAGGCGGATAAGTTACTGGATAATATTTTGCGGACGAAAGTTAAAGGGAAAGATATGGGGACAAGATTGAAAATGGCTAAAGGTTATTTTGATTTTTCTTTGTATCAACAACTGTGGCAGGCTCATAAATTACGAAATCGGATTGTTCATGAAGTCGGAGTGGAAGTTAAAAAAAAGGAATTAAGTAGAGCCGGGGAAATATTATTAAAAGGTTGTAAGATTTTAGGTTTATAGAATATGGTAAAAGATGATTTTTGGATGAAAATTGGTTTGGAGATTCATGTACAGGTGATGACTGATACAAAAATGTATTGTCGTTGTCGTAACGACAATTCGGAAGAGAATCCGAATACTCGGGTGTGTCCGATATGTTTGGGGTTGCCGGGAAGTTTGCCGATTTTGAATGAAAAAGTGGTGGAGTTGGCGGTGATGGTGGGGATGGGTTTGAATTGTCGAATAAATCAAAATAGTAGTTTTGATCGCAAGAATTATTTTTATCCGGATTTACCCAAAGGTTATCAAATCACTCAGTATTTTTTTCCTCTAGCGCAAAATGGTTGGGTAGAAGTTGATAATGATAATGAACAGAAAAAAATAAGAATAAACCGTTTGCACCTTGAGGAAGATACAGCCAAAATGGTTCACGCTGGACAGGCGAGTCTGTTGGATTTTAATCGGGGAGGAATACCTTTGATGGAAATTGTGACTGAACCAGATTTTTCTTCAGGAGAGGAGGCGGTGATTTTTTTGAAAAAATTACGTGATTTGGTGAGATGGGTAGGAGCTTCACGGGCGAGAATGCAACATGGAGAAATGAGGTGTGATGCCAATGTTAGTTTGTGGAAAAATGGAGAGCAGTTGGGGGAAGTAGTGGAAGTAAAAAATATCAATTCGTTGCGCAATGTGCGGGAAGCGATTGATTTTGAGTTTGTTCGGCAGAAAAAAGCAATATTGGCGGGGGAAAAAGTGGTGAAAGAAACGCGGGGATGGAACGTAATAACGATGGAAACGGTTTCGCAACGAAGTAAAGAAAAAGCACATGATTATCGTTATTTTCCCGAACCAGATTTGCCTGGTTTACAATTGGCCGAAGAGTGGATAGAAAGTGTGCGAAGAAGTTTGCCGGTTTTGCCGGAAGCAATCAAAAATAGAATGATGGAAGAATACGGTTTAGATAATAAAAAAGCGGAAGTTTTTTTGGATAATATTGAATATTTTTATTTTTTGGAGAAGGTATATTCCGAATTGGTGGTTTGGTTAAAACAAAAAAATGTGGAGCTGGTTGAAGAGAAAAATTTGGGGAATAAGTTGGCCGGTTATGTGTTGACTGATTTTAAGCCTTTGAAAGAAGAAAAAGAGATTGCTTGGGAAAAAATGAGCTTAACGCCGGAAAATTACGCAGAATTGGTGGCAATGTTTTTGGCAAAAGAGATTAATAATCAGAGCATGAAAAAGATCTTGGCGGAGATGTTGATTTGCACTGATAGTCCGCTGGAAATTGCGCAAAAAAATGGATGGCTCAATAAAGATAATAAGATAGATTTGGTAGCTATAGTACAGACGGTTGTGGAAGAAAATACGAAACAAGTGGAAGATTATCGTCAGGGAAAAGAACAGTTAATGAGTTATTTTTTAGGTCAGGTAATGAAAAAGACCAATGGGGTGGCTGACCCAAAAGAAGCCAGAGAATTATTAGTTAAAAAATTGTCAGTTTAACAGAAATGTAATAATTGGTTTGCGATTATTTTTTATGATATGTTAATAAGTAGGTAAAAAGTAAAGGGAGGGCAAATATGTTGGAAACAAGTGTGGATTTGTTATACGTTTCGATATCGGTTGGAGTACTAGTTTTGGTGGGATTTATTTCCTATGTATTATTGAAGGTTGGTTATTTGGTGACTGATTTTAGTTCGACGGTAAAAGAAGTAACACACAAATTGGAGCTGATGGACGAAACGGTAAATTTGGCCAACGATAGTTTGCGGATGGCAAATGGTACGATACGAGGAGTTTTGGAAGTAGTAGATAGTATAAAAGGAGCGGTAGGAGATTTGATTACTGAGCTGAAGAAAGTTTCTACATTGGTTTCTAGTTTGTCGGGAGTGATTGGTGGTTTGAGTACGACTTTGACGGCGTTGAGTAAGAAGGGTAAAAAATAAGGGAGTATTTATGCCGGATGAAAATAATAAAGGTTTTATAAGTGGAATGATTCTGGGTAGTATTTTGGGTACGGTTTTGGGGGTGATGATAGCGCCTGAATCTGGGGAAAAAACTAGGCAAAAATTTCAAAAGAAAATAATAAATTTCAAGGATTACTTGGTTGATGAGGTAAAAGGTATTGCTACTAGTAGAACGCAGAAAACGTCTAATAAAAAGAATACTTCAAAGGTTGGAAGGAAGTAGTTTATTATATTTATGTATATATAAAAAATAGAATATGTCGTCTTTTTCAAAAAGAGCAAGTTGTGTTTTTTTTATTTTGATTTTTTTGGTTTCGGTGGTTGGTGCGGCAGCTGTTGGTGGAGTTTCAGGTTGGATGGTGGCAAAAAATATAAAAGTTGATTCGGCGAACAATGGGTTTAATTTAGGTGGAACTCAGATAGTTAAGGTGCAGGAAGATTCGGCGTACATTGATGCGGTGGCCAAGGTTTCGCCAGCGGTGGTAAGTATAACTTTGACCAAGGATGTCCAGTCATTTTTTGGAGATTATACCCAGACCGGGGGTGGTACTGGTTTTGTAATTAATTCTGATGGTTTGATTTTGACCAATAAACACGTAGTTTCAGAAAAAAACGCAAATTATACGGCGATAACAGCCGATGGCAAAAAATATGATATTAAATCGATGAGTTTGGATCCGGTGGGTGATTTGGCGATTGTTAAGATTGAAGCGGATGGGTTGCCGGTAGTTGATTTGGCTGATTCCAATGAGTTAAAAATTGGTCAAAGAGTAATTGCGATTGGAAATGCTTTAAATGAATATCAAAATACAGTTACTACAGGTATTGTGAGTGCAGTTGATCGGACGGTGGTAGCGGGGGATGGTACTAGTGGTTCGAGCGAACAATTGGAAAATATGATCCAAACTGATGCGGCAATTAATCTGGGGAATAGTGGTGGTCCTTTGCTGGATATTTCCGGGAGGGTTATTGGTATTAACACAGCGATTGATTCGCAAGCATCAAGTATTGGTTTTGCAATTCCGATTAATCAAGCTAAATCGGCGATTGAGAGTTATCTTAAATCTGGCCAGATTGTGCGCCCGAGGTTGGGAGTAAGATATTTACCTTTGACTCCGGAAGTAGCTGCTTTGAATCAATTGGATGTTACAGATGGTGCTTTGATTTATGCAGGTAGTAATTTGGGTGAATTGCCGGTGGTGCCGGGTGGTCCCGCTGATAAAGCTGGTTTGCAGGCAAATGATATTATTGTGTCAATCAATGGTGAAAAAATTAGTGAAAACCATAGTTTATCTGGTTTATTGCAACAATATAAACCTGGTGACGAGGTAGAGATAGAATATATTAGAAAGGGCGAGAAGAATAAAACTAAAGTCATCTTGGATGAGATGAAATAAATGAGGGAGGATATTTCATGTCGAGTGAGATTGTAACTGGTTTGGATGTCGGAGGAACGAAAGTTTGCGTAGTGGTCGGACATATTTTACCAGATAAAAAATACCCGGAAGTTATCGGATATGGTTGTGTACCTTCGGTTGGATTAAGAAAGGGAGTGGTAGTAGATATTGAAGAAACGGTTAGTGCAATTTCGGCAGCACTGGAAGCGGCGGAGCGGATGTCTGGTGTACCGATTGATAATGCGGTGGTTGGAGTGGAGAGTGCGACAATTCAGTCGCAAAATAGTCGGGGAGTAATCGCGGTAGCCAAGTCGGATGGCGAGATTGCTAGTGGCGATATAAATCGGGTTATCGAGGCGGCCAGAGCAGTATCGGTGCCAGCTAACCGAGAGATTTTGCATGTCATACCGAGAAGTTATAAGGTTGATGATCAGGATGGAGTGCATGATCCGGTGGGAATGACAGGAGTGAGATTGGAAGTGGAAGCCCATGT
>JAEAMF010001244.1_pt1 | contig 19916 bp, 21 predicted proteins | sample 8958721 | NCBI WGS metagenome assembly JAEAMF01 (sample SAMN16933255, study PRJNA681124) | bioreactor sludge metagenome | isolation source: anaerobic bioreactor treating anionic surfactant - SDBS | place: India: Bengaluru | collected 2019-02-28
TAGATGGAGAGTTTCGGGGATTCGCCCTTTGCGGTTTTCAGCGCCCGCGTGATCAGGTGGGTCGGATTGCGATAGGCCTGGCCGATCCGCCCTTCCGGGTCCGCCCCGGCGACGTTGAAGTAGCGAAGGGCGCAATAGCGGAAATCGCCTGCGGCGGCCAGGTCCGCGAGGATCTGCTCCACCATGACCTTCGATGCGCCGTAGGGGTTGATCGGCCGGAGCGGCGCCCGTTCGTCGACGGGGATCGTCTCGGGGATGCCGTACACGGCGGCCGTCGAGGAGTAGAGGAACCGCGCAGTGCCGGTCTCGCGCATCGCCTCCAGAAGGTTCAGCGTGTGGACGACGTTGTTTCGGTAGTAGGCGAGGGGTTCCCGGACCGATTCCTCCACCTGAATCGAGGCGGCGAAATGCATGACCGCCTCCGGGCGAAAGTCGCGGAGCGCCTCCCGGATCGCCGGCCGGTCGGCCAGATCGCCCCGCAGCAGCCGGCCGCTCAGGACCGCCCATTCGTGGCCGGTGGAAAGGTTGTCGTAGATGAGGAGCTCGTGCCCCTCCTTCCCGAGGGCCTTGACCACATGGCTGCCGATATATCCCGCGCCGCCGGTCACAAAAATCCGCATGGCTTCTCCTGGATGCAAGGGGGAGGCAATCGCCTTTCTTGCGTTTGCCTCGAACACGACTATCGGGGCATCGGGACCCTCTTTTCGGAGTGTTCCGATCCGCCCTCTGTGACGGGTTCCTACCCCATCCGTCTGAAAAAAACAAGCGCGGGATGGTCGTCCTTCGGCGCGTCCGCATCCGGACGGAATCGGTGCGGCGCCTTCAAGTTATTTGATTTTTTCACGGTTTTTAATTTCTTGACAGAACGTTTTTCACCTCTCTATAATGCCACGCTTTTCAGCAGGATGTACCGGAGAGATGTCCGAGCGGCTGAAGGAGCACGACTGGAAATCGTGTGTACGCCCCCAAAGGTGTACCGCGGGTTCAAATCCCGCTCTCTCCGCCAGAAATCAGGGGATCCGATCGGTGATTTTGGCGTTTTGCCCGCAGAAAGCCAAAGGATCGGGCCGGTTCTCCGACAGGAAAGATGGCCGGGCCCCGTGCGACGGCGGCCTGTGAACCCCGTCAGGTCCGGAAGGAAGCAGCGGCAGCAGTCACCGGCGTGTGCCGCGGGTCAGCCCGGCTGTCTGTTTTTCCTCATCTCCCAGGAGCTCCCGTGGAATACCGAGTTCTCGCGCGAAAATGCAGGCCCCAGGTCTTTGAAGACGTCCTGGGGCAGGATCATGTCGTCCGGACGCTGCAGAACGCGATCACCCAGCAGCGCATCGCCCACGCCTTTCTGTTCAGCGGGCCGCGCGGGGTCGGGAAAACTTCGGTCGCGCGGATCCTTGCGAAGGCGCTGAACTGCGAATCGGGCCCGGCGCCGGTCCCGTGCAACCGGTGCGTCCATTGCGTCGAAATCACGAACGGAAATGCGATCGACGTTCGCGAGATCGACGGCGCCTCCAATCGGGGAATCGACGAGATTCGGGAGCTGCGTGAAAACGTCAAGTTTGTCCCGGCCTCCTGCCGCTACAAGATCTACATCATCGACGAGGTGCACATGCTGACCCGGGAGGCCTTCAACGCCCTTCTCAAGACGCTGGAGGAGCCGCCCGCCCATGTGATCTTCATCTTTGCGACGACGGAGACCCAGAAGGTTCCCGCGACGATCCTCTCCCGTTGCCAGTGTTTCGATTTCCGGCGGATCGCACTCAAACAGATCACTCAAAACCTGAAAAACATTGCCGTATCGGACGGCATACGGGTCAGTGACGGCGCCCTGTCCTGGATCGCCGAGGCGGGAGACGGCAGCCTCCGGGACGCCCAGAGCATCTTTGACCAGGTGATCTCCTATGCGGGCGACGAAATCGCGGATTCGGCGGTGGAGGAGATCCTCGGCCGGTCGGACCGGCGTTTCCTCTTCTCTCTGTCCGAGGCGGTTCTTGCCCGGGACGCCGGCCGCTGCCTGAAAATCATCGATGAAGCCTACTATGCCGGGCTCGACATGCGCTACTTCTTCCAGACGCTGCTCGGCCATTTCCGGAACCTTCTGTTCACCGGGATCGCCGGGGGGAAAGGGGATCTGGTCGAACTCCCCGCGGAGGAGGCCGACAAGCTGAAGAAGCAGGCGGACGGACAGTCGACGGATACGCTTCAACGCTACCTGGAGATCCTGATGTCCGAGGAGGAAAATGTTCGCCGGAGCCAGAACCCGAGGTTGAACCTGGAGGCGGTTCTCTGCCGGATGGCCTTTCTGGAGCCGCTGATCCCGATCGAATCGGTCATCACCCGAATGGAGGGTTTGGAGAGTCGTTTGGGGGGGAACCCGACGCCGGGGACTGCGGGTCCGGATACGAAGGGATCGGTCGGTTCGAGAGGGAAACAGCGGTTCGAAAGGGGGGATGCGGCGAAGAAAGCGGGGGAGGCGGCCGCAGTCACTCCGGCGGAGGAGAAGCAGGCTCCCTATCGGACCGGTCCGGGAACGGGAGATGGCGGGACCCCGGACAAGGGCTGGCAGGGGTACCGGGAATTCGTCAAGCGTCACGATCCGGCCCTGTCCGCCAAAATCGATTCGGGGATCTGTCTGGCCTGTGAAGAGGGTCGTCTCCGGATCGGTTTTGAGAAGGGCTACCTCTTTTTCGATGACGTTATGGGACGGAAGGCGGCGCTTGCCGAGCACTGCCGCAAGTTTTTCGGGCGGGAGACCACCCTGGAATTCGAGACCGTCGCGCCCGCGAACGGGGGAGCGGCGCCGTCCGTCAACGGAAACGGCAACGGCCGTTCTGAAAAGAACCACCGCATTCAGGAGATCCGACGGGAGGCCCTTTCCCACCCGCTTGTCCGAAAAATCCTCGACATTTTTCCCGGCGCGGAGGTGCGGGATGTGAGGGTGCGCGAGACGCCGGCGCCGGAGCGTGTCCCGACATATCTTTCCGGGCCCCGGCCGGACGGGGAAGAGATGTCCGCGGATGAGCCGCCGGAAGAGTAGAAGCCGGTTCAAAAAAAGGAAACACAGCGGACGGGCGTCTTTCAACAGCCCGTGCGGCGTTTCGGGATCATAACCAAGGAGGTCGTATCGGTGCAGAATTTCGGAAATATCATGAAACAGGCCAAAAAGATGCAGGAGCGGATGGCGCAACTGCAGGATGAGCTGGCATCAAAGACGGTGGATGCCACCGCGGGCGGCGGAATGGTCTCGGTCACCGTCAACGGAAAATTCGAACTCCTCTCGATCAAAATCGAAAAAGAGGTCGTAAATCCGGAAGATGTTGACATGCTTCAGGACCTGGTGGTCGCGGCGGTGAACGAGGGGATTCGCAAGGCCCAGGAGATGGCCGCATCCGAAATGGGGAAGATCACGGGCGGGCTCCAGATCCCCGGCCTGATGTAGGGGGCGCCATGTCCGGGTACGCCCTTTCCATACAGCGTCTGATCAGGGAGTTTTCGCGTTTTCCCGGCATTGGGGAAAAGACGGCGGCGCGGCTGGCGAACCACGTTCTCCGGAGCTCCGTGGAGGATGCGCGCCGATTGGCCGAAAGCATCCTCGACGTCAAGCAGAAGATTCGCCTCTGTTCCGTCTGTTTCAACCTTGCCGAGGGGGAGCTCTGCGGCGTTTGCGCAGACGAGTCGAGAAACCGGGGGATCATCTGCGTCGTCGAGGAGCCCGACTCGCTCATCGCGCTGGAGGCGTGCGGCGGGTATCGGGGCGTCTACCACGTTCTCCACGGCGCGCTGGCCCCTTTGGAAGGCATCGGTCCGGAACAGCTCCGCATCCGGGAACTTCTCGATCGGATTGCCGGCAACCCGGTCGAAGAGGTGATCGTGGCCACCAATCCGAATGTCCAGGGGGAGACCACCGCGCTGTTGCTCTCGAAGCTTCTGAAGGAACGGGGTGTCACGGTCACGCGAATCGCCCTGGGGGTTCCGATGGGCGGCGATCTCAAGTATACGGACCGGATGACGCTGGCCAGATGCATCGAATTTCGCCGGGGGGTTTGACGGGATTCGATCCCTCTCGGGCAAATAGTGTTTGACAACCCGGATCGAATGCGGTAGAAGGTGCCACGTTTTTAAAAGGCTAATCGCTGATTAAAGCCAATCATTACGGGAGATTCGACGCATGTTAGAAATCAGATGGCACGGAAGAGGCGGTCAGGGAGCGGTTACATCGGTGGAACTGTTCGCCCTGTCCGCTATTGGAGAGGGAAAATTTGCGCAGGGGTTCCCGAGCTTTGGGACGGAGAGGCGCGGGGCGCCGGTCACCGGATTCAACCGTGTCGACGACAAACAGATCAAAATCCGATCCGGCATCTACCATCCGGATGTGGTCGTCGTTCTGGACCCGAGCCTGGTTTCCCTGGTGGACGTCGCCGAGGGGTTGAAGCCCGACGGAATCCTTCTCGTCAACAGCACAAAATCCCTGGAGGAGCTGAAGAAAGATATCCGTTTCGAGGGAAAGATCGCAACCGTGGATGCCACGGGAATTGCCTGGAAGGAACTGGGCGTGCCGATTACCAACACGACGATGCTGGGGGCGGTGGTGAAGGTCACGGGCGCGGTGAAGATCGAGTCCATAGAAGGCCCGGTCCAGGGGCGGTTCGGCCGGATTGCGGCGAAAAACCTGGCGGCCGCAAAGCGGGCCTACGACGAAGTCAAATTCATCAATTAGGATCAAATCATACTTGAGGTATCACGATGACTGAAAAAAGATGGCCAGAAACCTGGCAAGAGGTGAATCCCGGATGCATGGTTTTCCGGCCGGGAAGCGCCGTGGAATACCACACGGGAAGCTGGCGGGCGAAGAGGCCGATCTGGGAGAATTCCAAGTGCATCAAGTGCGGCGTCTGTTACATGTTCTGCCCCGAGGGCTGCATCACCGAGGACAAAGACGGATTTTTTGAGGCGAACCTCGATTACTGCAAAGGGTGCGGCATCTGCGCCCATGAATGCTGGCCGAAGGCGATCGTCATGGTCAATGAGGAGGATTGAGAATGGGTAAACGAATCGGTATGGAAATCGCTATCGCCGCGGCCGAGGCGGCGGCCTTGTGCAGACCTGACGTAATTGCGGCCTATCCCATCACCCCCAACACGCATGTGCCGGAACATCTGTCGGACATTGTAGCCGAGGGAAGACTGGATGCGGAGTTTATCTGCGTGGAATCCGAACATTCCGCCATCAGCGCCTGCTGCGGCGCCTCCGGCGCCGGCGCGCGGGCATTCACCGCCACGAGCTCCCAGGGTCTGCTGTTCATGCAGGAGGTTCTCCCCATCGTTCCTTCGATGAGGCTTCCGGTGATCATGGTGATCGGGAACCGCGCCGTTTCCGGTCCGATCAACGTCTGGAACGACCACAGCGATATCATGTATCAGCGCGATACCGGATGGGTTTCGCTTTTTGCCGCCAACGGCCAGGAAACGGTGGACATGGTGATCCAGGCCTTCAAGATCGGCGAGCATCGGGATGTGATGCTTCCCGTCAACATCAATCTCGACGGTTTCCAGCTCACCCACGTCGTGGAGCCGATCTGGATGCCCGATCAGGAGGAGGTGGATCGTTTTCTGCCGCCGTACAAGCCTTTCGCCCAGTTGCATCCGGACCAGCCGATGAGCATGGGTTCGCTGGGGGCGCCCGAGATTTACACCGAGGCGGTGCGCGCCAAGAACGAAGCGATGCTGCAATCCAAGAAGGTCATTCTCGATGTCTGGAAGGAGTGGGAGAAACAGTTCGGACGCAAGTACGAGCCGATCGAGTCCTACAAGACGGAAGGAGCGGAAACCCTGATCGTAACAATGGGGTCCATGGGCGAGACCGCGGAAATCGCCGTGGACGAACTTCGCAAGGACGGAATGCCCGTGGGGTTGCTGAAGATCAAGCTGTGGCGGCCGTTCCCCTTCGAGGAATTCCGGAAAGCGGTCAAAGGCGCGAAAGCCCTGGCCGTCATGGACCGGGCGCTCTCCTGCGGCGGTCCGGGGGGTCCGGTGTTTGCCGAGATCCGGTCCGCGCTGTACGACGAGCCCAAGAAACCCAAGACGCTGGATTTCATTATCGGCCTGGGCGGCCGCGACGTGACGGTGGAAGATTTTGTCAAGATGGCAAAGAAGACGGCCTCAACCAAGAAGGTAAAGCCGGAAAATGCCTATGAAATTTATGGAGCAAGGGAATGAGCACTGCAACGGTAAATCCCAATAAGGTGTTTGAAAATTATGAGCTTTATGTTCCGAAGCTGATCGAGAAAAAGGAGTACTTCGGCCCCGGTCACCGCGCCTGCCAGGGTTGCGGGGAGGCGCTGGCGATCCGCATGATGTGCAAGGCGCTCGGCAAGGACACGGTCGTTGCCAATGCGACGGGCTGCATGGAGGTCATCTCCTGCGTCTATCCGACGACCTCCTGGAGTCTGCCCTGGATCCACGTGGCGTTCCCGAATTCCGCCTCGGTCGGCTCCGGCGTCTCCGCGGCCCTCAAGGCCCTGCGCCGCAAGGGACGAATTGCCGATCGCGACGTCAAGACGGTGGCCATCGGCGGCGACGGCGGGACGGTGGACATCGGATTCCAGGCCCTCTCCGGGGCGATGGAGCGGGGACACGACATGCTGTATGTCTGCTTCGACAACGAGGCGTATATGAATACCGGCATCCAGCGCTCGGGCGCCACGCCTTTCGGTTCATCCACGACCACGGCCCCCGCCGGCAAGGCGAGCATCGGGAACAAGACCTGGAAGAAGAATGTGGCCGAGATCATGGTGGAGCACGGCCTGCCCTATGTCGCGACCGCCTGCCACAGCTATCCGATCGATTTCATGAACAAGGTGAAGAAGGCGCGCAGCATCAAGGGCCCCTCCTACATCCACTGCCTGTCCGTGTGTCCCACGGGCTGGCGCTCCGCCTCCGAAACCTGCATCAAGATGGGTCGGCTGGCCGTGGAGACGGGGGTCTTCCCGCTGTATGAAGTCGAATACGGAAAATACCGGATGACGGTGGATCCGCCGGAGAAGCTTCGTCCCGTATCGGATTACCTCAAGCCGCAGGGGCGATTCCGCCATCTCACACCGGATCAAATCCAGGGGATCCAGGGGCGTGTGCTCATGGAATACAACAAACTGATGAACAAGGTGAACCACTCGAAGTCTTGGGACGAGTTGAAAGCCCTCTAAGCGCTTCAGGAAACGGTTACAACAGACTATCGAAAAGGGGTAGCACTCGATGGAAGACAAAGTCAAAGATATCATCAAGAGATACGGGTCCGATAAGAGTTTTATCGTTCCCATCCTTCAGGATGTCCAGAGGGAGTTCAATTACCTTCCCAAAGACGCCCTGTCTGCGGTCAGTTCCAACCTCAACGTGCCGATCAGCCGTGTTTACGAAGTGGCGACCTTTTACAAGGCCTTCAGCCTCAAGCCCAAGGGACGACATCAGTTGACGCTCTGCATGGGGACGGCCTGCCACGTCCGCGGCGCCGACCTGATCGCCCGCAACATCTCGGATATCCTGGGCATCAAGGACGGAGACACGACACCCGATCTCGAATTCTCCTTCGAAACGGTCGGTTGTCTCGGAGCCTGCGCGCTGGGGCCCATTCTGGTGGTGAACGGCGAATACAACGGTCACATGAACATCGCCAAATCGACAAAGATTCTCAAGAAATTAGGGAAGAAGGGTGCGACTGATGATGAGCAAGATTAAATCCTTCGACGAATTGAAAAACGTGCAGAAGAGGTTCAAGGCGGGCCGCGATCCGAAGAAGCCCTCGGTCACGATCTGTGGCGGGACGGGTTGTCTGGCCTATGGAACCCAGAAATTGATCGACAGTTTCCGCGAGGAGCTTGCCAAGCGGAATCTAACCGACAAAATCGACTTTCGGACCAGCGGATGTCACGGCTTCTGCGAACGGGGCCCGATGGTCGTCGTCGGCCCGGAAAACATCTTCTACCAGCGCGTCGGGCTGGGCGACGCGGCCGAGATTATCGACAAGACCCTGCTGAAGGGGGAGGTGATCGACCGGCTCCTCTATGTGGACCCCGCCACGGGCGAGAAAATCGTCCACGAGGAGGAAGTCCCCTTCTACAAGAAGCAGACCCGCCTGGTCTTCGGCCTGAACTTCAAGATCGATCCGCAGAAGCTCGAAGACTACCTGGCCATCGACGGCTACAGCGCGCTGGGGAAGGCCCTGACGATGAAGCCCGAGGAGATCATCCAGCAGGTGATCAAGGCCAACCTCCGGGGCAGGGGCGGCGGCGGATTCCCGGCGGGCTGGAAGTGGGATGAGACCCGCAAGGCCGAGGGCGAGCCCAAGTATGTCATCTGCAACGCGGACGAGGGCGATCCCGGCGCCTACATGGACCGCAGCCTCCTGGAGGGAAATCCCCACCTGATCCTCGAAGGGATGATCATCGGCGCCTACGCGATCGGCTCCAGCGAGGGCTACATCTATGTCCGAAACGAATACCCGCTGGCGGTGAGCAACATCACGCGCGCGATGCAGCAGGCCCGCGAGGCGGGGCTCCTGGGCAAGAACATTCTGGGCAGCAACTTTTCCTTCGATGTGAAGATCAACCGGGGCGGCGGCGCGTTCGTCTGCGGCGAATCCTCGGCGCTCTTTGCCTCGCTGGAGGGAAGGGCCGGCGAGCCCCGCGCGAAATACATCCATGCCACCCACAAGGGTCTCTACGACAAGCCGACGAACCTCAACAACGTCGAGACCTGGGCCAACGTCCCGTTCATCATCAACAGGGGCGCCGACTGGTACGCCTCCATGGGAACGGCCGGAAGCAAGGGAACGAAGATCTTTTCGCTGGTGGGCAAGATCAACAACACGGGCCTCGTCGAGGTTCCGATGGGAACGACGCTCCGCAAGATCGTCTTCGAGATCGGCGGCGGGATCCCCGGCGGCCGGAAGTTCAAGGCGATCCAGACGGGCGGTCCTTCGGGCGGCTGCATTCCCGAGCAGTTCCTCGATATGCCGGTCGATTTCGACGAGCTGGTCAAGATCGGATCGATGATGGGCTCCGGCGGAATGATCGTCATGGACGATCAGAACTGCATGGTCAACATCGCAAAATACTTCACCAACTTCCTGGTTTCCGAATCCTGTGGAAAGTGCGTTCCGTGCCGGGAGGGAATCCGGCGGATGCGGGACATCCTCGTGGACATCACCGAGGGGAAGGGTCAGGAAGGGGATGTGGAGCTCCTCGAGTCGATCTCGCAGGGGATCAAGGACGGCGCGCTCTGCGCCCTGGGCAACAGCGCCCCCAATCCGGTGCTCAGCACGATCCGCTATTTCCGCGACGAATACGTGGCCCACATCAGGGAAAAGCGATGTCCCGCCGGCGTCTGCAGGGATCTGATCACCTACAGCGTCGACCCCGAGAAATGCACCGGTTGCACCGTCTGCAGCAAGGTTTGTCCGACCGGGGCGGCGAGCGGCGAGCGGAAAAAGGTTCACACCATAGATCCGGCGAAATGCACCAAATGCGGCGCCTGCAGGGAAAGCTGTAAATTTGACGCCATCATCGTGAGGTAAAGGTAGAGACAATGATCAATCTGACGATAGACAACAAGAAGATCGAAGCGGAGGCCGGGCGGACCGTTCTGGAGGTTGCCCGGGAGAACGGAATCGTCATCCCCACCCTGTGCAACCATGAGTCTCTGGAGCCCACGGGATCGTGCCGTCTCTGTGTCGTTGAGGCCAAGCAGGGGAAAAGAACACGCATCGTAACGTCCTGCCTGTATCCCGTGGCGGAGGGGCTGGCGGTGGATACGAAAAGCGAGCGGGTGATGAACGTCCGCCGTCTGGTCCTCCAGCTGCTCCTGGCCCGCTGTCCCGAGTCGAGACAGCTCAAGGAGATGGCGGCCGAAATGGGCGTCGCGCCCGAACCGCGATTCACTCCGGACAAGGACAACGTAAAGTGCATTCTCTGCCGGATGTGCGTCCGGACCTGCGAGAAGATCGTCGGGGTCAGCGCCATCGGTTTTTCCTACCGGGGACCGGATAAGAACGTCTGCACCCCGTTCCAGGAGGAGTCGGCGGTCTGTATCGGTTGCGGCGCCTGTGCCTACGTCTGTCCCACCGGACACATCGAGATGACCGCCTCGGAATCGGGGGACGAGCGGACGATCTGGGGACGAGCCTTCAAGATGCAGACCTGCAAGGTCTGCGGGCGCTACTTCGCGCCGGAGGATCAACTGGCCTACATCAGTCGCAAGGCCGAGATCCCGACGGACGACCTCGCGATCTGCGTCAGTTGCCGCTAAATAATGAAAGGCCCCGGCGACGTGAAACCGCCGGGGCCTTTTGTATCCATTTCCCGTCCAAATCAGTCGAGCCGGTATGTTCCCGTTTCCCGGGATCTTGAACAGACGACATACGGCTGGTCCTCATTGATCGATTCAAAAGTCTCCTTTACTCTTTCCGCGCTATTGTTCATCTCGGAGATGTGCGCCAGAAAGACCATCGACAGATGTCTCCCGTACCGGCAGATAAAATCGCCGGCGGCCTCATTGCTGAGATGGCCCCGTTCGGACGCGATTCTCTCCTTGAGGTGACGGGGGTACGGGCCGTTCATCAGCATCTCCTCGTCGTAATTCGATTCCAGAACAATCGCGTCGAGGTCTGCGATCACCTCCCGCATCGGCGCGGTGACGTACCCCGTATCCGTGAAGATCCCGAACCGGCCGACGACAAAGCCGCAGGAAGCGACGTCATGGGCGGTCTCCACCGGAGTGACGGCCAGGTTCCCGATCCGGAAGCCGCCGTCGAAATGGCGGACGTCGACCGGTCCCAGCCTCCACCGGCAAGCCGAATAAACCTCTTTGCGGACATAAACGGGAATGTGAAGCCTTCTGGCGATCGGTCCGATCCCCAGATAATGGTCGGCGTGGGCGTGGGACAGGACGATTCCGTTGACGTCCCGGATGTTTTTCCCGAGGCGGGCCATCCTTCCGGCCGTTTCGCCGTAGCTTTTTCCGGCATCAAACAGAACGGAAGTGCCGTTCGACCGGACGAGGCAACAGTTGCCGTTGCTTCCCGAAGCGATGACGGACAGTTCCATCAGTATTCGATCCCGGCACGGTCCTTGATGCCGGCGTTGTAGTGGTGCTTGATTTCACGAACCTCGCTCACCGTGTCGGCCAGCTCCATAATTTCCGGCGCGGCGTAGCGGCCGGTGAGAACGAGATCCAATGCGGCGGGTTTGTTCCGGATCAGGTTGATGACCTCTTCGAGGGGAATCAGCTTGAAGTCGACCGCGACGTTGATCTCATCCAGAATCACCATGTCGTACTTCCCCGATGAAACCGCCTCGCGGGCCATGTCGAGCCCCTTCCTTGCGAGCTCGATGTCCACCGGCGCGGGTTTGTCCCTCATGACAAAGCTGTCCAGGCCGGAGAGATGAATGGTCAGGTTCGGGAGATAGCGCTCCGCGGCCAGAAACTCCCCATACTTTCTTCCCTTCATGAACTGGATGACGCAAACGCGGAGCCCCTGGCCGACCGCGCGCAGGGCCTGCCCGAAGGCGGCCGTCGTTTTCCCCTTGCCGTTGCCGGTATGGACCAGAACCAGCCCTCGGCTGTTTGGCCCGCGGATGAACGTGTCTTCCATCTCTTCCTGCTCCTCTTTGCCGCTATTTCAGGCGGCGGCGGGCGACCTCCTCGGCGATGGTGTAGGGGTCCGTCTCCTTCCGCAGCAGCCTTCCGGCGATCTCCTCCATCTCCCCGCTTTCCGTCATTTCGCGGAGGATCGGCGCCAGGATCGCGTCGCGAAGCGCTTCGTGGATCTCGACCATCGCCTTGCGCTTCATCCGGTCGCCCAGCAGATCCGTCTCGACGAGGCGCCGGTAATGATCGGAGATTGCCGTGGAAAGCTCCCCCAGGCTCTCCGCAAAGGGTCCCGGATCGAAACAGTTTCCGATGCGGATCACCGGCGGACGCCAGCCGCCGGGGAATTCCTGAATCATGTTCAGCATGGCCATGAGTTCGTTTGCAAGCTGGTGAGAGCCGTCGCGGTCCGCCTTGTTGATCACGAAGATATCGGCGATTTCCATGATCCCCGCCTTGATCGCCTGGATCTCGTCGCCCATTCCCGGGACCAGGACCACGAGGACCGTATGGGAGTGGTTGATGATCTCCACCTCCTGCTGCCCGGTCCCGACGGTTTCCACCAGGATCAGCTCCTTTCCCATGACGTCCATCACATGCACCGCGTCGCCGACCGCCTTCGAGAGGCCGCCCAACGCGCCGCGGGTGGCGAGACTGCGGACAAAGACGCCCGGGTCTTCGGCATGGCGCTGCATCCGGATCCGGTCCCCCAGGATGGCGCCCCCGGTGAATGGAGAGGTCGGATCGACGGCAAGAACGCCGACGCCCTTCTGCTGCTTCCGGAAGGAGGCAATGAGCGCGTCGACCAGGGTGCTCTTTCCCGCCCCGGGAGCGCCGGTAATGCCGACGACATGGGCGCGGCCGGTGTAGGGAAAAATCCGCTTGATGGCGCTCCTCGCCTCGGGGATCTCATCCTCCAGGTTCCGGATCAGGCGGGAAGCGGTTCTGACGTCCCCGGCGCGGATCTTTTGCAGTTGATCCCTTTCCTCGGATGACGCCGTCATGCATTCCCCCTTGGCCGGATGTTCGACCGGACCCAGTTCACGATGTCGTCGAGAGGAGCGCCGGGCGTGAAGATCGCCCGGATGCCGGCGTCGTAAAGCGACCGGAAGTCCTGATCGGGAATGATTCCGCCGCCGATCACGACAATATCGCCCGCGCCCCGTTCCCTGAGAAGTTCAACCACGCGGGGGAACAGGTAGCGGTGCGCTCCGGAGAGGCAGCTCAGGCCGACCAGGTCCACGTCTTCCTGAACGGCCGTTGCGGCGATCTGTTCCGGGGTCTGGTGGCAGCCCGTGTAGATGACCTCGAAGCCCGCGTCCCGGAAACAACGGGCGAGAACCCGCGCCCCCCGGTCATGACCGTCCAGGCCCGGTTTGGCCACCATGATCCGTATCTTTTTCTCCGCCATTCGGCTACCTCGGAAAAGATTTTCGCTAATAGAGACCGGGGTCCCGGTATTCGCCGAAGACCTCCCGGTAGATGTCGCAGATCTCCTGGACCGTTGCCCGGTCCTTCACCGCTTCGATGCAATACGGCATAACGTTCTTCCCCGTCTTGCAGGCGCTTTTCAAGGCATCCAGGTCCCGCTTGACGGCCCGAAAATCCCGCCTGCGTTTGACCTCAGCAAGACGCGCGATCTGCTCCTCCTCGATCCGCTCGTCGATGTCGACGACGGGGATCTCCTGCTTGGCGGCATTTGCATATTTGTTGACGCCCACCATGATCTTTTCGCCCGCATCGATCTGCTGCTGGAAACGGTAGGCGGCATCGGCAATCTCCATCTGCGGGAATCCCTTGTCGATCGCCGCGACCATCCCGCCCATTTGGTCGATCTGCTCGATATACGCCATCGCCTCCTCCTCCATCCGGTTCGTCAGGGACTCGACGAAATAGGAGCCGGCCAGCGGGTCGATCGTATTCGCCACGCCGGTCTCCTCGGCAAGGATCTGCTGGGTGCGCAGCGCGATTTCGACCGCGTGGTCGGAGGGGAGGCAGAGAACCTCGTCCAGGGAATTCGTATGCAGGGATTGGGTTCCGCCGAGAACCGCCGCGAGGGCCTCGATGGCCGTCCGGACGACGTTGTTGTAAGGCTGCTGGGCCGTCAGGGAACAGCCGGCCGTCTGTGTGTGAAACCGCATCCAGAGCGAGCGGGGGTTTTTCGCATGGAAGCGGTCGCGCATCACCCGCGCCCAGATCCGGCGCGCCGCCCGCATCTTGCAGATCTCCTCGAAGAAGTCGATGTGGGAGTTGAAGAAGAAGGAAAGCCGGGGGGCAAATTCGTCCACGTCGAGCCCTTTGCGGCGAATGACGTCTTCGACATATTCGATTCCGTCGCGCAGCGTAAAGGCCAGTTCCTGGACGGCCGTGGAACCGGCCTCCCGGATGTGGTATCCGCTGATGCTGATCGTGTTCCACTTGGGGACCTGCTTCGTCCCGAACGCCACCGTGTCGCTGATCAGCCGCACGGAGGGCTCAGGGGGACACATGAAGGTCTTCTGGGCAATGAACTCCTTGAGCATGTCGTTCTGGATCGTCCCGCCGATCTTCGTCAGCGGCACGCCGTTGCACTCCGCCGCCGCGCAATACATCGCCCACAGCGCCGTGGCGGGCGGGTTGATCGTCATGGAGGTGGTGACCTGGTCCATCGGGATCCCCTCCATCAGGACCAGGAAATCATCGAGGGTGTCGATGGCCACGCCGCAGCGGCCGCATTCGCCCCGGGCTTTCGGAGAGTCGCTGTCGTATCCCATGAGGGTCGGGAAATCGAAGGCGGTGCTGAGGCCGGTCTGCCCTTCCTTCAGAAGCATGTGCCAGCGTGCGTTGGTGTCCTTCGCGCTGCCCATTCCGGAAAACATCCGGAAGGTCCAGCAGCGGCCGCGGTATCCGGTGGCCTGGTTTCCGCGAAGAAACGGGTATTCCCCAGGGGCGCCCACGTCCCTTGAGAAATCCGTTCCCGAGATGTCTTCCGGGGTATAGAGCCGTTTGATTTCCAGATCGGAGACGGTTGACCAGCGGGCTTTCCGCTCGGCCGCCCCTTCAGTTGCACGCCTCACCTCCTCTTCCCACTTCGCGGTGAGACGCCCCGACTCATCCAATGTTTTCTTTGAAAAATACATGTTCCTACCTGTGGTCACGCTCTCCTGTTCGTTCCTTTTCAGGCTTGGCTTCCCGGCTGCAGATCGTCCGATCCTGCGCGTTTCCGGGGTATGGCGCGACCGCATAGCCCTATCTCAAACCCCCGATCCTTGTCAAGAAATATCCCGGCGCCGATGATAAACAGAAACGGGGAGCCCGCGCTTCCGGACGGGGCGTCGACGGGCGGCCGGATCACAACGTTTGCTACACCCGCTTTGCGGAGAGGATGACGACCGGCTCCAATGGAACATCCCGGTGCATACCGTGGTTTCCCGTCGCAACCCGAGCGATCCGGTCGATGATCTCCATGCCGTCCGTGACCTTTGCGAAGACCGCGTAGCCGAAATCCCGCGTGCCGTGGTCGAGAAAATCGTTGTCCTTGAGGTTGATGAAGAACTGAGAGGTTGCGCTGTCGATCTCCTGGGTGCGGGCCATCGACAGGGTTCCCCGTTTGTTCTTCAGACCGTTTTCGGCTTCGTTTTTGATCGGCGGACGGGTTTTCTTTTGTTTCATGTCGGCCGTGAAGCCGCCGCCCTGAAGGACGAAGTCGGGGATGACGCGGTGAAAGATCGTGCCGTCGAAGAAACCGTCTTCGACGTACTGAAGAAAATTCTGAACGGTAATGGGCGCTCAGATCAGCCCCAGGCCGACGACAATCCGCGAAACCGGAAAGAGGCCGATCAGGTAGAAGGCCGTAATATTCGTGCCGAAGAACGAACCGACGGTGGAGACGAAGAGGACCATTCCACCGGTGAGCCACGACTGCCGCCTCCAGGAGACGGTAATCCCGATGATGTAGGGGGAAACCATGGCCATGATCGAGACCGGAAGGAAGAAGATCAGGTTCATCGCCACCAGCGAGCCGAGGCGGACGTCCGCGATGCGGTCGGATACGAGTTCGCAAACGGGTTTGTAGAAGGCCGGGATTCCGACCACCCAAAGCGAACCGACGAAGAGGAAGACCGCGAGCACCGAGATCCGGGGATAGCGTCGCGACAGGTAGCCGCCGGCCACGTAACCCACGGAGAAGTGCACCATGAACGAGCTGATGATGCTTCCCCAGATATAGATGGAGCCCCCGAAGTAGGGAGACATCAGGTTCGAGGAGAGGATCTCCAGGCTCATCACCACCGCGCCGAAGGTCACGAGAAGCAAAATGAAAACGGCATACACCATCGGCATCACCCTTCCTCCGCCCCGACGCCTTCCTCACCGGCGTTCTTTCCCATCCCCGTTCGGACGGATCCTCTATTTTTTCTGCATCAGCAGCAGGTTGGCCGGATTGAAGTCATCCGTCAGAACGGGGTCATTCTTGAGGATCAGAGAAACCCTGCATTTGCCGGACTCGGCGATGAGGTCGATCCGGCCGATCTTTCCGCCCCATTTCTCCGCCTGCTTCCGCAGCCCTGCCGGCTCGCAGGCGGGCCGGTCGGAGGCCACGATGATGCAGCTTCCGCTTCTCTGCCCCTCGAAGAGGAACACCCTCTTAAAAACCGCCTGGAAGGTTGCGATCTGCGCGTCGTACATCCGGTTGTCGCAGAAAAGGTTCTGGATGACGATCCCCCCGTCGGTCAGGCGCGATTTGGCAAGCTGCAGGAACTCCTTTGTCGTCATGTGCGCCGGGATGTAGTCGGAATTGAAGGCATCGAGCCAGATCTGGTCGTAGCGCTCCCGGCTTTTCTTCAGAAACTGCCGGCCGTCATCGATGGCGAGTGCCTGGCCGGCCGGGACGGTGAAGGAAAAATATTTCCGGGCCAGCTTTTCCACGAGGGGGTCCACCTCAACGGTTTGCAGTCGAACCTTCGGGAGATGCATCCGAAAGACCGTCGGGATGTAGCCGCCGCCCAGACCGATCAGGCAGACCTTCCTGGCATCGGGCCTGAACAGGAAGCCCGCAAACATCATCGACGAGTATTCAAAAACCGAGATGTCCGGTTTCGCGAGATCGATGCAGGTCTGGCGGAGATCTCGCTGTCGGCCGAAGATCATGCACCGCTCCCCGTTGTCCTCGCGGATGGTGATGTGGTGATAGATGGAATCCCCCTCATAGAGGGTCTTGTCGTTGAATCGGCAATTGGAATCCCCGGCGCCGTGCGGGTTGACCCGTCGCAAAGATCGGTATAGTGTAAAACCGGATCAGGATGGAATGGGCGCGTCTGGCAAATAACCGCATCACCGGCGGATTGGGACGGTGTCCTGGAGAATCGGAAGATGGCAGACGAAGGCATGATCGTGGACAGTGCGATGGACTTCGCCCGGGCGGTGGCGGGGACGGCGGCGCCGTCGAAGATCCTGGAGAGTCTTCGCCTGATCGATGTCTTTTACCGCGGTTTCGACGGGCGCCGTCACAAAGGCCAGCTTGTCGTCCACCGGGATCTTGCAGCCGATCTTCTGGAGCTTTTCGAGCTGATGGAGCGGCAATCGTTTCCGGTGGCGCGCGTCGTGCCGATCGTCCGATTCGGCTGGTCCGACGAGGCATCGATGGCCGCGGACAACAGCTCCGCTTTCAACTACCGGCTCGTCGCGGGGACCAGCCGGATCTCCCTGCACGCCTTGGGCCGGGCGGTGGATATCAATCCGCGGGAAAACCCGGCGATCTATCCGGACGGCCGTGTCGTCCCCGCAGGGGTCGTCCGGAAGCCGTTGCAACCCGGCACGTTCTCCAAAAACCATCCCGTGGTCAGCGCTTTTCTGGAAAAAGGCTGGCGCTGGGGCGGAGATTTCACCCATATACGGGACTTCCACCATTTTGAAAAAACCGTTTCGGAAAATCCCGACGCTTGCTCGTCGGGATGAAGAGCGTTCGGACTGCCGATTCGCATCAGTGGGAAACGCCGACCCGTATGGAAGGCCGGACTCAGCCCGTCCCGATGATGGCTCCTTCCGTGACCTTGGTCCGGCCGGTAATGTAGGCTTCATCCTCTATCCGGTTGGGGCTTTGCGCCGCACCGGTCGCCAGTTGATCGCAGCGTTCGTTCTCCCGGTTTCCGGCGTGGCCGCGGACCCAGACAAACCGCACCCGGTGTCTCTCGCACAGATCGAGGAGCCTTGACCACAGGTCCGCATTTTCTGCTGCTTTCTCTTTTGTGCGCATCCAGCCGTTGGCTTGCCATTTGCGGGCCCACCCCTTGCAGATTCCGTTGACCACATAGCGCGAATCGCTGTACAGGTCGACGACCGCCGGTGCGATGAGGGCCTCCAGCGCCGCGATGCAGGCCATCAGTTCCATGCGGTTGTTGGTGGTCAAGCGAAAGCCCTGTGCGATTTCCATCCGCCTCTCCCCGTCGAGAATGACTGCACCGTATCCCCCGGATCCCGGATTCCCCACACAGGCCCCGTCGGTATAAGCGACAATTCGCCCCGATGGGATCTCGCGTTCAGCGGGATGGATTTCGACATCCGCAACGCAGGCGCGTTTCCCGGTTTGAACCGCCGGGTCCCTCAGCCACTGCCGTGCCTCCTCCCGCGTCGCAAAACCCCGGTAGAGGGCTCCGGCATACCCGCGGATTTGCTCTTCGGCGCCTCCCGTTCCGTACCAGGTGTCATAAATGCCCGGCCGGCGCCCTCGGGCAACAGCGTAGCATTTTTTCGGATTAACCATGCAGGGCCCCTTTCGAAGGTTGACGGCTTCCTGTCCCGTCTGATGATGCAGAATTTCTCGAGTGATATTTATTACACTTCGACGGTCTTTTCCAGAGGCGTTTCACAGGGGTTCCATCGGCCCGGATCTCCCATAAAATGATTGACTTCAAGGGGTCATGATGATAGGGGAAATTTCCCCGAAACGGGGGGAAGGGCACGATTCATGCTGGACATCAAGTATCTCAGGCAGAACATCGACTTTGTTGCCGGAAAGTTGCGGGAGCGGGGTCAGGAGATTCATCTGGAGGGTTTCATCGCCCTCGACGAGAAGCGGCGGGATATTATCCGGGAAGTCGAGGCGTTGCGCAGCGAACGCAACAACGTTTCGAAGATGATCGGAGAGAGGAAAAAGAACCGGCAGGATGCGACCGAGATCATCGAACGGATGGGGGAGGTGTCGAACCGGATCAAGGAACTGGACGAGTCGCAAAAACAGGTCGACGAAGAAATCCGGCAGATCCTGATGACCCTTCCCAATGTTCCGCATGAATCGGTTGTCTGCGGGAAAGGCGCCGAAGACAATCCGGTCATCCGGGTCTGGGGAGAGAAGCCGCAGTTTTCCTTTACGCCGCGGCCGCACTGGGAGATCGGCGAGGGGCTGAACATTCTGGACTTTGCCCGCGGGGCGAAGATCACCGGGGCGCGATTCACCCTTTACCGGGGGCTCGGGGCCAGGCTGGAGCGGGCAATCGTCAACCTCATGCTCGATTTGCACACCGGGATCCACGGCTACACGGAGGTGCTGACCCCGTTCATGGTCAACCGGGAGAGCATGACCGGAACCGGCCAGCTTCCGAAGTTCGAGGAGGACCTTTTCCGCATCGACAAGGTGGACTACTTCCTCATCCCGACGGCGGAGGTGCCCGTCACGAACATCCACCGGGACGAGATTTTGCGGGAAAAAGAACTGCCGATCACCTATGTGGCCTATTCCCCCTGTTTCCGTGCGGAGGCCGGCTCCTACGGAAAGGACACCCGGGGCCTGATTCGACAGCACCAGTTCAACAAGGTGGAGCTGGTGAAGTTCACATGTCCGGAGAACTCTTACGAAGAGCTGGAAAAGCTGACCGAAAACGCCGAAGAGGTGCTCAAGCGGCTCAACATCCCCTACCGGGTGGTCAGCCTCTGTTCCGCCGATCTGGGCTTCTCTTCCGCGAAGACCTACGACATCGAGGCGTGGCTCCCCGGCCAGGACGCCTACCGGGAGATCTCCTCTTGCAGCAATTTCGAAGATTTTCAGGCCCGCCGCGCGTCGATCCGCTTTCGGCGCGAGGAGGGGGGTAAGGTGGAATTTGTCCACACCCTCAACGGCTCGGGACTGGCCGTGGGCAGAACCCTTGTGGCCGTTTTGGAGAATTATCAGCAGGCGGACGGAAGCGTCGTCATCCCCGAGGCACTGCGGCCCTATATGGGCGGAGTTGACAGGATTCCCGCCGCGGGGTAGCATGGAAACGTGCGGAGGGATGGCCGAGTGGTCTATGGCGGCGGTCTTGAAAACCGTTG
>JAEAMF010001242.1_pt1 | contig 19838 bp, 14 predicted proteins | sample 8958721 | NCBI WGS metagenome assembly JAEAMF01 (sample SAMN16933255, study PRJNA681124) | bioreactor sludge metagenome | isolation source: anaerobic bioreactor treating anionic surfactant - SDBS | place: India: Bengaluru | collected 2019-02-28
GGCAAAAGCTCGCTGATTAATGCCATGGTTCCCGAAGCGGCGCAAAAAACCAATATCATTTCGGAAAACTCGGCGCTGGGTCAGCACACCACCACCTCTACACGTTTAATTGCCTTTGGTGAAGGCGCTGCACTGATTGACTCTCCGGGCATCCGTGAATTTGGTTTATGGCATCTGGACCTGGCCAAAGTGCAGCATGGCTTTCCTGAAATTGAAAACCTGCTGGGACATTGCCAGTTCCGTAACTGTACCCATAAGCATGAAAAGCAATGTGCTTTGCGTCAGGCTGTGGAATCTGGTGAAATCTTGCAACGCCGTTTAGACAGTTATTTGCGTTTAATCGATGAAATTACTGAAGCGCAGCAAAAAAATTAATTTTTCTTAACCCTTAGCCCTTGAAGCAGTGATTTTGATCGCCATATTTATAGGCTATACTCTACGCAATTTTGAAATTGTAATTAGGTGACTTGTGGAACGTTGGTTCGAATTTATGGGGAATCACCCCTTCTTGTTTGGAACACTCGGGGTGTTGGTTGTTTTGTTCTTTATTTTAGAAGGACAACGCAATGGCCGTAAAATTTCACCACAATCTTTAGGTATTTTAGTCAAAGCTAAAAATGCCATGCTGATTGATTTACGTGATGCCAAAGATTTCCGTGAAGGTCATATCAGCGGTAGCCGTAATATTCCCTATAGCCAGATTACCAGTCATATTGAAGAGTTAAAATCTGCCGATCGACCACTGGTGTTTATTTGTAACCTGGGTCAAATCGCAGGAACCGCCTTACAACAAGTGGGACATGCCGACAGTTACCGTCTAGACGGTGGAATCAACAACTGGAAAGTGCAAGGCTTACCCCTGATTAAAAGCAAATAATAGGCTTGGAGATTTTGAATGGCTGAAGTAATTATTTATTCCACCACCGTATGCCCTTATTGCATTCGCGCAAAACAACTTCTTGAGCGTAAAGGCGTGGCTTATAAAGAAATTAACTTATCTAACGAAGCGCCTGAAGTACGTGTGGAACTGATGCAACGCACCAATCATCGTACTGTTCCACAAATTTTTATTAACGACCAGTTTATTGGTGGTTTTGATCAACTTTATGCTTTAGAGCGTGAAGGAAAACTAAACGAACTACTGGCTTAACCCTATATTAAGTCAGCTCTTCATATTAAGGATTAAAGAATGAGTGAACAACAAGCTCAACCACAATTAGCACTAGAACGTATTTATACTAAAGATATTTCTTTTGAAGTACCTGGGGCACAAGTATTTACTAAAGAATGGCAGCCTGAATTAAATATCAANTTATTCACCATCCATCATTAAATCAGCGCTCATACCCACAGTATTAAAGCCGGCATCAACATACATAATTTCGCCAGTAATACCATTGGCCCAAGGTGAGCACAGGAATAATGCCGCATTACCGACATCTTCAATGGTCACATTACGTTTCAGTGGCGCAACTTTTTCATTCAGGTCTAACATTTTACGGAAAGACTTGATACCTGAAGCTGCAAGAGTACGGATTGGACCTGCCGAAATGGCATTTACGCGAATGCCTTCTGCACCAAGGCTTGATGCCAAATAACGCACACCCGCTTCTAATGATGCTTTCGCCATACCCATAACGTTGTAATTCGGCATTACACGTTCAGAACCCTGATAAGTCAAAGTCAACAAACAGCCTTGGCGAACTTTTAATAAAGTTTTTGCAGCACGTGCCATGGCAATAAAACTGTATGCACTAATGTCGTGGGCAATGTTAAAACCTTCACGGTCGGTAACATCAGTAAAGTCACCATCTAAAGTATGCGCTGGCGCGAAACCGATTGAATGAACTACGCCATCCAAACCATCCCAATGTTTTGCCAATTCTGCAAAAGCCTGGTCAATTTCAGCATCTACCGCCACGTCACAAGGGAAAACCAGTGTTGAACCGAATTGTGCAGCAAACTCATCAACACGTTTTTTTAATTTTTCATTCGGATAGGTAAATGCCAGTTCAGCACCTTCACGATGCAAGGCTTGAGCAATACCAAATGCAATGGATAATTTACTTGCAATACCCGCGATGAGAAAACGCTTACCCGCCAATAGTCCTTGTGCCATGTGAATCTCACTCAAAATAATTTAGCAGCATAATGCCAAGTCTGAAGCATTTGCGAAATTGCATAATGCGCCTTTTTTTTAACATGTTGTGTAAAAATCAAAAAAAATGCTCCACCATTGGGGAGCATTTCTGAACTGATCGTGCTATCTAGCTCGCTTTCATGGTTAAAAGGATTAATCATCCCCTTGTAATAAACCCAGCAAGCGCAGGAAGGAATAATACATCCAGACCAAGGTCGCCAATAAGGCAATACCACACAACCATTCCATCGCTTTTGGCGCATACTGTGCAGCAGATGATTCGATCAGGTCAAAATCGAGTATCAGGTTTAAAGAAGCAATGACCGCGACAAATGCAGCAAAGCCAATCCCCAGCCAGTTGCTTTCAAAAATATAGGGAATACTGGAACCAAAAGACAGCCCCATGACCATTTGCACCACAAATACAATGGCAATGGCAATCGAAGCAGACATCACTACAGCTTTAAATTTTTCTGTGGCACGAATAATCTGGAAGCGGTATAACCCAAACATGACCAGTGTGGTAACAAAGGTTGCCAGCAAGGCTTGTAACGGTACACCTGGAAATTTCAGCTGAAATACAACCGAAATTCCCCCTAAAAATGCCCCTTCAAACAGTGCATAAGGAATGGCTAATGTGGGGGCGGTATTCGGCTTGAATGTGACGATGAGTGCCAGGATAAATCCACCAATTGCTCCCACCATTGCAGCAGCATAAGCCATCGATATATTTAGGGTGAGAAAGCTATATAAAAAGAGTGATACACCGACTACAGCAGCAATGACTGTCAATATCACCGACTTTTGAATGGCACCTTGCACCGTCATGGCATGGTTAAAATCACTCTGGGTTTCGACCCGGGTTAAAATAGGATTATTACTTTGCATAATTCCCTCATTATTGTCATTTAGATTTTTGAATGAGTATAAAACGCATTTAAGAACAGAAAATGAATCTTTGCAACTTTGCATAAAATATCGCTCAGACAAGCAAGCTGATTCATGGCACAACATACCCTAAAAACCGATATTGATGGATAAAATATGATTTTACAATGTTTTTCAAGATGCCAACTTTAAAGCATCCAGGGAGTTTTGCCAGAGTTGTGCAGCAAGAAAAGCCTGATCCAGATTCAGCGATTGTGCCAATCCATCCAGAACATAAGGTAAATTGACTGGCGTATTGCGAGTTCGATGTTCAGTGGAACTTTGACAGCATAAGGGTGTCATATCCGGACAATCGGTTTCCAGAACGAGATGTTCAGCACCTATAGCCTGAACCACGCGATGCAGTTTTTTGGCATTGGGATTGGTAATTTGCCCAGTGACGCCAATTTTAAAGCCCAGTTGAATAAAGGCCTTGGCTTCTTCTATGCCGCCACTAAACGCATGGGCAATTCCACCCAAGCTAAATTGCTGCTGTTTTAATATCGCCAGCGTTTCTGCATGTGATTTTCGGATATGCAATAACACCGGCTTATCAAACTGTTGCGCCAATTCCAGTTGTGCAGCAAAAAAATCTTTTTGTTTCTGAAACATGGCTGGCTGCTTGTGCTGTGTTAAAAAAGTATCTAGGCCAATTTCACCCACTGCAACACAATCTTCATTTTTCAACACTGATTCTAAATCGGCCAAATGTGCATTTTGATGCTGTTCAATATAAACAGGATGCAATCCCGGTGCTAAATAACTTTGAGGAGCATCTTTTAATTGATTGAGAAAATGCTGAGTGTAGAGCAGATCCTGAAAACGCGACTGAACAAAACCAATCAAAATCAGGCGTTCTACTCCAACTGCTTTGGCCGCATGCGCCAGTTGCTCCCGATCTGCATCGAAATCGGGAACATCAAAATGGGTATGCGTATCAAAGAGTGAATAAGACATTAAGATCGGGCTTTATTTGCAATAGGTGTACTTGCCGATGCAGCATCATTTTTGAGTTCAGCCTGAGGCAAGTACTCTTTCTTCAGTACGGTTTGCAACTGCTCATAAGGAATGGTCAAACGTGGCAAGCCCACCACATAAGGCCCAATTTCATATTCGCCATATTGCAAAATCAGACCTTGAGTGGATAGGTAGAAATTGTCCGATAAAGTAAATTTCCACGCCTGTTCGTATTCTTCAACGCTATTTGCCAACTTGGAATCAATAACCCAACGTTTAAACTCTTCATGGGCTTTCTGTTTCAGTACAGCTTTCTGCTTGGGCGCCAGAATATCATCCAACTCGACCAATTTTTTCTTTTTCAAATCAAAGTTATAATAATACTGTGAGGATGAACCATGTGCACCACCCAGATAACTGCTGGAATTTAACACCACAGTTGCCAAAGGTTGGCCTGCATTGAGAATCTTCGGCTTGATCATCAGGCTGATCTGATGATTGGCACTTAAGGCTTTCAGTTCTTTATCCAGCGATAAAAAGGTCTGCAGATAAGGCGCCACCTGTTTTTCCAGTTTCTGTTTCGGTGTTTCAATAGTTTCCGATGCAGCAGCTTCAGATGCCTGAGCTGGATTTAAATCTTTCGAATTTCCGCTTGCTGTAGTCGCCTGCTGCTCTGACTTCAACGATTTCGGCGAAATATCTAAAATTTGATCCAGCTGCTTTAAAACTTGTTGATCAATAAATTCATCAATAAATGCCTGGTTACTGGAAAGACGCTCGACATTTATTTCAGGACAACTATTCCCATCACATTGAGGCAAATTTAAAGTCAGCTTTTCCGTGTCGCCTGCCAATGTTAAAACTTCGGCTTGAGCAGCTTGCGATTGGGCTACTTTGTCCTCTTTTTTAGGCTCAGCTTGTTTAGGTTGGCATGCACTCAAGGTAATTGCCGCCGCAACAACACTGAGAGTAAAGATCGTTTTATTTTTTAGCATCATCTGACCTATAAACTTAAATCTGGTAAATGGACGTTCACTCAATATCTGGATTGATTACCGATGACTAAAACATATGCTGATAAGCGTCAGCTTTCAATATCTGCTTGGTTTGTTCTTTGGTTAAATAAATATCCAGCTGGGCACCATCTTTAACAATTTCATGGGTGCGATAATGCAAACCGATCCCTTCCTGATCAAAGAACCAGTCTGCCTGTCCCCAATACAGTTTCTTTGGCGCTTTCTGTCTGACTTCAGCCTTTTGTTGCTTTAACCATTTTTGATAAGCCTGCTGCACAATACTATTCATGGCGGTTTGCTGCTGAGGTTCCAAAATATCCAGCAACGTCACCGCTTTGTGTTTTTTACGGTCAGCTACAAAGAAATAATAGCGCTCTTTTACTTTTATTTCTTCTTGCATCGTGTCAACGCCTAATTGCATCAGCACATACTGGTTCCGCTGATAGGCAATTCGGGTATACATTGACAGTTCATAGGGCTTATTTTTAGCAAATTTTGCCTGCCAGGCATCCGACTTTTTCACATAGGCATTTACGGCCTGCTGCAGGCTCATATCCTGTTTTAAGCCAATTTGATCTTGAATAACCTTGGCTTGACTCTTGGCAATCCAGTCATTTAACCAGGCATCTTCGGTATGTACCGTTTGAATACTCAGGTCAATACAGTTCTTTGTTTCACAAAAAGGCAAGGCAATTTTTGCCGGCTGTTCCTGAATGTTTAAATAGGGTAAGACATCTGCCTTTTCGGTTTTAAATACCGAAGTGGATGACTGTTCCTGATCAGGTTGTTTGGATTCTTGTTTTGAAGCATCACAGGCACTGAGCATCAGCCCCATGATGATTACGGATGTAGCCCCGAGTTTTCCGTTCATGCTGACCACTCTTTTTTTCAAGCAATTCATTTATCTTAATAATTTTACACAGGGTCTGTTGACACTTCATCTATGTTTGCGACGATACATATTGATGAAATGTCATCAACTCCCTAAAAAAACAGCTTCATAAAGAAGCTGTTTTATTGGTTGTCTTAGTGTTCACGGGTATTACGGAACACGATATCCGGATAACGCTCCTGCATCAGCTGCAAATTCACCCGGCTTGGTGCAAGATAAGTCAAGTGACCGCCCCCATCAACTGACAACTGATCATGGGCTTTTTTCTTGAATTCGTTGAATTTCTTCTCATCTTCACAAGATACCCAACGAACGGTATTGATGCTGACCGGCTCATAGACACAGTCCACTTTATACTCTTCTTTCAGCCGGTACGCGACCACTTCAAACTGCAGCACACCGACTGCACCCACAATCAGGTCATTGCTGTTTTGCGGCATGAATACCTGGGTTGCACCTTCTTCTGAAAGCTCTTTTAGACCTTTTTGCAGCTGTTTCGACTTCAATGGATCTTTCAGACGCACACGGCGGAACATTTCCGGAGCAAAGTGTGGAATACCGGTAAACTGTAGTTTTTCACCTGAAGTAAAGGTATCGCCAATCTGGATGGTACCGTGGTTGTGTAAACCAATAATATCGCCCGGCCAAGCTTCTTCCAGGTGCTGACGGTCACCGGCCAGGAAGGTCAAGGCATCACTGATGCGCACGTCTTTATCAATACGTACATGCTTCATTTTCATGCCTTTTTCGTACTTGCCTGAACAAATTCGCATGAAAGCAATACGGTCACGGTGTTTCGGATCCATATTGGCCTGAATCTTGAAGACAAAACCGGTAAAACCTTCTTCAGTGGCGTCTACTTTACGGTCTTGAGTCGGATGGGCTTTAGGTTCAGGTGCATAGTTACTGAAAGCCTCCAGTACATGATCTACACCAAAGTTACCCAGCGCCGTACCAAATAAAACAGGTGTTTGACGACCCGCCAGGAATTCTTCACGGTCTAATGGATCATTGGCCATTTGCACCAGTTCCAGCGATTCTTCAAATGCAGCCCAAGCCAGTTCGCCGACTTTTTCACGCAGATCGGCATGATCATAGCCATCACGCACTTCAATATCGGTAATCACTGAACCAAAACCGGCTTTATAAACGTAGAATTTTTCTTCCAGAAGATTATAAACACCGGCAAAATCGCGACCGGTACCCAGTGGCCAGGTTAATGGTACACATTTGATTTTCAGGACGTTTTCAATCTCATCCAGCAGCTCCAAAGGCTCACGGATTTCACGGTCCATTTTGTTGACGAAAGAGATGATGGGGGTATCACGCATACGACACACGTCCATCAATTTAATGGTCCGTTCCTCGACACCTTTCGCACCGTCAATCACCATCAAGGCAGAGTCCACCGCGGTCAGGGTACGGTAGGTATCTTCCGAAAAGTCTTCGTGTCCCGGAGTGTCCAGCAGGTTGATCATCTTGTCTTTGAAGGGGAACTGCATCACCGAGGTGGTGATCGAAATCCCACGCTCTTTTTCCATTTCCATCCAGTCAGAAGTGGCTGCACGGTCCGATTTACGGCTTTTCACCATACCTGCAACCTGAATCGCCTGCCCCCATAACAGCAGTTTTTCTGTCATGGTGGTTTTACCGGCATCGGGGTGGGAAATAATGGCGAATGTCCTGCGAGTTGCGACTTCTCTAGCGAGTTGCTCTTTAAACATAGGGAAAATCTTCAATATGTACACCGTTTTCTCTAGCGAGTTGCTCTTTAAACATAGGGAAAATCTTCAATATGTACACCGTTTTGTACACACGTATTGATGTGTATCAAGCCAGTGAAGTGATTACTTAAAATTGGCGCAATTGTAGCAGATTTATAGTTATTGTATCGGGGGTGTTCACGATTTAAAGCATACTGATGTGCACTTATGTGAAGACAACACGATGGTCAGCTTTCACACGGTGAGTTTACAGCTGATGGAAGTACTATTTTTACAGATCAATAAAAGCTGTAGATAAACAAAAGCCCGAATGATTTCACCCGGGCCCAATTAACACTTAAATTATTCTGCTTTCTTCACACCAGTGACATCAACTTCTACCCGGCGATCCGGCTGCAAACAGGCAATCAGTGTTGCAGTTGCCTTATTGCCCACACAACTGGTGGTTTTTGGCTGACTTTCACCGGCACTTGCCACTTCCATCGCCACATTCACGCCTTGGCTCATCAGATAATCCTTGACCGTGGTTGCCCGGGCTAGACCCAGACGCTGGTTGTAGCTTTCCGAACCAAGACGGTCAGTATGGCCGGTAATACGAATCTGTTCAATCCGTACATAACCATTACTGATGCGGCTCGCCAGTTCATCCAGCTGACGGCGTCCTTCAGGTAACAGATCCGCAACAGTGGAACGGTCGAACTTAAATAGGGCATCCGCAGACAGTTCCACACGCTCCATCTGTACAGGTGCTGGTGGAACCACAACTGGTGCAGGAGCCGCTTCTACCGGTGGACACCATTTATTATCAACATTCTGCAAGCTGGCACACGCTGTCAAACTAAGCAAAGCTGAAGCCACACATGTCATTATCAGTTTTTGTTTCATCACGATTTCCTTCTATTTCATGCTTGAATGATCATCCCCGGCATGGCATCTACCGGGAATGACCTGCTTCTGAATTACCAGCTGTGTTTCAGACCAATCGTGCCGGTGTAACCATTACGGTCTTCACCAGACAGCTCTTGCTGATAGCGTGCATCTGCATAAACATAGGCAGATGTGGCAATCGGCAACTGCATCCCTAAACCAACCTCACCCCAAGTACGGCTATAGTCTTCATTCAACTTGTCACGGCCAATATTGACATCGGTCGGTTCAATAAAGTCGCTCAGTACATTGGCAACTGCATAGAAAGTTTTGGTACGGTAGTCTGCAGTCGGTGCATTATACGCCAAACGAGTACCGATACGGCCTCTCAGGCTGTGTTGATCATCCTGATCTACATGTGCACTGCCATCATTGAAGTCTTCCAGGCTAACAAACTGATAAGACAATTGAGCCTGCGGTTCAATCAGCCAGTGGCTGTTGCCCAATTTGTACGGACGACCCACTTCAGCAGATAAGCCAGCACCCCAACCATCCTGGTCAACATCACGGTTATTGCGCGATTCATACTCATTTTGCAGATAAGATACTTGCCCGGTTAAATCCAGATAACTACCATTTTTGTCATAATAGGTCGAGTACAAACCAAGACTCGCTGCATCAGTGGTACCTTCACCAGTAAATTTATCAGCAACGATTTGTGCATTTTCGGCGCGATATTGGTCAAAGAAATCGATCTTGCTTTGGCCATACCCCAGCATGAATCCAGTATGACGGCGTGAACCATTTTCCGGGTTGTAATTGACCGCAAAATCATAGCCCACCTGCGCTACGAAATTATCAATATCCATATCCAGGCGGTTATCACCCGTTAACTCGGTATTGCCGCCACGTACTCGTGCCCATACCTGGTTACCCTGAGTTTCTTGGCATTCACCACACTTGTCCCAAGCCCAAGTCTGCTGCTCACCGACACGATCATTGGCATTCACCACACTTGTCCCAAGCCCAAGTCTGCTGCTCACCGACACGATCATGCAAGGTGCCTAGCATGTCATAGCCCAGCAAGGTGTTGGCATATGGCATTTGGGTATAGCCCGACACTTCCGCTTTATAGATTGGCGTACCTTCTGCATTCAAGGCATTCAATGTCCAGCTATATTCCGTCCCTAGTTCATTTGATATTAGTTGACCTTCACCAGCATTTGACGTTCCTGCCATTCCAGTAAATGTACCACCACCTGTTGGATCTGTAACAATGACCGTCGGAAGTTGAGTGATCTGATCTGCCGCAGTGACATCGCCTAAACCGTTAATCGCGGTCACATGGGTATTCCCTGTTACAGTCCCATTAATCACAAGTTGATCTGATGCGCCTGTAGCCAGATTCACATCTACGATTAAATCTGAACCAGCAGCATAATTCCCTTCAACGGTTAACGTGTTGACAGGTGCTGCATCACCACGATGCAAGTCGATAGTACCAAAATTGTTCACATTCGCAGTTACTGTCGATGCAAGGGTGCCTGGTGCCAACGCGAGCGTACTACCCTCTTCAATATTCAATGTACCTGTTGTAGTTGGCGCGAGCATCATGATTGTTGGCACAGGCTCAGAATCACCTGATAAATTAAGATCACCACTCAAACTAAAGACTGCACCATTCTGCACATTAACGGTTTCCCATCCTACCAGTGCGACATTACCCGCTGCACCTGGCAAGATAGGCTTATCAGGATAAGTCACTTCGGCTGGCTCTTCGGCTGAAAAACCCGTCAAATCCACACCGATATTTAAGGTATCCGCTTGCGAACCACCGTCCAGATAGCTAAGTTCTGAAACATCAGTTCCTGCTTTCAGGCTCAGGGTATCTGAACCAGCTTCCATCCAGATATCACCGACTATTTTACCGCCAGTTGCAATCAGCGTATCGTCACCTGCTTTCAGATTAATACCACCGATTAGCGTACCACCTTGCTGATTAACCGTTTCGTCACCAGCGCCACCTAAAATGGCGTACATATCTGCCAACTCCCAATTCGCAGGATTTTCTGGTTCGTTAGGGAAAGGTAAATCACCTTCAACTGGGACATAATCTCTAAAAGCAGCCGTAATATTTGCAGTATTGGTAATTTCAGCAGCACCCGCGGTATTGACGCGAATACCATTACCAATAGCACTGATTATATTTCCAGATGTATTGACGACAATTTTGTTGGCATTCACAAACTCGGTGCCATCATCATTATGACCACCTGAGTGAGCATAGATTCCATCTTCATAGGCCAACAAATCACCTGAAGAATTTACTGTAACGGTTCCACCGCCAGAATGGGCATGAATCGCACGTCCACCATTGCTAATATCCTGCATGGCGGTTGAACTATTGGCATAAACCACTTCATTATTGATAGGCTCAAGCGTTGCAGCCACAATATTAGCAGCATTATTGACAATCACGTTACCACCACCGGAATGGGCATGAATGCCGGATTCAGCAGCTTGAATCGAGCTACCATCAGCGGTCGCGACAGTTACAACACTTTTATTTCCCGATGCTAATCCATCTTCGCCTTTATAGTTGCTGGTATGGGCATGAATACCACTTTCACCAGCAACAATTTGCGCAGTTGAAGCCAGATTCACTGTTACATCGCCTGCGCCAGCATGCGCATGAATACCGTTACCGCCAGAATTAATCGTGCCAGCCATCGCTACAGTGACATCACCGGCTTCACCTTCCGCAGCGATACCACCATCACCAGCACCAATGACTGCACCCGCATCCTGACTAATACTTACGGTTCCCAAGCCACCTGCAACTCCCTTAATTCCAGCACCGCCAGCCGCAATGGTACTCGTAGACAGCTGTGTGATAGAAATGGCTTGTGGCGTTTCAGGATAAATTCCTGTTGGTGATAGAGTATCGACATAAACACCATGACCACCACCGGCGGTCACTACAGCTACTTCGCGGGTATCCCCGGTGGGCTCCATGACCTGAAGATAAACAGGATCACCATTTTCATCAAATACAGGTTTGTCGTGTTCAATTAACTGGACATAGACAGGATTATTGAACTCATCAACAACCAATTCACCATTTCCATCGGTTTGCTGAACATAGAGAGGATTGCCGCTTCCATCCACAGCAGGGCCTAATACATTTCCGGTATACGTGGCACCAAACACACGATCTGGAGTATTGATATCTCCCGCAATGGTTACGTTCACATTACCGGTCTGGTTGGCTGCATAAATACCATGTGCAGTACCTGTAGCAGTCAAACTACTTTCAGCACCTAAATGAATTAAAGTATTGCCTGCATCGGCAGCTTGCCCGACAGTTCCAAATGTACCATTGCCAACAATCTGTACAACACCGGCAGGAACAGCGGCGAGCTCTAATTCACCATGCTTGCCTTTGGTGGTCTTGGCCATATCGGTGGCATTCTTATCCAAATAGGCCTGCTGTGCTTGCGTTAATGTACCGCTTCCATCTCCCAATAAATTGAAAGCAGTTGATGCATAGTTATTGGTAGCTTCCAGCGATGAATAATTAAACTGCGCGCCATTGGCCACGACAATGGTTGAATCTGGTTGAGGATCTGGCAAAATTTCAGGATAAGATCCAATTTCAGCATCAATCGGCCCTACAACAACAGGCGTTGTTGCAGAAGTCAGAGTAACGCTCGCATCACTTCCATCTACAATAATTTGTGAATAACTGGCTGCTGGTAAATCAACTGCAAAAGCTGCAGAGCTGCCTACGGTTCCCGCCACAGCAAGGCTGGTCGCCAAAATGGTTTTTGCTAAACGTCCCCGGCTGCGCTTGCCCTTTGCCTGTGCTAGCTCACTAACAGCCACCCATGTACCTAATGCTTCATTATATATACAACGATAAATCTTATTCATAATCTAGTCCTCTCAACAAAATGAGGTGGAAATTAGATGCCTTTGACCAGCATCCTTTTTTTCTTAAATTGAAACGTTTTATTTAAAAGTTAATGATTTCGTGAAAATACATTTAAAGATTACTAAAGTGTTTCCTTCACTTTTTATTCATAATGTTTACAATTTAGAGCTTTTCCAACAACACAAATATGGCTTTTTGTATCATTTTTAGACAAAATCATCTAAGTCACCTAAATCGGAAACAATACTTTAATTTTTTGTAAAATGTATAAATTTCAACCATATACATTATCTCCGACTAAAGTTGCACAAAAAAGCCCATTGAATAAAAAATAATTATATTTATTTATATCAACAACTTAGTTAAAAAATAACTTTTTAAAGATGATTGGAACTGGTAAAAGCAATCATTATTATTTTTATCTTATATTTGTAATGCTGACATTTTATTCCATTGTAACTAGACCAAATCAAAAGCAGCTGAATATAGTTGAAATATAAAGTGGATTTTCAAACGACTCTTCAGCCAGACTATGAATTTATTAAATAAACTTAATGATATTATTCACCCTAGGTGGGAAATAATGGCAAATGTACGTCGCTGAGCGACCTGCGCCGCTAACTCATCTTTAAAACTTATGGAAAATACTTACTGCAGAACCAGAGTGCTCAAGATCAAATACGATCAATATGAAAAATTGACCATATTGCAACAGATCATAAAACTTTTGAAATAAACTAAACCTGTTCAACCCGCATCAAGTTTAAGTAAATAGTGCCTTGTCCATTGTTTCCAGACGGTTCACATCCATTGGCATCCCCAACAGGAAACCCTGCAATTGCTGACAGCCTAAACGGGTCAGGATGTCTGCCTGCAAAGGTGTTTCCACCCCTTCTGCAGTGACCACCAAACCCAGTTTTATGGCCAGCTGGATAATACTTGCCAGAATGATTTCATCTTTTGAGCCGACTGCCAGATCCCGGATAAATTCCCGGTCTATCTTCAATTCATCCACCGGCAGGTTCTTCAAATATAAAAAGCTGGAATGCCCGGTTCCAAAATCATCAATCGCCAGTTTAATCCCCATCTGACGTAACCGATCAAAACTCCGAATGGTAGAGTCCACGTGATGCATAGCTGTCGATTCTGTAATTTCAATGGCTAAATGATTAGGATTAATCTGATATTGAGCAAATAATTTTTCTAGTGTTGTAAACAGATGTTTATGTTCAAATTGTACGGCGGATAAATTCACTGCGACTGGAAAATAGTTGGAATCGGTCTGTTCCCAGATTTGAATTTGCTTACAGGCTTGCTCGAGTGCCCAATAGCCCATTTGAATAATCAGCCCGGTTTTTTCAGCCCCCGCGATAAACATGTTTGGCGTCAACATTCCCAAGCTTGGATGATTCCAGCGGATCAGGGCTTCTACGCCGCAAATGGCATAATCCCCAGTGGTAAATTTGGGCTGATAAAACAGAACAAATTGTTGTTCTTCAACTGCTTTATATAAATCATTAATCAGCTTGGTCTGACTTTTGGTCTCCTGCTGATCAGCACTGTAACTAAACAGCGAATAGGTATTTCTCCCTTGATATTTCGACGTCAACATGGCTGCATCCGCATTAATCAGTAGATCCTGCAAATTATTACCATGATCGGGATACAGGGCGATGCCAATGCTGCTGGAAATATTGATCTCTTTACCGGCAATCAAAAAGCTGTCCTGGATTTGTTCCAATAACTGCTCGGCCTTTTCAACTGCATGTTCGAGGGTAGCCTGTTCCAGCACCATCAAAAACTCATCTCCCCCTAGACGAAGCAGTTTTTCGTTTGGTTTCAGATTCTGCTGAATGCGGGTCGCCAATTGCACCAGCAACTGATCACCGATATGATGCCCAAATACATCATTGACCGCTTTAAAACGATCTAAGTCGATATAGAGAAAGGCAATTTTATCATCCCTGTAACGATGATCGGTAAATAAAAAATGTGAATATTCCGCCAGGAATAAACGATTGGGCAACTTAGTTAAATTGTCCTGCACAGCCTGATTGGCCAGTTCACGATTGGCTTTAGAAAGCTGTATATTTCGGATTTCCAGTCTTTGTTCCAGCACAGCGACACAAAATGCAGCGAGAAAAATTAAACTGGTGACTAAAATCACACTTAATAAAATTAATCCCTGGCCAGTTTGATAAGGTGCAATCTGTTGATCTGCAGAAACTTCATAAAAAGCGATTGCCCACATACCGACATAGTGCATCGCGACAATGGTTAGCGCCATCATCAATACCAGAAAAATCTTGATCATCAGCTTTTGCTGTACTGCATTTTTATATTTAAAAATAAGCCAGAACGTTAAACCTGAACCTGCAATTGCAATTAAAACAGAAAAAATTGTCAGCAAAGGATCATAATAAATCCGATGCTGATTGATGATCAGCGCCATCATGCCAGTATAGTGCATTCCGGCACTACCTATTCCCATCAGTACCGCACCTAAAACAAGCCGGCCGAAGGGTAAGGTTTCTCGTGTAGTCAACCAAATGGCAAAAGTAGATGCAATGAACGCAATAATATAGGAAACAAAAGTAAGACTATAATCAAAAGAGTAATCTGCTGGTAAATGACAAGCGAGCACACCAGCAAAGTGCATACACCAAATTGCAGCTCCAAGCATCAGACCACTGATGATGAGAAGCATTTTTTCATATTTCTGACGCAGGCCACGGAATAATAATTGTTCGAATGAAACAGTAAAATAACAGACCAAAATAGTAACAACTATCGAAGCAATCACCAGACTAAAATCATAATGTATATGAACCATATTCAGTTCCGTATAAGGTATCTTTCTTGTTTTAATCCACGTGATTGATACTTTTCATACAAGCAAGAAAATTTTTATCTTTAAAGAGTGGTTATAAAAACAATCAATTAAAACAAGAATCTAATACTATTCCATTTTGGTCAAGTGATAATTGCTCTATTCTTTTTTATTTCTAATGTATTCATTTTACAATAGAAACATAGTTCAACATTTTTATCATTATCCTCACACCGTTCATATTTTTAAAATCATTTTAAAACTAATGCCTCTGTTTGCTCATGCATCAATAAAAAGCCAGTCAGATCAACTAACTGGCTTTTTCGGAAAATTTAAATGAAAAATACCAAATTACAGCGCCTACTGGCCAGCAGCCTTAGTAGATTGTAATTTTGCATAATCTAATAAAATATTGGCAGATTCCATAACAAAGCTTTCTTCTTCGGGTAAAGCAGGTCGTTGTGTTGCTTTCATTTTCGCACGCGACTCGATTAAAGCATCCATTGAGGCTTGATAACTTTCCCAATTAGCATAAGGCTTTTGCCCCGTCAGGCTGCGGCGCTGATTTTCCGCCTCTAAAGTTTTCTGCTCAAGTGCGTTCAGCTCGGCTTTGCGCTGATCAATATCCAGCACTACACGCTTTTGCTCATCGGTTTTTTTCGCAATCGCTTTACGTTGCTCCAGATATTTAAATTGCGGATCAACACTTACACGCTGTTGTGACATTTGTGCCAGATTTTGCACATAAGGTTGTACCGAACCTTCACGCTTAAATGGTGCAGTTGGAATGGTATCCCATTTCAAGGCATTCTTCGCCTTACGCTCGCCAAACTCTTCATTGTAGATATCAACCAGCTTGATATCAGGTACTACCCCTTTATTTTGGGTACTTCCACCCGTAACACGATAGAACTTACGCTGGGTCAAGGTTGCCTGACCATAGGCCAAAGTATCCAGTTGAACCTGGGCCGTACCTTTACCTGTGGTGGTACTGCCAATCACGATACCACGCTCATAATCCTGAATAGCAGCAGAATAAATTTCACTGGCCGATGCTGAAGCCAGATTAACCATGACCGCCAGTGGACCGGCATAGGTTTGTGCACCACCGTCATCGTCCTCAAATACGCTGACATTGCCATTACCGTCGCGAATTTGCACCACTGGACCAGATTTGATGACTTGTCCCAGCATACGTGCAACTTCTTCCAGCGAGCCGCCCGGGTTATTACGCAAATCGATAATAATCCCTTCTACATTCTTGGCTGCCAGGCTTTTTAAAGCATTGTTGGTGTCTTCAGAAACCGAACGATAATCCGCACCTGCACGGCGCGCACGATAATTCAAATAAAATGACGGAATTTCAATTACACCAAAGGTATGGTTTTTGCCATCCCGTTTGATCTCAACTGTACGTGAACGAACACCCGCATCTTCTTCCTGAATGACATCACGCACCAGGCTGACTGTACGTGCCTGCCCCATTGATGCACCCGCACCCAACAAACGTAGACTCACCTTGGTTCCACGCTTGCCACGGATCAGGCCGACCACTTCATTACTAGCCCAACCGATCACATCGACCATTTTATCGCCGTCTTGTGCTACACCAATAATACGGTCTCCCGGTTTAATCTGACCTGATTTGCTGGCCGGACCACCTTCAACAATCGTTTCAATCTTGGTGTAATCTTCATTACCGCGTTCAGGACGAATCGAAACCCCGATCCCCTCTAGCTGCAAGGTGGTTTGACGGTTCAATTCCATCGCATCAACCGGCGGGAAATAATTGCTATGCGGATCATAGGTCAGCATCATCGCATTCAACGTCTTGTCGAGAACATCATCACTTTTAACACGGGTAATGCGTTCAAGTTGACGGGTATAACGCTTGGTCAAGGTTTGAACTGGAGTTAAATCTTCAGGGCTAGCCAGATCCTGACCATTGGCCAGTGTCGGATCATCTTTTAAGGCTTTTTGCTTCGCAGACTCTTCTTCTTTACTAATGTTTAAGTTGATGAGTTGCGATACCAGCATTTTTTGCCAATGTGCGCGCTGCTCTGCTGCGGACTTGAAATAAGGCGCTTTTTCGCGATCAGTATCAATATAGACATTGGTTTGTTTCAGGTTTTGCGGCTTTTTCAATTCCGCCAACATGAACTCATAAAACTGTTTCAAGCGGTCACGATATTGGGCATGAATCAAGTAAGGGCCTGATAAATCGCCTGCTTTTAATGCTGCACCAAAATTTGCACCATACTTTTTCTTATATTGTTCAACTTCAGATGCCAAAAATAATGAATGGTCTGCATCCAGACTATCTAGATAAAAGTCAAGAATACGATTGGAAGTCGCCGCGTCTAAACGCTGATTTAAATAATGCTGACGGTCAACCAAAGTCGCCAATTGGCGTGATACAAGGGCTTGTTCCTGCGTTGGCTGAATGCTTTGAGAAACTGCAATGGTATTGTTTGCAGCAATTGCCTCATTTACTACATGAGTAAAGAAAAACCCTCCAGTCGCAATTGCAACTGCACAAGCTAATGATTGAAGTTTCATAAATAATTCGTACTTCCTTGGTCTTTGACCAATATTACAACGTCGTTTTTCGACATGAACGCAGTATATTCAAAATCTTAAACAACTTAATATGTGTATGTCGTGTAGTTTTATCATATTCTGTACTGTCAAAATGTAGCAAATCATTGCAGAATTCGGGTATTGTTTTTCTTTATAAAATTCCAACACGGACACCGATATGATTGGCGCATTGATGCTAGACATCGCTGGCACAGAACTTACTCAAGAAGATATTGAACTATTACGAGCACCGCAAGTAGGCGGCATGATTTTATTTTCACGAAATATACAATCACCTGAGCAGGTTCGTGCTTTAACCGATCATATGCGTCATATCAGACCCGATATTTTAATTGCCGTCGATCAGGAAGGCGGTCGGGTGCAGCGTTTAAAACAGGGCTTTACCTTGCTGCCTGCCATGGGTCGCTTAGGCGAACTTTATCTGACTGAACCTGAACGTGCTGTGGAATTGGCTGAACAATGTGGCTGGCTGATGGCCACCGAAGTGCTTGCTGTTGGGATTGATTTCAGTTTTGCCCCGGTACTGGATTTGAATGATGTCAGTGATGTGATTGGTGATCGCGGTTTTGCCAAAAATATTGATGATATTGTTCCCCTTGCCCGTGCTTTCATCAAGGGTATGAAACGTGCGGGCATGGCCAATACCGGTAAACATTTCCCGGGCCATGGTTCGGTTAAGGCCGATTCACATGTAGCCGCACCAGTAGATTCACGTTCCTATGAAGAAATCTATCATAAGGACATGCAAACCTTTATCCAGCTGATGCCGCAACTGGATGCCTTGATGCCCGCACATGTGATTTATGACCAGGTTGATCCGAATCCTGCTGGTTTCTCACCCTACTGGATTCAAAATATTTTGCGTCAGCAACTCAACTTTGATGGCGTGCTGTTCTCCGATGACTTAACCATGCAGGCAGCCTGTGTTGCCGGTGGTGCCGATGCCCGTATTCAGGCTGCACTCAAAGCTGGTTGTGATATGGGTCTGGTCTGTAATGACCGCTCAGCAGCATGTACGGCATTAGAAGGGATTCGTGATTTGCCTTTACCGAATCAAACACGTCTGGAGCGTATGCGTGGTAAAATTCCAGAGATTAGTGTTGGGCAAGCGCTGGACTTGGGAGCAGAATGGCAAAAAGTTCGCGATAGCATCGAAAACTTTAAAAAATCATTGAATTAATACGACAAAAGGAACACGACAAGGTGTTCCTTTTTCTTTATGATAAACAAAAATAAAAGTATGCTTAATTCAGCTCATTTTGCTTTGCATCAAAACTAAAAATAAGCAAAACTGGCAACGTAAGATAATCGACCAATAAACAACCAAAGTTAAAAACTAAAAAAAAGATAAGGTCAGGATGACATGACACAACAACTTTCAGAACATCGACATATTTCATTTACTGCCCATTACACTGGTTACATCTGGTATACCATGGGAATTTCTCATCCAGTTTTTGCGACCTCTAAAGGGAAAATGCTGGCCAAACTGGTGCATCCTTTAGAAAGCTGGGCTGAAAAATTTGTCGGCGGCAGTATGCGTACCACCTTAAAACAACGCCACTGCATGATTGATCAGCATCTGGCCCAACTGATCGAACAGCATCCAGATTTACAGGTGCTTGAAATTGCCAGCGGGCTTTCTCCGCGTGGCTGGAGTTTCCGGCAGAAATTTCCTGATATTGATTATCGTGAACTGGATTTACCCGATATGGCAAAAATCAAAACCCAAGCTTTAAAACAGATTGATGCCCATAGTCCAGAAGTTTTATCGGTAGACTTATTCACTGCAGATTTTGAACAGGCTTTTCATGTATTTGATCCCAAGCGCCCCTTGGTGGTGATTAGTGAAGGCCTGATCAACTATTTTAACCAAGACATGTTATTACAACTGCTGCAAGCCATTAGACATTACGGTCAGAATTTCAAAGAACTGCATTACCTTACCGA
>JAEAMF010001261.1_pt1 | contig 19830 bp, 21 predicted proteins | sample 8958721 | NCBI WGS metagenome assembly JAEAMF01 (sample SAMN16933255, study PRJNA681124) | bioreactor sludge metagenome | isolation source: anaerobic bioreactor treating anionic surfactant - SDBS | place: India: Bengaluru | collected 2019-02-28
CCACACACCCCGCCCGGCCCCGGCGCCCCCACCTCCGCTTGTATTTTCTCCCTCCTTTTTCTCCCCCCTTTGTGGGGGTCCGCCCCCCCGGGGGGGGGCCCCCACAACTCGCCATATCGTATCAGCAGCCGGCGGCGCTAGTGTCGCTATCAGCGATAGCAGATACCGCGGCAGCCGCAGAGCTGGTCGCTTGGGTATACGTGAAGGAGCAGGTCCCGAGCGTAACGGTCATGACATTTGATGCGAACCCAATCCCATAGTCCCCAGTCGAAAGTTGCGCCGCTGCCTGAATACCGGTGGCGCTACCAGCCGGATAGCCATAGACCACATCAATATCGACGCCTTCGAGCTTAATCTGCGCAGGAGTTGTCGCATCACCAGAGACATTGCGCGCCAGTGCAGCGGAGTGAACAATACCACTTGCGCTCTTGACGGATGCCAATGCCCCCTGAATGGATGCCTGGCGGGCATCTGCCCCCAGGTTGGCAAAGCGCGGCAGGGCAAAGGCCGCCAGGATACCCAGCACCACGATGACCATGATCAGCTCGATCAGGGTGAAACCACTTTGCTGTTTTTTCATCACGAATACTCCTTGAAGCAATCCAAAAACAAACTCACGCCGGCAGGCGATCACCTACCGGCATGAGTTTCCATGACCATCAGCAACCGCTTGTACTGGCTACGATAGCCGGGGGGTTATCGGCGCTGGTTGCCGCCGTATAAACGACATTGCAGGTACCGGAAGCACCCTTGGCTGCAACAGTCACGGTCGTGGCGGCATATGTAACGGTGAACTCAGAAGCCGAAATACCGGCTGCCTCGATGATGCCCTTCACTGCCGAAGGAGTGCTAGCGCCGACCCCTGGGTAGGTATTGGTCAAGGGAATGGCCTCCCCCTCGACGGTAATGCTGGTGAGCGTCGAATTATTCTTCGCCAGATACGCCGCATGCACGATCGCCGAAGCCGACTTCATCGAGGCTGCGACGCCTTCGATGGTGGCCTTGCGCGCATCCGAGCCGAGGTTGGCGAAACGCGGCAGCGCGAAGGCCGCCAGGATGCCCAGTACCACGATGACCATGATCAGTTCGATCAGGGTGAAACCGCTTTGCTGCTTTTTCATGATTACAGTCCTTGCGGAAAGCCTTTCCGGTGGAATCAGTCGGCGTTGCTGGTCACGACGCCGGTGGTGGCGTCATAGACGATGGTGCGCTGACCTGCGGTACGGCCGTCCAGGCGGTAGGTGTAGGTGCAGACACCGGCAGCAGCCGCTGCCTGGTAGTCGCTGGTAGCAGCGGTCGCCACCGACGGAGCAGAGCCCTGCAGGACGGCGTTCCACACTTCCACACAACGGGCGGGGTTCGGGTTGGCCGCGCTATCGCTGGCAGCGCTGATCGGCCAGCCGTTGGCGTTCACGTCCACGGTGCCGTCACCGAAATTAGTCACGTTGAGATTCGGGTTGGCGATCCCCTTCACCCGGTTCAGCTCCCACTGCGAACGCACCAGCGCCACGCCGGCCGCCAGCGCGCCGCCGGTGCCGTTGACCGCCGCGGTGTGCGCATCCTCGGTGGCATTCATGAAGCGCGGCAGCGCCACCGCGGCGAGCACGCCGAGGATCACGATAACCACCACCAGTTCGATCAGGGTAAAACCCTTCTGCTGTTTCATCTTTCCATCTCCATTTGCCCTGCGGGCGTTGTCTCGGGGTCGGTCCAGTCCACCGCCCGCAGCTCCACGGCGGTCGGCCGCTCGGCTTTTGCGGTTTCCATGGTTTGCAGTGGAAGACGCACCAACTGCCAGACCTGCACGCCTTCCTTCCCGCCGCTGCGCCAGCCGTCGAAGCGGGCGCGGTACAGCACCCGGGCCTGCTGCGGCAGGAAGTACCAGCAGCCCCGGCGCGGCGTCCGGCTCTCGGCCAGCTCGCCACAGTAGTTGCCCTGCTGCCAGCGCAGCAGGGTGAACGGATTGGGCGCGGCCCGGCCCGCGTCCAGCGGGCGGCCCTGCGCCATATTCTCGGCGGCCAGTGCATTGAGGCTGGCCGCAAGGCGCGCCACCGTCGTGTTCGTGGCTGCCCGCTCGCTGTCGGCTGCAATATGCCACAAGGAGATAACGATCACACTGCCCAGCATCAAGGACAGCAGCCATCGACCGCCTCGGCGCAGCGGCGCCACCAGCAGCAGCCGCGCATCCCGCGCCGGCAGCGGCCTCACTGGACGCCCTTGGCCGCCGCCGACAGCTCCCACATCGGCAGGAACACCCCCAGCGCGAGGATCAGCACCATCACGCCCATGGCGACGATGAGGATCGGCTCGATGGCGTCGGCCAGGCGCTTGAGGTCGTAGTCCACCTCCTGCTCGTAGAAGTCGGCGACCTCGACGAACAGGTCGTCCAGCGCGCCGGTTTCCTCGCCGACCGCCATCATCTGCAGCACCAGCGGGGTGAACAGGCCGCTGGCGGCGGCGCCGCGGGTCAGCGCCTCGCCGCGCTCGACCCCGCCGCGCATGGCGGTGATCGCCCGGCCGATGTGGCGGTTGCCCACGGTGTTGCTGTTGATCGCCAGGGTCTGCAGCAGCGGCAGGCCGGCGCGGTACATCATCGCGAAGGTGCGGGTGAAGCGCGCCAGGGCGATGCGCTCGAAGATGGCGCCAACGATGGGCAGGCGCAGCTTGTAGCGGTCCCAGACCAGCGCGCCGGCCTCGGTGGCGGTCCAGCGGCGGAAGCCGACCAGCGCGCCGACCAGGGCGATGGCCAGCAGCCACCACCAGTGCTGCATGAATTCGGAGAAGCCGATCAGCACGCGGGTCGGCCAGGGCAGCTCGGCGTGGAACTGGGCGAACACCTTGGAGAAGGCCGGGATCACCAGCAGGTTGATCACCGCCAGCGCCACGCCCATGGCGACCATCACGAACAGCGGATAGCGGGTGGCCTGCTTGATGCGCTTGCGCGTCTCGCGCTCCATCTCCAGGTAGCCGGCCAACTGGCGGAAGGCCTGGTCGAGCTGGCCGGTGTTCTCGCCGACGCTGATCATGCTGACGAACAGCGGGTTGAACACCTTCGGGTGGCTGCCCAGCGCCACCGCCATGGCGTTGCCCCCCTCCAGGTCGCCACGCAGGGCCTGCAGGATCTCGCGGAAGTAGGGGTTGCGGGTCGATTCGGCGAGCCCGCCGATGGCGCGGATGATCGGCACGCCGGCCTTGCTCAGGCTGTACATCTGCCGGCAGAAGATGATCAGCTCCTCCAGTTCGACCCGTTCGCGGCCGAGCAGCCGGTTCAGCGCGCGCAGGGCATCCTGCTCGCCGCCGGCGGACGCCTGCGCTTCGGCCTCGATGTTCAGCGGGGTGATGCGCTCGGCCAGCAGCTCGCCGGCCAGCGCCTCGGCACTGGCCGCCTGGCGGATGCCGCCGATCTTGCGGCCCTGGGCGTCGCGCCCGCTGAAGCGGAAGCTGGCCATCAGACCACCAGCCCGTCACTGAGGCTGGCGCTGACCCGCAGCACTTCCTCGACGCTGGTCAGCCCGGCCAGCGCGTAGTCCAGCGCGCTGGCGGCCAGCGGCCGGTAGTGCGGCTGGGTGCGGGCGGCGTCGATGAAGCCCTGCGGGTCGTGGCGGCGCAGGGCGGCGGCCATGGCGCCGTCGACCTCGAGCAGCTCGTAGACGCCGATGCGCCCCAGATAGCCGGTGTTGTGGCACTGGTGGCAGCCGTTGCCGCGCACGAAGCGCCGCCCGGCCAGCGGGGCGCCGTGGATGGCCTCCAGCCAGCGCAGCTCGCGCTCGCCCGGCGCCTCCTCGACGCGGCAGTGCTCGCAGACCCGGCGCACCAGGCGCTGGGCGACCACGGCGTTGAGGGCGTTGGCCACCAGGAACGGCTCGGCGCCCATGTCGATCAGGCGCAACGGCGAGGTCAGGGCGTCGTTGGTGTGCAGGGTGGACAGCACCAGGTGGCCGGTGAGCGCGGCGCGCAGGGCGATCTCGGCGGTTTCCTGGTCGCGGATCTCGCCGACCAGCACGATGTCCGGGTCCTGGCGCAGGGCGGCGCGCAGCACGCGGGCGAAGGTCAGCTCGATCTTCGGGTTGACCTGCACCTGGTTGACCCGCGGCAGGCGGTATTCCACCGGGTCCTCGACGGTGATGATCTTCTTCTCCGGGCTGTTCAGCTCGGACAGCCCGGCGTACAGGGTGGTGGTCTTGCCCGAGCCGGTGGGGCCGGTGACCAGCACCAGGCCGTGCGGACGCTGCAGCAGCAGGCGCAGGCGCGCCAGCATCTCCGCCGGCATGCCGGTGCCCTCGAGGCGGAACACCCCGGCGCTCTGGTCGAGCAGGCGCAGCACCACCGATTCGCCGAACTGCACCGGCATGGTCGAGACGCGCACGTCGAGGCTGTGGTTCCTCACCCGGATGTTGAAGCGGCCGTCCTGCGGCAGGCGCTTCTCGGAGATGTCCAGGCCGGCCATGATCTTCAGGCGCATGACCAGCGCCGAGGCGATGCGGGTTTCCTTGATCAGCTGTTCGTTGAGCACGCCGTCGATGCGCTGGCGGATGCGCAGCACCTGCTCGTCGGGTTCGATGTGGATGTCCGAGGCCTTCATCTGCACGGCGTCCTCGAACAGCATCTGCAGCAGGCGCACCACCGGCGCGTCGCTGTTGTCCAGGCTCAGGCCGCTGAAGTCGAAGTCGCTCTCCTCCAGGCGCTCGTCGAGCTGGCCGGCCAGCTCGGCGATCTCGCCGCTGCGGCGGTAGAAGCGGTCGAGGCAGTCGACCAGGTCGCCCTCGCGCACCACCGCCGGCCTGACCGGCTGGCCGAGCAGGCGGGTCAGCTCGTCGAGGGCGAACAAGTCGAGCGGGTCGCTCATGCCGACCAGCAGGGAGTCGCCCTCCTGCACCAGCAGGATGGCGCGGAAGCGCCGCGCCAGGGCTTCGGGCAGACGCTGGATCAGCGCCTCGTTGAAGCGGAACTGGCGCAGGTCGACCCAGGGAATGTCGAGCTGGCGCGACAGCGCCTCGAGCAGCTTCTGCTCGCTGATGAAGCCCATGTCGACCACCGCGCGGCCGAGCTTGGCGCCGCTGCGCTTCTGCTCGTCCAGCGCCAGCTGCAGCTGGCCCTCGCTGATCAGTCCATTCTGCACCAGCAGGTCGCCGAGGCGGACCTTGCGCCGGCGCTTGTCGCCACCATCCATCAGGAATCTCCTCCCAGGACCTGCACCCGCTCGCGGGCGTAGCGTCGACTGGCGTCATCCAGGCCCTGCCCCTGCAGCGCCTGGCGGTAGTGTCGGGCAGCCTCGGCGCGCTCGCCGAGCTGTTCGAGGGCGATGCCCAGGCCCAGCTGCCAGCTCGCCTGCGCCGGGCGCAGCAGCACCAGGTTGCGGTACAGCCGCGCGCTTTCGCGCCACTGGCCGGTCTGCTGGTAGGTGGCGGCGAGCAGCGCGTGGTAGGCCGGGTCCTCGGCCAGCGGCGGCAGCCGTCCGGCCAGGGTGGCCGCTGCCGCGGCGCTGTCGCCGGCCTGCAGCTGGGCGCGGGCGAGCAGCACGCGCAGCTCGCCGTCGGCCGGAAAACGCGCCAGCTGCGCCGGCAGCTCGGCGGCCAGGCGCTCCGCCTGCCCGTCGGCCAGCCAGGCCCGGGCCAGCCAGCGCAGCGCCTCGCGGTTGTCCGGCTCCCTGCGCAGCAGCGCCTCCAGCAGGGCGATGGCGCGCGCTCGCTCGCCGGCCAGCAGGGCCTGGCGCGCCTCGCTCAGCGAGTCCGGGCGATGGCTGGCGACGCTGGCCTGCGCGGCGCGGGTCTGCGCGACGCCGGTCTGCGCCGGGGACGCGGCGACCACCACCGGCGCGCTCTGCCGCGGCGCCGCCGCTGCGGCAGGCGGCGAAGCCGGCCGGGCCGCGGGCGCCGCTTGCGCGGGGCGGGCGGGGACGGCAGGCAGCGCGGGATAGTCGTCGGCCGGCGGTTCCTCGCCGGGCGCCGGATCACCGGCCACCGGATCGCCGGCCGCCGGCAGTTGCTCGGGATCGAAGGGGTCGGCGACGAGCGGCACCTCGACCCACAGCTGCCAGCGCTCGCCGGCCGGCTCCAGGCGGTCGAACACCTGCAGTTCGCTGCCCAGGCCGACCAGCAGCAGTTCGGCGCCGTCGCCCACGGGCTGCAGGCTCCAGCTCAGGCTGCGCCCGTCGCCGGCGAAACCGCCGGCGCGCGGCCCCTGGTCGTCCAGCTGCAGGCGGGGCAGGCGCAGGCTGACCGCGCCGCTCTGCTCGCTGCGCCGGTACTCGGGGGCGCGGTCGAGCAGCAGCTGCAGGACGAAGCGCTCGCGCCCGTGCTGCGGCAGGGTGGCCAGCAGGCGCACCGGCGGCTCGCCGGCCGCCGCGGTCGCTGGCTCGGGCGCAACCGGCAGCGGCGCGGGCACGGGCGCGGCCGCAGCAGGAGCAGGCTGCGCCACGGCGCCGGCAGGCGGCGGCGCCACGACCGGCGCGGCGGCGGCATCCGTCGCCCAGGGTCGCGCCAGCAGCAGCGCGGCAAGCGCGGCACCGCCGAGCAACGGCAGCGCCAGCAGCAGGCGGCGGCGCCCGGCGCGGCGGGCCGCGGCGCCCTCGTCGGCCGGCAGCAGGCCCTCCAGCGGCGCCCGCTCGAGCGGCGGTGCGTGGCGCGCCTCGAGGTCGCGCAGCATGTCGTTGACCAGACTCATGGCATGCCTCCCGGCAGCCAGGGGCGCAGCCACGGCCACAGGCCGAACAGGAGCAGCAGCACGCCGGCGCCGGCCAGGCCCCAGCCCAGGCGCAGGGCGGCACGCTGCAGGAACGGCCGGGCGCCCTCGGTGTCCTCCAGCGCGCGCTGCACGTGGCCGGCGCGCACCCGGCGGCTGCCGCTGCCGAAGGCGGCCATCAGCGCCTTGTGGGCGAGGATGTTGACCAGCCGCGGAATGCCGCCGCTGCCGGCGACCAGCCGGCGCAGGGCGCCAGCGTCGAACAGCGGATCGCCGCGGTAGCCGGCATGCACCAGGCGCTCCTCGACGTAGCGGCGGGTGTCGGCCAGGTCCAGCGGGCGCAGGCGGTAGGAGAAGGTGATGCGCTGGCGCAGCTGGCGGAACTCGGCGCGCTCGAGCAGCGCGTCCAGCTCGGGCTGGCCGAACAGCACCACCTGCAGCAGCTTGCAGTGTTCGGTTTCCAGGTTGGTGAGCAGGCGCAGCGCCTCCAGGCTGCGCGGCGGCAGGGCCTGGGCCTCGTCGATCAGCAGCACGGTGCGCCGGCCCTGCCCGGCCAGCTCGATCAGCCGGCGGTTGAGGGCGGCGAGCAGGCCGTGCTCGTCGAGCAGCTCGGCATCGGCGATGTGCAGCTCCTGGGCCAGCGCCTGGCGCAGCTCGCGCGGGCCGAGGGCCGGGTTGGGGATCCAGGCCACCTGCCAGCGCCCGCGCTCCTCGCCGAGGAGGTTGAGCAGCGCGCGGCACAGCAGGGTCTTGCCGGTGCCGACCTCGCCGCTGACCTTGATGAAGCCCTCGCCCTCGCCCAGCGCCACGCGCAGCAGGTTGAGGCAGGCCTGGTAGGGGGCCAGCCGCACCAGGAAGGCGGTGTTGGGGGTGAGGGCGAAGGGTTTTTCGCGCAGGCCGAAGAAGCTCAGGTACATCCGCCTACCTCAGCGCGCGGAAGCTGGTCGCGCTCTTCTGCAGTTCGTCCAGCCAGGTGTCGGCGCCGATCACCTGCGGACGCAGGAGGATCACCAGCTCGCTGCGCACCAGGTCCTTGCGCTGCTGCTGGAAGAGCCAGCCGAGGAACGGCAGCCTGGACAGCCAGGGCACGTTGGCGTCGGTGTTCTCGTTGATGTCCTCGAGCAGGCCGCCGATCACCACCATCTGGCCGTTGCGCGCGCGGACGATGGAATCGGACTGGCGGGTGGTGGACAGCGCCAGCGGCAGGTTGAGTTCCTTGTCCTGGCCCAGGGTGATGACCTTGTTCTGGTCCTGCACGCGGCTCACCGTCGGCCGCACATGCAGGGTGACCTCCTCGCGCTGGTTGATCTGCGGGGTCACGTCCAGCGAGATGCCGGAGAAGAACGGCGTCAGGGTGACGTCCTGGGTCGGCTCGGAAACCCCGGCCACGGTGGTGGTGTTGGACGAGGAGACGTCGGTGACGAAGTACTCGTCGGTACCGACCTTGATCACCGCCTTCTGGTTGTTCAGCGTGGAGATGCGCGGGCTGGACAGCACGCGCACCTGGCCCTGGGTTTCCAGCAGCTGCAGCAGGCCGCTGAAGTCGCCGACGCCGAGCGCCGCGCTGAACACCCCGCCGATGCCCTGCGCCCCGCTCAGCTGGGCGCCATCGAGGTCGAGCCCGAAGGTGCTGTTGCCCTCCTTGCCCAACTGGGTCCAGTTGATGCCGGCCTGGAACTGGTCGCTCAGGCGCACCTCGAGGATCTTCGCCTCGAGGATCACCTGGCGCTGCAGGTTGCGCTCGGCCTGCTCGAGGAAGGCCTCGACGTTCTGCTGGTCGCCGCTGGAGGCGCGCACCACCAGCAGGCTGGCCTGCGGGTTGACCACCACCTTGTTGCCCGGCTCGTCGCCGATCAGCGCGCCGACCACGTCGCCCACCTCGCGCCAGAAGTCGACCTGGCTGGTGGTGACCACCTGGCTGGCGTTGACCGTGCTGGCCTGGCTGCTGGTGGTGGTGCCGCCGCTGTCGCTGTCGCTGCTGGCGTTCTCCGAGGTGGTGACCGTGCCGGAACTGACCCGGGTATCGGTTTCGCCGCGGCGCTGCAGGTTCAGGTAGTTGAGGTCGTAGGTGCGGGTCAGCAGCTGGTTGGGCAGGATGCGGTAGCCGTAGCTGGTGCGCTGGAAGTCGTAGCCGTAGCTGTCGCGCACCGCGGCGAGCACCTCGTCGAGGGTGACGTTGCGCAGGCTGAAGGTGATGGTGCCGGTGACGTCCGGATGCACCACCAGGTTCTGCCCGGCGCCGTCCATCAGGCTGAGGAAGAACTCGCGGGCGTCCATATCGCGCACCGCCACGTCGAAGCGCGGCCCGCCGGCCGCTGCGGCCGCCTCCGGCAGCAGCGGCGGCAGCAGCGCGGCCTGCACCGCCGGCGGCGGCGTCGCGTCCTGGCGGCTCTGCGCCAGGGCTTCGTCGAACAGGCGATCGCTCTGCTCGCGCAACTGGCGGTCGCCGTCGGTGAAGGTCTGGCAGGCGGCCAGCAGGCAACAACCGGCGAGCAGCGCCAGGCGGGACGGACGGAAAGGCATCGAGGGCATCAACGGCTCGGGCTCCGGGTGGCTGGAGTCACAATGGGTTGGCTCAGGTGCAGCTCGCTGCGCTGCCCCTGGCGTTCGATCAGCACGCTGCGTGCGCGGATGGCCAGCACGCGCCAGTCGCCATGGCGTTCGCCGACCGCGAGGCTGCGCCCGCCGATCATCGCGCGCGCGCCGGCCGGGCCGCGCAGGATGGCCTGCAGCAGCGGCACCGGCGCCGCCTCGCCGGCGGCTGCCGGCGCGCTGGCAGCCGCCGGCGGCAGGGTCGGGTCGAGGGCGGCGCGCACCGGCAGCGCCAGCAGGCAGGCGATCAGCAGCAGGATCCTAGACACCGACCCACCCCGCATGACGGCTGAGGGTGTACAGCTCGATGACGATGCGCGCCTTGCCGGGGCCGCCCTCGCCGACCTGGTAGTCGAGGCGCTCCCAGAACAGGCGGCGGCCGCCGGGCTGGCGGCTCTGCTGCTCGATGCCACGCAGGTAGTCGCGCAGCTCGAAGTAGCTGCCCTCCAGGGTCAGGCGCATGCCGTGGCGGTAGAGCACCGGCACGGCGTCCGGCTGCTCCCGCTCGTCGGCGGCCGGCTGGTGCTCGCCCTCCGGCAGGGCGGCGGGCAGCTCGAGCGGCGCGGAGAAACTCTCCAGAGCCAGAAGACGCAGTTGCGGACGGCTCTGCAGCAGTTCCTGCAACACCTGCCGCATGCGCTGCGGGTCGATCAGCGCGGCCGTCTCCTCCTCCAGACCGGCGAGCTGGCGCTCGCGCAGCGCCTGGGCCGCGAGCAGCGCCTGGCGCAGCGCCCGGTCCGGGTCGACGGCGGCGCGCGCCTGCAGTTCGGCATCGGCGCTGCGTGCCTCGAGCAGGCGGGTCTCGGCGCCCTGGCGCTCGGTCTGCAGGCGCGCGAGGCGCTGGGCCAGCGGGTCGTGGCCGAGCAGCAGCCAGGCCATGGCCGGCAGCAGCAGGGCGACGCCGGCGGCCATCCACTGTTCGCGGGCGCTCAGGCCCTGCCAGCGTTGTGCCAGGTCGCTCATCGGGCGGTCTCCTCGCTGGCGGCCGCCTGCGAGGCGAGGCGGAAGCGCAGCACGCCGGCATCGTCGCGGTCGAGATCGAAACGGGCGAACTGGCGGCCGGCGAAGGCCGGGCTGCGGCCGAGGCTGGCGAGGTAGCCCGGCAGCAGTTCGGCCTGCTGGCTGGCGCCTTCCAGCAACAGGTCGCGGCCGCCCTGTTCGAGACGGATGGTATCCAGCCAGACGCCGGCCAGATGGCGCTCGGCGAGGGCATCGAGGGGGCCGCTGAAACCGCTGCTGCGCTCGGCGAGCAAACCCTGCAGGTGTTCGCCGAGGCGCTGCAGCTGACGGTTCTCCGCCTCCAGCGCGGCCAGCTGCGGCGGCAGGCGCGGGTCGGCCTGGGGCTCGCGGAAGCTGGCGCGACGGGCGGCCAGCGCCGCCTCGGCCTGCTCGGCGGCCTGGCGGCCGGCGTCCACCTCGGCCTGCAGCTGCTGCAGGCGCCAGTAGTGCCAGCCGCCATCGAGGGCGATCGCCAGCAGCAGGGCCAGGCCGGCGAGCGCCAGCAGGCGCGGCGCGGGGCGGCCGTCGACGGCCGCCTGCGCCGGCTGGTAGAGGTTGATGTTCTGCATGGCCCCGGTATCGGTCATCCGCCCCGCTCCTGGCGCAATGCGGCACCGATCGCCGGCAGGAAGGCCGCGCGCTGCGCGGCGGGCAGGCCGAGCAGCGGCGAGCCGGGAAACAGCTGCTCCAGGGCGAGCTGCTCGACCCGCACCGACAGCTGGCGGCCCAGCTCGGCGAGCGTCGCCTCGTCGGCCTCGACCGCCGGCAGCAACAGCAGGCGGCTGAGGTAGCCCTTGCCCAGCTGGCTCTCGAAGTAGTCCAGCGAGCGCTGGATCTCCAGGGCCAGCTGCGCGCCGCCTTCGCCGCGGTTGTCGAGGCCGTGCTCGATGCGCCGCGCCATGTACAGGGCGGCGCCGTGCTGCACGCAGATCAGCCCGGCACGCGGGCCGAGCAGCACCACGGCGAGGTTCTGCGCGTCGGCGCCGGCCAGCAGGCCGAGGTTGCGCAGGGCCATTTCCGGGATGTCGATGCTGTGCAGGCGCAGGCCGGCCCCGGTCACCCAGTCGGCCAGCGCCTGCATGCGCGACTGCGCCAGCACGGCGCAGTAGGCCATCGGCGTACGCCCGCGGTAGGCGTCGTCGGGCAGGGCGAAGGCATCCACCACCAGGCTGTCCAGCGGCGCGCTGACCAGCTCGCGGATGCGCCAGCGCACCGCGGCGCGCAGTTCGGCGGGAGGCACCTCGGGGCGCTCGACCAGCAGCAGCTGGTAGTCGCCGGCGGCCAGCAGCAGGCTGGCCGGGCGCCCCTGCAGGCCGAGCGCCTCGACCCGCTCGCGCAGCGGCTCGACCGCGCCGCCCGGCGCGGTGGCGACCAGCTCGCCGAGCGGCAGCTGCACGGCACCGCCCTGGCGCTGCACGCCGACCAGCGCGCAGCCGCCCGCCACGGGGGCCAGCCCGAGCAGTTGATCGGCAGCTTTGGGGGTTCGCTTCAGCCAGGCCAGCAAAGGCTTTCTCCTTGTCCGCAGGTCCGGGACAGTTCGGCAGGCGGCCCGCTGGCAGGCCGCAAACCGCTAGAATGCGCGGCGTCCCGATTCGCACAGGCCCGCCCGATGTTTCATGTTGTGTTGTTCCAGCCGGAAATCCCGCCCAATACCGGCAACATCATCCGACTCTGCGCCAATACCGGCTGCCAGCTGCACCTGGTCGAACCGCTCGGCTTCGAGCTCGACGACAAGCGCCTGCGCCGTGCCGGTCTCGACTACCACGAGTACGCGACGGTAACTCGTCATGCCTCGCTGGAGAGCTGCCTCGCGACCCTGGCCGGGGGCAGGATACTGGCACTCACCACCAAAGCCAATAACAGTTACGCGGAGATGGACTACCACGCCGGCGACGTGCTGCTGTTCGGCCCGGAGAGCCGCGGCCTGCCGACCGAGGTGCTGGCCAGCCTGCCGCCCGAACAGCTGCTGCGCCTGCCGATGCGCCCCGGCTGCCGCAGCCTGAACCTGTCCAACGCGGTGGCGGTGACCGTCTACGAGGCCTGGCGCCAGCACGGTTTCGCCACCGCCTGAGGCTCGATCCCGCCACGCGCCGACCTTGCGACGGCATCATGACAGTCCGACGATAATGCGTAGTGACGCGCATCAAAATAGCCAACCGCGTCACGCTTTTGAACCATCCCTTGGTAGCGGAACCGACAAAAAACCCCGCGCACGGCGGGGTTTCCTGTCGGCGGCGCCGGCTTCAGGCCGTGGCTTCGGCCGCCTGCATGCGCGCCAGTTCCTGGGCGTAGAGGGCGTCGAAGTTGACCGGCGAGAGCATCAGCGCCGGGAACGAGCCGCGCACCACCAGGCTGTCCAGCGCCTCGCGGGCGTAGGGGAACAGCAGGCTCGGGCAGAAGGCGCCGAGGGTGTGGCTCATCGCGGCGGCATCGAGGCCCTTGATCAGGAAGATGCCGGCCTGCTGCACTTCGGCGATGAAGGCGGTGTCGTCGCCGTTCTTCACGGTGACCGAGACGGTCAGCACGACCTCGTGGAAGTCGCCGCCCAGGTCCTTCTGGCGGGTGTTGAGGTCGAGGGTGATGCCCGGCTTCCACTCCTGGCGGAAGATTTCCGGGGTCTTCGGCGCCTCGAAGGACAGGTCGCGGACGTAGATGCGCTGCAGGGAGAACTGCGGCTGGTCGTTCTGCGCGGCGGCGCCGTTGGCTTGTTCGGTCATGCTTTGCTTTCCTTGTTCGTTGCGTGGAGGGTTAGCCGCGCAGCAGCGCGTCCAGCTTGCCGGCGCGCTCCAGGGCGTAGAGGTCGTCGCAGCCGCCGACGTGGGTGGCGCCGATCCAGATCTGCGGCACCGAAGTGCGCCCGGCCTTGCGGCTCATCTCGGCGCGCACGTCCGGCTGGCCGTCGACGCGGATCTCGGTGAAGGCGACGCCCTTGTGGCTCAGCAGCTGCTTGGCGCGCACGCAGTAGGGACAGTAGTCGCTGGAGTAGATGACCACCGGCTGCATGTCACTTCACCACCGGCAGGTTGTCGCCGCGCCAGCTGGCGATGCCGCCGCCCAGGCGGGAGACGTCGTAGCCGGCCTTCTTCAGCTTGCCGCAGATGCTGCCGGCGTGCTGGCCCATGGCGTCGACCACGATCAGGGTCTTGGCCTTGTGCTTGTCCAGCTCGGCGATGCGGCTGTCCAGCTTGTCGTAGGGGATGTTCAGCGCGCCGGTGATGTGGCCGGTGGAGAACTCCTTGTGCGGACGCACGTCGAGCACCAGCGCCTCGCCGGCGTTGAGCTTGGCGGTCAGCTCGCGGCAGCTCAGGCTGCGCCCGCCGCGCCGGGCCTCGCTGGCGATCAGCAGGGCCAGCAGCACCACGAACAGGGTGCTGAGTACATAGTGGTTAGAGGCAAATTCAATCAGCTGGGCAACCATCGCGAGCATCCGGCACGGTAAAATGGCCCGCAGTATACACAGCCAGTCGACACGGCTGAACCCGCCGGCAGTCACCCCTGCGGTGACGTCCGCCGGGTCGGCCAGTAGACTGGCGCCCCTTTCGAACCTGCTCACGAGTCGGACGCATGCCTGCCACGCCCAAACCCCTGGTCCTGATCATCCTGGACGGCTTCGGTCACAGCGACAGCCCGGATTACAACGCCATCCACCACGCCAGCACGCCGGTGTGGGACAACCTGCGCGCCACCCGCCCGTACGGCCTGATCTCCGGCAGCGGCATGGACGTCGGCCTGCCCGACGGGCAGATGGGCAACTCCGAGGTCGGTCACATGAACCTCGGCGCCGGCCGCGTGGTGTACCAGGACTTCACCCGGGTGACCAAGGCGATCCGCGACGGCGAGTTCTTCGACAATGCCGCGATCAACGCGGCGGTGGACAAGGCCGCGGCCGCCGGCAAGGCGGTGCACATCCTCGGCCTGCTCTCCGACGGCGGCGTGCACAGCCACCAGGAACACATCGCCGCCATGGCCGAACTGGCCGCCCGGCGCGGCGCCGAGCAGATCTACCTGCACGCCTTCCTCGACGGCCGCGACACCCCGCCGAAGAGCGCCACCCCCTCCATCGAGCTGCTCGACGCCACCTTCGCCAAGCTCGGCAAGGGCCGCATCGCCAGCCTGACCGGCCGCTACTTCGCCATGGACCGCGACAACCGCTGGGATCGCGTCGAGCAGGCGTACCGGCTGATCGTCGACGGCGAGGGCGAGTTCGCCGCCGCCAGCGCCATCGAGGGCCTGCAGGCCGCCTATGCGCGCGGCGAGAGCGACGAGTTCGTCAAGGCCACCACCATCGGCACGCCGGTGCGGGTGGAGGACGGCGACGCCGTGGTGTTCATGAACTTCCGCGCCGACCGCGCCCGCGAGCTGACCCGCGCCTTCGTCGAGGGCGACGAGTTCGCCGGCTTCCAGCGCGCGCGCGTGCCGCAGCTGGCCGGCTTCGTCATGCTCACCCAGTACGCGGCGAGCATCCCGGCACCCTGCGCCTTCCCGCCGGAGCCGCTGACCAACGTGCTCGGCGAGTACCTGGCCAACAACGGCAAGACCCAGCTGCGCATCGCCGAGACGGAGAAGTACGCCCACGTCACCTTCTTCTTCTCCGGCGGGCGCGAGGAGCCGTTCGAGGGCGAGGAGCGCATCCTCATCCCCTCGCCGAACGTCGCCACCTACGACCTCAAGCCGGAAATGAGCGCGCCGGAAGTCACCGACCGCATCGTCGACGCCATCGAGAATCAGCGCTACGACGTCATCGTGGTCAACTACGCCAACGGCGACATGGTCGGCCACACCGGCGTGTTCGACGCGGCGGTCAAGGCGGTGGAGTGCCTGGACCAGTGCATCGGCCGCATCACCCGCGCGCTGGACCAGGTCGGCGGCGAGGCGCTGATCACCGCCGACCACGGCAACGTCGAGCAGATGGAGGACGAGGTGACCGGCCAGGCGCACACCGCGCACACCTGCGAGCCGGTGCCGTTCCTCTATTACGGCCCGCGCCCGCTGGCCATCCGCGAGGGCGGCGTGCTCGCCGACGTGGCGCCGACCATGCTCAGGCTGCTGGACCTGCCGATCCCGGCCGAGATGACCGGCACGCCGCTGGTCGAACTGCAGTGAGGATCACGCCCCGGCTCGCCGGGGCGTTCTTTTTGCGTGCGCCCGGAGGCATACTAGGACGCTCACCCACCGGATACCTGTCCATGCTGCGTGCCGCCCTGTTCGCCCTGCTCGCCTGCTGCCTCGCGCCGGCCTTCGCCGATGAGCGCGCCGACGCCCAGCGCCAGCTGGAAGCCGCGCAGAAGGACATCGCCGAGCTGCAGAAGCTGCTCGGCACCCTGCAGCAGGAAAAGTCCGGCATCCAGAAGCAGCTGCAGGGCAGCGAGCGCGAGATGGGCGAACTGCAGAAGCAGATCGAGACCCTCGAGCAGCAGCTCGATGACGGCGAGCAGGAAATCGAGCGGCTCGACGGGGAGAAAAAAAAACTCCAGAGCCAGCGGGCTGAACAGCAGAAGCTGATCTCCCTGCAGATCCGCGCCGCCTACCAGAGCGGCGGCCAGGAATACCTCAAGCTGTTGCTCAACCAGCAGCAGCCCGAACAGTTCACCCGCAACCTCACCTACCACGAGTACCTCAGCCGCGCGCGCCGCGAGCAGCTCGACAGGTACAACGCGATCCTCGAGCAGCTGCATCTCATCGAGGCCGACCTGGCCACCCGCCATGCCGTGCTGGCCGGCCAGCAGGTGGAACTGCAGGACCGTCGCGAGGCGCTGGACAAGGTGCGCAGCGAACACCGCGCGGTGCTGGCCAGACTGAACAGCGAGCTGGGCGACGGCGACAAGCGCCTCAAGGCCCGCCGCCAGGAGCAGGCGCGCCTGGGCGCGCTGCTCAAGACCATCGAGGAAACCCTCGCCCGCCAGGCCCGCGAGGCCGAGGAGCGGCGTCTGGCCGAGCAGCGTGCCCGCGAGGACGCCGAGCGCCAGCGCCTCGCCGCCACCGGCACCGGCACCGGCACCGACAAGGCCGCCAGCGCCACACCTGCCGGCCCGCGGGTTTCCAGCGCGGCGCCGGCCGTCGACGGCCCCTTCGCCCAGGCCCGCGGCAGGCTGCCCTGGCCGGTGGACGGCCAGCTGCTGGCGCGCTTCGGGACGCCGCGCGGCGATGCCCGGCTGAAGTGGGACGGCGTGCTGATCGGTGCCGCTGCCGGCACCCGCGTGCGCGCCATCCACGACGGCCGCGTGGTGTTCGCCGACTGGCTGCGCGGCGCCGGCCTGCTGGTCATCGTCGATCACGGCGACGGCTACCTCAGCCTGTACGGCCACAACCAGACCTTGCTGAAGGCCGCCGGCGACCTGGTCAAGGCCGGCGAGGCCATCGCCACCGTTGGCACCAGCGGGGGGCAGGATACCCCGGCGCTGTACTTCGCCATCCGTCAGCAGGGCCAGCCCAGCGATCCGCTGCGCTGGTGCCGCGCCCAGGGCTGACCGCTCGCCCCATTCAGGAGTTGCTTCCATGTCGTCGCGTTACCGTCTCTCCGCCGTGGCCCTGTCCCTCGCCCTGCTGGGCGCGGCACCGCCGCTGCTGGCCGCGGAGGCGGCCGAGCCCACTGCCACAGGCCGCGCCACCCTGCCGCTCGACGAACTGCGCACGTTCGCCGAGGTGCTCGAGCGGATCAAGACCGCCTACGTCGAGCCGGTCGACGACAAGACCCTGCTGGAGAACGCCATCAAGGGCATGCTCAGCAACCTCGACCCGCACTCCGCCTACCTGGAGCCGGAAGACTTCCAGGAACTGCAGGAGAGCACCAGCGGCGAGTTCGGCGGCCTGGGCGTCGAGGTCGGCCAGGAGGACGGCATGCTCAAGGTGGTCTCGCCGATCGACGACACCCCGGCGGCGCGCGCCGGCATCGAGGCCGGCGACCTGATCGTCAAGATCGACGGCCAGCCGACCAAGGGCTGGTCGCTGATGCAGGCGGTGGACAAGCTGCGCGGCAAGCCGGGCAGCCCGATCGTGCTGACCCTGGTGCGCGAGGGCGGCAAGCCGTTCGACGTGCGCCTCGAGCGCGCGGTGATCAAGGTGCGCAGCGTGAAGAGCGAGCTGCTGGAGAAGGGCTACGGCTACCTGCGCATCACCCAGTTCCAGATCAACAGCGGCGAGGAAGTCGGCAAGGCGCTGGCCAGGCTGAAGAAGGACAACGGCGGCAAGCTCAAGGGCCTGGTCCTCGACCTGCGCAACAACCCCGGCGGCGTGCTGCAGGCGGCGGTGGAGGTTTCCGACCACTTCCTCGACGACGGCCTGATCGTCTACACCAAGGGCCGCATCGCCAACTCCGAGCTGCGCTTCAGCGCCGACAAGGCCGACGCCAGCGAGAACGTGCCGCTGGTGGTGCTGATCAACGGCGGCAGCGCCTCGGCAGCGGAGATCGTCGCCGGCGCCCTGCAGGACCACAAGCGCGGCGTGCTGATGGGCACCGACAGCTTCGGCAAGGGCTCGGTGCAGACCGTGCTGCCGCTGACCAACGAGCGCGCCCTCAAGCTGACCACCGCGCTGTACTTCACCCCCAGCGGCCGCTCGATCCAGGCCCAGGGCATAGTTCCCGACATCGTCGTCGAGCGCGGCAAGGTGACCCGCGAGGACAGCCAGGGCCAGGGCATCAAGGAAGCCGACCTGCCCGGCCATCTGGGCAATGGCAACGGCGGCGCCGACAAGCCCAGCAGCAGCAAGCCGGCCACCCAGCCGGCGGAGAAGCCGCAGGACGAGGACTACCAGCTCAGCCAGGCGCTCAACCTGCTCAAGGGGCTGAACATCACTCGCCGGCCGTGAGTCGACGGAGGCGTCGCCGGGCAGGGTAGGTAACTCGCGCAGCGATTACCTACCATCCAGCCACGCCACCCAAGAGCGGTAGAGGATCGCTGCGCGAGTCCTCTACCCTACCGCCGGTTCCACAACGCAGAAGCCCGGGTCGATGCCCGGGCTTCTGCGTTTACAGCGTTGGCAGCCTTTGCCGCTCAGCGCACCACGATGCCGCGGCTGGCCAGGTAGGCCTTGGCCTCCGGCACGGTGTACTCGCCGAAGTGGAAGATGCTCGCTGCCAGCACCGCGTCGGCCTTGCCCTCGAGGATGCCGGCGGCCAGGTGATCGAGGTTGCCGACGCCGCCCGAGGCGATCACCGGGATGCCCACCGCCTCGCTGATGGCGCGGGTCACGCCCAGATCGTAGCCGCTCTTCACGCCGTCCTGGTCCATGCTGGTCAGCAGGATCTCGCCGGCGCCGAGGCCTTCCATCTTCTTCGCCCAGGCCACCGCATCCAGGCCGGTCGGCTTGCGCCCGCCGTGGGTGAAGATCTCCCAGCGGTCCGGCTCGCCGGGCCTGGAGACCTTCTTGGCGTCGATGGCCACCACGATGCACTGCGAGCCGAAGCGCTCGGCGGCCTCGCCGACGAACTCCGGGGTGAACACCGCGGCGGTGTTGATCGACACCTTGTCGGCGCCGGCATTCAGCAGGTTGCGGATGTCCTGCACGGTGCGCACGCCGCCGCCGACGGTCAGCGGGATGAACACCTGGCTGGCCATGCGTTCGACGGTATGCAGGGTGGTGTCACGCCCCTCGGAGCTGGCGGTGATGTCGAGGAAGGTGATCTCGTCGGCCCCCTGCTCGTCGTAGCGGCGGGCGATCTCCACCGGATCGCCGGCGTCGCGGATGTTCTCGAACTGGACGCCCTTGACCACGCGGCCGTTGTCCACGTCGAGGCAGGGGATGATGCGTTTGGCGAGGGCCATGGCTGTCTCTCTCGTCGGTTGCATGCCGCCGGGCGGCTTCTCGTAGGGTGCGCCGTGCGCACCATGGACTCCAGGAGGTGCGCATGGCGCACCCTACGCGCTCAGCTCACTGGAAGCCGTCGCACAGCGCCTGGGCCTCGGCCACGTCGAGGGTGCCCTCGTAGATGGCGCGGCCGGTGATGGCGCCGACGATGCCCGGGTTGCGGGTGTCGAGCAGCTTCTGGATGTCGCCGAGGTTGTGGATGCCGCCGGAGGCGATCACCGGGATGCGGCTGGCGTTGGCCAGGGCCACGGTGGCCTCGACGTTGCAGCCCTGCATCATGCCGTCCTTGGCGATGTCGGTGTAGACGATCGCCGAGACGCCGTCGGCCTCGAACTTCCTGGCCAGGTCGGTGGCCTGCACGCTGGAGACTTCCGCCCAGCCGTCGGTGGCGACGAAGCCGTCCTTGGCGTCCAGGCCGACGATCACCTTGCCGGGGAACGCCTTGCAGGCCTCGGCGACGAATTCCGGCTGCTTGACCGCCTTGGTGCCGATGATCACGTAGCTGACCCCGGCCCTGACGTAGTGCTCGATGGTCTCCAGCGAGCGGATGCCGCCGCCGATCTGGATCGGCAGGTTCGGGTAGCGCGCGGCGATGGCGGTGACCACCTCGCCGTTGACCGGCTGGCCCTCGAAGGCGCCGTTGAGGTCGACCAGGTGCAGGCGGCGGCAGCCGGCCTCCACCCACTTGGCGGCCATCGCCACCGGGTCGTCGGAGAACACCGTGGCGTCGTCCATCAGGCCCTGGCGCAGACG
>JAEAMF010001264.1_pt1 | contig 19754 bp, 20 predicted proteins | sample 8958721 | NCBI WGS metagenome assembly JAEAMF01 (sample SAMN16933255, study PRJNA681124) | bioreactor sludge metagenome | isolation source: anaerobic bioreactor treating anionic surfactant - SDBS | place: India: Bengaluru | collected 2019-02-28
CGATCACGTCTTGGGTTGCACAAGCAGGGCCTTAGGCGGCCCGACCGAAGGGGTTGACCGAACGCCACAGAAAAACCGTGTGGCGATCAGGCCGATGTCATGCGGCCGATCAGAGGCAGCGACAACACATTCGCACGCGCGACACAGCCGAAGTCAGCTGGCGGGTGCGAGTGACGAACATGGGGACGACCGTAGCAGGCCCGAGGGCCGCAGCAAAGTCTCGCTCAGGATTTGTGGCTGCCCGACAGGACGACCCGGCGCTGTTCCGGGCCGGCGGCAACGAGCTCACCGCACACCCAAGCGGGGACTCCCCGTTCGGTCAGCAGCCGAACCGCGGCGTCCGCTGCCTCGGCCGGGACCAACCCGACCATGCCGACGCCCATGTTCAGCGTGGCTTCCAAGTCGGGCTGCGAGACCTGTCCGAGGCGCTGCACCAGGTCGAAGACCGCCGGCGGACGCCAGCTGCCTCGCTCAAGGCGGGCAGTCACGGTCTCGGGCAGCACGCGGGCAAGGTTGTTGGCCAGCCCGCCGCCGGTGATGTGGCTCATCGCGTGCACCTCGACGCCCCCGATCAGGGCCAGCGCATCGCAGGCGTAGACCCGCGTCGGTTCCAGCAGTTCCTCGCCGAGGGTGCGTCCCAGTTCGTCGACGTGCGAGTCGAGGCGCAGGCCGGCGTCGGCGAGCAGGACACGCCGCACCAGCGAATAGCCGTTGCTGTGCAGCCCTGAGGACGCCATGGCCACCACAGCGTCGCCCGGACGGACCTTGTCGGGACCGAGGATCTCGTCGGCTTCAACCACACCGACGGTGGCGCCAGCCATGTCGAAGTCGTCGGGGCCCATCAGGCCGGGGTGCTCTGCGGTCTCGCCGCCGATCAAGGCGGTGTTGGCGGCCGCACACGCCTCGGCGATCCCGCGGACGATGTCGGCGATCCGCTCAGGGACGACTCGTCCGCACGCGATGTAGTCGGTCAGGAAGAGCGGTTCAGCACCACAGACCACCAGGTCGTCCACCAGCATGCCGACCAGGTCCCAGCCCACGGTGTGGTAGACACCCATGGCCCGGGCAATGTCGACCTTGGTGCCCACCCCATCAGTGCTGGTGGCCAGCACCGGGTGCCGGAATCCCTTCAGCGCCGACGCATCGAACAGCCCGGCGAAACCACCGAGGCCACCCATCACCTCGGCCCGCGTTGCCGCCTTGACGTGGGCCTTCATCAGTTCGACGGCGCGGTCACCGGCCTCGATGTCGACACCGGCGCGGGCGTAGGCGGATTGGCTCATGCGTCCTCCTGGTCGATTCCCAACGTTGCGGCAGCAGAACCCGGGATGTGGATCGGGTAGTTGCCGTCGAAGCAGGCCGAGCAGAGCAGGTCGGCGTCCAGACCGACGGCGGCATGCATGCCCGCCAGGCTCACGAAACCGAGCGAATCAGCCTCGATGGCCTGCGCGATCTCGTCGACGCTCAGGCCGGGCGCGATCAACTCGGCGCGGGTGGCGAAGTCGATGCCGTAGAAGCAGGGCCACTGCACGGGCGGGCTGCTGATGCGGACGTGCACCTCGGCGGCCCCGGCAGCCCGCAGCATCCGGATGAGCGCGCGCTGGGTGTTGCCGCGCACGATCGAATCGTCCACCACCACCAGCCGCTTACCGGCGATGACCTCACGCAGCGGGTTCAGCTTGAGCCGGATGCCGAGTTGGCGGATGGTCTGGGTGGGCTGGATGAAAGTGCGACCGACGTAGGCGTTCTTCACCAGTCCGATCGCGAAGTCGATGCCGGACTCCCGGGCGTAGCCGAGCGCGGCAGGGGTGCCGGAGTCTGGTACGGGGATGACGATGTCGGCGTTCGCGGGGTGCTCGACGGCGAGCTGGCGTCCGATCTGGACGCGGGTCGGCTGCACCGGTCGGCCCGCGATGCGGGTGTCGGGACGAGCCAGGTAGACGTACTCGAAGACGCAGCCCTTCGGCCGGGGAGTCGCGAAGTGGTGGCTGCGCAATCCGGCGGCATCGATGGCCACGAACTCCCCCGGCTCGACCTCGCGCACAAAGGTGGCGCCGATGATGTCGAGTGCGGCGGTCTCGGAGGCCACCACCCAGCCCCGCTCCAGGCGTCCGAGCACCAACGGACGCACCCCGTGCGGGTCGCGCGCCGCATACAGCGCGTTCTCGGTCATGAAGACCAGACAGAACGCGCCTATCAACTGCGGCAGGACGTCAAGGGCGATCTGCTCAATGCTGTCGCTCGGGTGCGCCGCCATCAGGGACGTGATCAACGCAGTGTCGTTGGAGGAGTCCATCGTCTCCTTGTGCGGCACCTTGTCGTCCGCGCCCTCTGCGATGGCCGACCGCAGCAGTTCCTCCAGCTTGTCGGTGTTGGTGAGGTTACCGTTGTGAGCCAACGCCAGCCCCTGCCCGGCGACCTGGGCGAAAGTGGGTTGGGCGTTCTGCCAGACAGACCCCCCCGCGGTGGAATAGCGGGTGTGTCCGATCGCGAGATGGCCGGTCAGGGAGTTGAGGGTGCCCTCGTTGAAAACCTGACTGACCAGGCCCATGTCCTTGAAGACCATGATGCGCTTGCCGTCGCTGACCGCGATGCCGGCCGACTCCTGGCCGCGGTGTTGCAGTGCGAACAACCCGAAGTAGGTGAGTTTGGAGACAACCTCGCCGGGCGCATAGACCCCGAAAACGCCGCACTCCTCGTGCGGACGATCGTCGACCTGTGGATGCGACATCACTGGGTGAGTGTAGCGCGAAGCAAGACCGGGCAGGATCGGAGGTTCCGACCGTACGGCAACCCCTCAATGGGTTGCGGCCGGATGTGGGAGCATGGCGAGGACGACCGGACGATCCAGCGTCCCCGATCAGGCCAGAACCGTCCTCACCGAAAGGGACCACAATGCGCGTGACCATCACCGACCTCGACCACGACTCCTGGGCTGTGGAACAGGGCGTCGCAGAGGCTGAAGGCGTTGAGTTCCACTTCCTTGGCGGCGGCAAGGACGCCGGCCTTGATCCCCGGGTCAAGGGCAGCGAAGGGCTGGTCGTCCAGTACGCCGAGATCACCGCCGACGTGATGGACTTCCTGCTTCCCGAATTGAAGGTCGTCGGACGCTATGGCGTCGGCGTCGACACCATCGACCTGGACGCGGCCGAAGCGCGTGGCATCGTCGTGGTCAATGTGCCGGACTATGGCACCCAGTCGGTGGCCGACCAGGCGATCGCGCTGGCCGTCTCGGTGGCCCGCAATCTGCCCGTCCTGGACCGGCAGGCCCGCGCGTCGAAGTTGGATCTCGCTGCCGCCGCACCCATCCATCAGTTCGTCGACCAGACCTTCGGCGTCCTCGGCTTCGGGCGCATCGGACGGGCCTGCGCCGAGAAAGCGCGCGGCCTGGGTTTCCGGACCCAGGTCACCGACATCATCTTCCCCGAGGGCACGACCGAGGTCGACGGCTTCAAGGTGGCCAGCCACGATGAGTTGTTGGCGACCAGCGACATCATCAGCGTCCATGTGCCCCTGACGACGTCGACCCGGCACATCTTCGACGACGACGCCTTCGCCAAGATGAAGCCGGGCGCCATCCTGGTGAATACCGCCCGCGGCGGCGTCGTCGACACCGACGCCTTGGTGCGCGCACTGGAGTCGGGCAAGCTGCGGGGTGCCGGCCTGGACGTCATGGAGACCGAACCCGTGCCGGTCGACGCCCCGATCACCCGGCTGGATCGCGTGGTTCTCGCCCCGCACACCGGCTTCTACTCCGAGGAGTCGTACTACCAGCTCAAGCGCCGAACGATGCAGAACGTCATCGACGTGCTGAAAGGTCGCGAGTGCCACAACATCGTGGTGCCACGCCCGCAGTGACCACCCCTTGATCCGCGCGGCGTCCCCGGGGCCTAGGGTTGATGGCCATGGGACGCCTCCATGCACTTCGCAAGAGCTACGAGCGCAGCGAACTTGACGAATCCGACACCTCGGCAGCGCCGCTGGCGCAGTTCAAGAAGTGGTTCACCGAGGCCGAGCACGCGAAGGTCCCGGAGCCGAACGCGATGACGCTGGCGACCGTCGGTGCTGACGGTCGGCCGTCCACCCGGGTGGTGCTGATCAAGGACGTCGACGAGCGGGGCATCGTCTGGTACACCAACTACGAATCCCGCAAGGCGCACGAACTCGCGGACAACCCCTACGCGGCGTTGCAGTTCCACTGGGTCGAGTTGGAGCGGGTAGTGCGCATCGAAGGGCGTGTCGAAAAGGTCGCCCCGGCCGACTCGGACGCCTACTTCGCGGTGCGGCCGCTCGATTCCCGGATCGGGGCATGGGCGTCGCCGCAGTCCCAGGTGATCGCCAATCGGGGCGTCCTGGTGAAGAACGTCGCCGAGGTGACGACTCGGTTCGGGCTGAACCCGCCGCGGCCGGAGCACTGGGGTGGCTTCCGGCTGGTGCCCGACACCTGGGAGTTCTGGCAGGGACGCAAGTCGCGGCTGCACGACCGGATCCGCTATCGCCTAGTGGCTGGGCTGTGGACGAGGGAGCGGCTCGCACCATGAGAACAGACCGGGAGTCATCTGGTTGACTGGGGCTATGAAGATCGGAATAGGCAGCGACGGATCGGGCTTCGGCCTCAAGGGCATCGTCGTGGAGCACCTGTTGGAATCGGGCCACGAGGTCGTCGACTACGGCCCGGGTGCAGGCGAACAACCCGAGTACTCCGCGACCTACGCGCGCAAGGTGGCCCACGCCATCCGCGACGGGCAGGTCGAACGCGGCGTGCTGATCTGTGGCACCGGCATCGGCATCTCGATCTCGGCGAACAAGGTGCGCGGCATCCGCGCCGCGGTCTGCTCCGAACCGTTCACCGCCGGGCACACCCGCGAGAACAACGGCTCCCAGATCATCGCCTTCGGTGCCTTCGTGGTCGGCCCCGAAATGGCGAAGGCGATCGTGGACGCCTTCCTGGGTGCGGAGTTCAAGGGCATCAACGGCGGTGAGTTCGCCGAACGCTTCGCCAAAATCGCCGCGATCGAGGACGAGGAGATCGCGCTCGCCAAGTAGCCATGACGGTCGCGGGCTGGGTGATTGCGCTGGCCTTCGTGCTGGCATTCAGTGGCGCCGTGGTCCAAGGCATCATCGGCTTCGGCATGGGGGTATTGGCCATTCCGATCCTGTCGCTGGCCGACCCCGGGCTGGTACCGGTGGCCGGGATCGTCGGATCGGTGGCAATGCCCGTGATCGCCCTGATCGACGAACACCGGCACCTTGACTGGCGGGTGGTGGCTTGGGTGGTACTCGGTTTCATTCCCGCCACCGCATTGGGGGTCTGGGTCGTCAAGGTGCTGCCCACCGAGACGTTGCAGGCGGCCATCGCGGGGGTGGTGCTGGTGATGGTCGCGCTGAGCCTGGTCCGGGTCTCGGTTCCCAACAACCGCCTGTCCCTGCTCGTGTCGGGCCTCATCTCAGGAACCTCCGGGACAGCCGCCGGCATCGGCGGCCCACCGATCGCCATCGTGCTGGCGGACCAGCCACCACCCATGGTTCGCGCCACACTGGCGACCACCTTCATCTTCGGTACCGTCATCTCGCTGACCGGCCTGGCCGTGGGCGGTGTGCTGACCACCAATGCCGTCGGGGTGGGGCTCATCATGATCCCCGCGACCATCTTGGGCATGCTGGTGGCCCGCAGGCTGCGAGGCAAAGTCAACCGGCAGGGATTTCGGCTCGGCGTCCTGGTGCTGTCCAGCGTGGCCGCAGTGACACTGCTGGTGCAGGCGCTGGTGTGATCGTCAGACGGGGCGGATGCTCCGGACGACCGTGACCACCCCGCTGCGACGCGTCTCGATGCGTCGGAAGCCGGCCTTCGCCATCCGATCCACCAGGTCCGCCCGTGGGTCGTCTGCTATCTCCGTATGGCAGACGCCCCTGGCAACCGCTCTTCCGAGGCGTCCGAACGGCGGCGCGAACTCGGCCACCAGCAGCCTGCCGCCGGGGATCAGCATGCGGAAAGCCTCCGCGAAGACCGCGTCCCGATCTTCCGGCTCGACGTGGTGCAGCGCGAGCGCCGAGACGACGACGTCGAAGCTGTTGTCGGCGAACGGTGGACGCGCCACATCACCGACGCGGCTGTCGCCGCCGAGCCGCTGCGCGTGGATCACCATCTCGGGCGAACGGTCGAGACCGATCACTTGACCGCTGCTGCCGGCTAGGTCGGCGGCTGCCCGGGTGAGCGTCCCGGGCCCAGAACCCAGATCTAGGACGCGGTCACCGCTGCCGATCCCGGCATCAAGCGCAAGCCGCCGGTAGGCGGCCTGGCGGCATCCCAAGAAGGTGGCTGCCGTGAACCCGTCGTAGGTGGCGACCGTCCAGGTCGCGGGCTTGTGTAACAGATGCATCAGCGGGCCAACTCGGCAAGCAGCAACGCCTCGGCGAGACAGGCAGCCTCCCAGTCGGGTAGGTAGAGCGACTCGTCGATGCCGTGCATCCGGCTGTCGGGGTCGGCCACCGCGGTGCCGAGCACGCCCGCATCAGGGAAGGCCCGCTGGAACTCGGCGATCATGCCGATCGTCCCGCCGGTACCGATCAACAGCGGCTCGGTGCCATACGCGGCACGCCAAGCCCGATTCGCCTTCTCGGCCAGGTCACCGCTGAGCTCGATGATGCAGGGTTCGGCTCGTTCCTTGTTCGTGACCGTCAACTGGGCACCCCACTCGATGTGCGAGTCGAGGTGCGCCTTCAGACAGTGCCAGGCGTTGTCTGCGGTGTCGCCGGGCGCCACCCGCACCGAAAGGCGGGCCCTGGCCGACGGGATCAGCGTGTTGGACGAATCCGCGATCGAAGTGGTGTCGAGCCCGATGACCGAGATCGCCGGTTTGGTCCAGGTCCGCGCCGCCAGCGGGCCCGACCCGATCGGCTGGACGCCCTCAAGTAGGCTGGATTCGGCTCGCAGCGTGGCCTCTTGGTAGTCGACCAGGGTGTCCTGGCGGGAGACCAGGCCGGCGACTGCCACATTGCCCTGCTCGTCGTGAAGCGTAGCCAGCAGGCGGCAAAGCGTAGTCAACGCATCTGGCACCGCACCACCGAACTGCCCGGAGTGCACCGCATGCTCCAAGGTGCGCACCTCGACCAGACAGTCAACGACCCCGCGCAGCGAGGTGGTGAAGGCAGGGACGCCGGCGGCCCAGTTGCCGCAGTCGGCGATCACGTAGAGGTCGGCCTCCAGGTCGTCCCGGTGCTCGGCAAGGATTCGCGCCAAGGTGGGCGAGCCCATCTCCTCCTCGCCCTCGATCAGCACCACGACATTGACCGGCGGCTTGCCGTCGAACGCGCGCAGCACCGCGAGATGCGCGGCCACGCCGGCCTTGTCGTCCGCGGTCCCGCGTCCGTACAGCCGGTCGCCGCGCTGCGTCGCAGTGAACGGCTCAGTGGTCCACTGCGCGATATCACCGGACGGCTGGACGTCGAGGTGGGCGTAGAGGCAGACGGTCGGCAGTTCGGGCGCGACGTCGAAATGGGCGATGACCGCAGGCTGGCCACCCGACTGGACGACCCGCACCCGATCGCAGCCCAACACCTTGAGGTGCCCGACCACCGTATCGGCGGCCGCCGCGACATCACCGGCATGCTCGGACTGCGAACTGACCGAAGGGATGGAAACCAGATGGACCAAGTCGTCCAACACACCGGGCAGTACGGCGCGGACACGTTCACTGATCGCAGCAGCATCAACCATGACCCCGACCCTACTAGCCCATAGCAGCCGGGATGGGCGCCCGCCAAGCTTGCTCGATCTTGCCAAGCGGAAGACTGAACTGGCCGAGCACTTCCAGTTCAGGCTTGCGAACCACCTCACCGAGCCTGACGACAGGCAGTCGTTGCCGCTCGCACAGCGCGACGAACTCGTCCAGTTTGGAGGCCTGCACGCAGACCAAGGCCCGGGCAGGGGTTTCGCTGAACAGCATGGCGGTCGCGTCCAGGCCGTCGGGCAGCGTGACCGAAACCCCGTTGCCGCGACGCAGGCACGATTCGGTGAGTGCGATCGCCAGGCCGCCCTCAGACAGGTCATGCGCGCCGGTCGCCAGGCCCCGCTCGGCCGCCTCGATCATCACCGATGCCAGCGCCCGCTCGCCATCGAAGTTCGGGTACGGCGGCAACCCGCCGAGGTGGGCGTGGACGACCTCAGACCAAGCCGAACCGCCCAGTTCCTCCTTGGTCTCGCCGAGCAGCAGGACGACATCGCCTGGCCGGGTGAAGCCCATCGGGATCCGGGTGCGCACGTCGTCAATGACACCGAGCATGCCGATCTGTGGGGTGGGCAGGATGTTGCGCCCACCCGTCTGGTTGTAGAAGCTGACGTTGCCGCCAGTCACCGGCGTCCCCAGCGCCAGGCAGCCGTCCACCAGGCCCTTGATCGCCTCGACGAACTGCCACATCACCTCTGGGTCTTCGGGGGAACCGAAGTTCAGGCAGTCGGTGACCGCCACCGGCTGGGCGCCGCTCACCGCGACATTGCGGTAGGCCTCCGACAATGCCAGTTGGGCACCCAGGTAGGGGTTCAGCTGACAGTAGCGTCCATTGGCATCGGTGGCCAGTGCGATGCCGAGGTTGGTGTGCTCATCGATACGCACCATGCCGGCGTCGTCAGGTTGGGCCAGCACCGAGTTGCCACGCACGAAGCGGTCGTACTGGTCGGTCACCCAACTGCGGTCGCACAGGTTCGGCGAACCAACCAGGCGCAAAACGGTTTCGGCGAGTTGCTGTCCGGCGTTGTCGCGCAGCAGATGGTTCGCGTGGTCGGCGTTGAGGGCGTCCAGCCACTCGGGACGCCCCTGGGGGCGGTCATAGGTCGGGCCCTCGTGGGCAACGGTCCGCGGATCGACATCGACGATGCGTTCGCCGTGCCAGTCGATGAACAGCCGGTCACCGGCGATCAGTTCACCGACGACCGTGGCCTGGACATCCCACTTGGCGCAGATCTTGAGGAACTCGTCGACGTCTGCGGGCTCGCAGATGGCCATCATGCGTTCCTGCGACTCGCTCATCAGGATCTCTTCGGGAGTCATCGTCTCATCCCGCAGCGGCACCAGATCGAGCTCACAGTGCATGCCGCCGTCGCCTGCCGAGGCCAGCTCACTGGTGGCGCAGGAGATGCCGGCGGCGCCCAGGTCCTGGATCGCCGCGACCACGCCGGCGGCGAAGAGCTCCAGGGTGCACTCGATGAGCAGCTTCTCCATGAACGGGTCGCCGACCTGCACCGCCGGACGCTTCGACGGTTTGGTGTCGTCGAACGTCTCGGACGCCAGGATGGACGCCCCACCGATGCCGTCCGCGCCGGTGGCGGCACCGTAGAGGATGACCTTGTTGCCGACACCGGTCGCCTTGGCAAACTTCAGGTCTTCGTGGCGCATGACGCCGACGCACAGCGCGTTGACCAGCGGGTTGTCGTAGTAGCTGGGGTCGAAGTAGACCTCGCCGCCGATGTTCGGCAGGCCCAGGCAATTGCCGTAGCCACCCACACCGGCGACGATGCCCGGCAGCACACGGCCGGTGTCGGGAGCCTCCAGCGGACCGAAGCGCAGGCCATCCATGACTGCGATCGGACGGGCACCCATGGCGAGGATGTCGCGCACGATACCGCCGACCCCGGTGGCTGCACCTTGGTAGGGCTCCACATAGGACGGGTGGTTGTGCGACTCGGACTTGAAGGTGATGGCGTAGCCCTGCCCGATGTCGACGGCCCCCGCGTTGTCACCGATGCCGGCCAGCAACGGCCCGCGCGGGGTCGTCTGCGGCAACGCACCGAACCGCTTGAGATGGATCTTGGAGGACTTGTAGGAGCAGTGCTCCGACCACATCACCGAGTACATGGCCAGTTCCCCGCCCGTCGGGCGGCGTCCCAGCAAGTCGCGGATGCGCTGGTACTCGTCTTCCTTCAGGCCCAGTGCAGCCCACGGCTGTTCGGCGTCCGGTGTGCGGCGAGCGTTCTCAATTGTGTCGACCACTCGACAAGGCTATCCGAGCGCAGCCAATCTGCGCCCGCGCCTCGGTATAATGAGCGCACTTCGCCGAGGCAGGAGGAACCACATGAGCTCTCGGATCCTCGCCCTGGACGCAGGCCAGACCGGCAGCCGAGCCCTTGGTTCGGACGAGCCTGAGCGGGTGAGCGAACGCCCGCGCGCCGCGTCCGATCAGGCGGTGAGCGCCAAGAACCTCTGCACGGAGGTGAAGAAGGGCAACCCGTCGCGAGTGCCGCCGGTCAGCACCTCGACGCTGTGCTCGGGGTGCGGCATCAGGCCCACCACGTTGCCTCGCTCATTGGTGATGCCAGCAATGTCGTTGCGTGAGCCGTTCGGGTTGTCGAGGTAGCGGAAGACCACCTGGTTGTTGCCCTCCAGACGCCGCAGCGTCTCGGTGTCGGCCTGGAAGTTGCCCTCGCCGTTCTTGACGACGATGGTGATCTCTTGACCCGCTGCGTAGTCGCAGGTCCACACGGTGTCGATTGACTCGACCCGCAGCCGCTGCTGGCGGCAAACGAACTTGCGTCCGACGTTGCGGATCATCGCGCCGGGCAGCAGATGCGACTCGCACAGAACCTGGAACCCGTTGCAGATGCCGAGCACCGGCATGCCGCCCTGGGCTGCCCGAACCACCTCACCCATGATCGGCGCAAACCTGGCGATCGCACCGGCACGCAGGTAATCGCCGTAGCTGAAGCCGCCGGGCAGGATGACCGCATCCACATCGGAAAGCGAGTCGGATGCGTGCCAAAGCGCGACCGGTTCGGCGCCGGACAGCCGAACCGCCCGCCGGGCGTCCTGGTCGTCCAGCGTGCCCGGGAAGGTGACCACGCCGATCCGGCTCACTGCTGATCCTCCACGCGCACCACGAACGACTCGATGACGGTATTGGCAAGCAGCTTCTCGGCGGCCTCACGGATCTCGTCCAGGCGTTCCTCGGTCAGCTCGCCGGCAACGGTGATTTCGAAGCGCTTGCCCTGTCGCACCTCGAGGCCGCGGTGGCCCAAACGCTGCAGCGAACTGGTAACCGCCTTGCCCTGGGGATCAAGGATCTCAGGCTTGGGCATCACATCGACAACGACACGGGTCATGGCCGTAAGCCTAGCGCTCGGGCACCGCCAGTTCGTGGCCTGTCAACCGTCGGTAGGCCTCCAAATACCGCTCGCGGGTCGCCGCGACCACGTCGGGCGGCAACGAGGGTGGCGGCTGGTCGGTGGACCGGTCCCACCCGGAGTCGTGCACCAGCCAGTCCCGCAGGTACTGCTTGTCGAAGCTGGCCAGTCGCCCCACAGCCCATTCGTCGGCGTCCCAGAAGCGGGAGGAGTCTGGCGTGAGCACCTCGTCTGCGAGCACCAGCGTCCCGTCAGCACGCAGCCCGAACTCGAACTTGGTGTCGGCCAGGATGATGCCGCGCTCCCGTGCGAGTCGCTCTGCGCGCCCATAGATCGACAACGTCGCGTCCCTGACGCGGACGGCCAGGTCTTCGCCTACCAGCTCGCACATCTGGGCGAACGAGATGTTCTCGTCGTGCTCTCCCAGGGGCGCCTTGCGGGCGGGTGTGAAGATCGGGGTGGGCAACCGCGACCCATCATGCAACCCCGACGGCAGTTCGATCCCGGTCACGGCACCCGACTGCAGATACTCTGCCCAGCCCGATCCGGTCAGATAGCCGCGCGCCACCGCCTCGATCGGCACCATCTCCAAGCGTTCGACGACCAGTGCTCGACCCGCCACTTCGGCGGGCACCTCGGTCGAGACGACGTGATTGGCCACCAAATCGTCCAACTGCTCGAACCACCACACCGACAGCTGGGTCAAGACCACTCCCTTGTCGGGAATCGGGGAGTCCAGGACGTGATCGTAGGCGGACACGTTGTCGGTTGCGACCATCAGCATCAAACCCGGATCTTCCAGCGCGTAGAGTTCACGCACCTTCCCGGCGTGCAGCAGCGGCAGACCTAACCAGGCGAACTGACTCACCTGCCCAGCCTACTGGCCGGTTGGCCGTGCCCGGCACTTTCGGCTCGACGTTGGCGCGCTCGGCGCCCGCACTTGCCGGTGGGGCGCTCTAGAGTTGATGACGGAGGTTTGGGTGCCCGGGTTTGAACTACTTTCGATGATCGTCGGCTTGGCCATGATGACGGCTGCGGTCGTGATCGTCTTCACCCAGCGGCTCCGTACCCACGACGAGCATCGACCGGTCAATCTCGGGCTGCTGCCGCCCGAGCGCAGCAACCAGCCGCCCCCCGAATTGACCCCGGGCATGGTCGGACCGTTGCACAAAGACGAGGCGGACGTCCGGGACCTGCGCCTGACGCTGGTCGACCTCGCCACCCGCGGCTACCTAATCATCACCCCGCTGATCGACGAGAACGACAGCACCTACGAATGGGTGATCCGACGCACCTCACGCCCGCTCGATGGTTCCATCCGCACCTTCGAGCAGACGCTCCTGACGCTACCGTTCGAAGCCGACCAACGTGACCCCTCGCCCCGCACCACGATCACCCTCAGCGCGCTGCTGAACGCCGGCTCGCAGTCGTTTTGGAGCGCGCTGGTTGCCGCCATGCACGAAAAGGGCTGGGTGAACTCGGAAGGGCACCACCGCAGCTCACCTTGGGGATGGGTTGGCGCCTTGCTGCTGGTGGCGGGGCTGCTGCTGACTGCGTCGATGCTGATCGACTGGCTGGCCACCAACGACTTCCGGGGTGTCATCGGGGGCCTGTCGACGGGGGTTGCCGGGGTACTGCTGGCCTCCCTGGGTCGCCGGCGGACGATGCACACCGACGCAGCCGCCGAAGCCCGGTCGGACGCCGACGCGTTTCGCGACCAGATCGCCGACTTGAAGGCCGAGGATCTGCCGCCCACCGCGATTCCTGAGATCTTCAATCGGGTCCTGCCGTGGGCCCTCGCGTTCGGCAGCGACAGGCAGTTCGCGGGCACCGTGGATGAGGCCCTGCGCCGTTCGGCGAACTGGGGACGCCCGGTCGACCTCGACTTGGCCTGGTACCAGATTGAGGGGTCGCCGAGCGCTCGGGAGTTCACCGGAAAAGTCTCAGCGATGGTGAACCGTCACCCAGCAGGCGGCGCGCCGCGGCAGCGACGGGCGCCGCACTGAAAGTCGCGTGGACGGCTGCTGCCACGACCCGGCCTTGCTCAGGATCCTGTCTAGCCCCCACATCCTTGTTGAGGTGCCAGCTTGTTGAGGTGCCAGCACCGAACTTGCCTACAGCACTGCCCCGGGCTGGTAGGCGGCGGCCTCCGGATCTGCCTCGGCCAAGACGCGGACGCGCTGCACGACCCGCTCCACCTGACGGCCGGCGGCACCGGTCAGCGCAAGCGGAGCGCTGACCAGCGCGTCCAGCTCGTCCCGGCTCAAACCGAGCCGTTCGTCGGCGGCGAGCCGGTCGAACAGGCCATTGCGCTGCGTCCCCGATTCGCGCATCTCGAGCACTGCCGCGACCGCGTTCTCCTTGATCGCTTCGTGCGCCTCCTCGCGACCGACGCCCTTGCGCACCGACGCCATCAGCACCTTGGTGGTGGTCAGGAAAGGCAGGTAGCGGTCCAACTCGGCGGCGATCACCATCGGGTAAGCCCCGAAGTCGGCCAGCACGGCGAGGAAGGTCTCGAACAACCCGTCGAGTGCGAAGAACGCGTCCGGCAACGCCACCCGGCGCACCACTGAGCAGCTGACGTCGCCCTCGTTCCACTGGTCGCCGGCCAACTCGCCGACCATCGAGAGGTACCCGCGAATCACCACCGACAATCCGTTGACCCGCTCGCAGCTGCGGGTGTTCATCTTGTGCGGCATCGCGGAACTGCCAACCTGGCCCTTCTTGAAACCTTCGGTTACCAGGTCGTCGCCGGCCATCAGCCGGATGCTGGTTGCCATGTTGGACGGCGCTGCCGCGGTCTGGGCGAGCGCGCTGACGACGTCCAGGTCGAGCGAGCGTGGGTAGACTTGGCCGGTCGACTCCAGGATGTGGGTGAACCCGAGACCGGACGCGATCCGTCGCTCCAACTCGTCCAGCTTGTCGAAGTCACCACCGAGCAGGTCCAGCATGTCCTGGCTGGTACCCATCGGGCCCTTGATGCCGCGCACGGGATAGCGTCCGACTAGGTCATTGAGCCGGGCATGCGCGCCCAGCAGTTCGTCGGCGCAGGTGGCGAACCGCTTTCCGAGGGTGGTCACCTGGGCGGCGACGTTGTGGCTGCGCCCGACGATCGGCTGGTCGGTGTAACGGACCGCGAGGTCGGCCAGTCGGGCGAGCACCGTCACCACCCGGGCACGGACCAGTTTCAGCGACTCCAGCACCTGCATCTGCTCGACGTTCTCGGTCAGATCGCGGCTGGTCATGCCCTTGTGGACGTGTTCATGGCCGACCAGCCCGTTGAACTCCTCGATCCGGGCCTTGACGTCGTGCCGGGTGATCCGCTCCCGATCGGCGATCGAGTCGAGGTCGACGTGGTCGACCACCGCGGTGTAGTCGGCGATCATCTGATCGGGGTCGTCGCCCCCGAAGTCGACGCCCAAGTCGCGCTGGGCCTCCATGACGGCCAGCCACAGCCGGCGCTCGGCGATGATCTTGTTCTCCGCCGACCAGATCCGGCACATCCGCGGTGACGCGTAGCGGCTGGCAAGCACGTTCTGGATGTCCATGATTCTCCTTGTCAGATGACTTTGGCCGCGATATCGGAGCGGCAGAAACCGTCAGCGAAGTCGATCCGGGCGATGTGGTCATAGGCATTGCGGCGGGCAGCGGCGATGTCGTCCCCTGTTCCGACGACCACCAGGACGCGCCCCCCGCTGGCCACCAGCTGGCCGTCGGCGCCCAACGAAGTGCCGGCCTGGATGACGAAGGCGTCCTCGGTCTCAGGTGGCAGGACGATGCGGCAGCCTTTCTGCGGCGCCCCCGGATAGCCGCGGGCGGCGAGCACCACACAGACGGCGGCGCGGTCGTCGAACTCCAACTCACCGACGCCGTCGAGAGCACCGGTCGCCGCCGCATACAGCACCTGGGCGAGCGGGGTACGCAGCAGCGGCAGCACCACCTCGGTCTCCGGGTCGCCGAACCGGGCGTTGAATTCGACCACCCGGACCCCGCGCGAAGTCATCGCCAACCCGACGTAGAGCAGCCCGCTGAACGGGATGCCGAGTTCTCGCATCCGGGCCAACGTCGGGTGGACGACCTCGGCCATCACCTGGCCGACCGCGCCCGGTGCCAGCCACGGCAGCGGTGAATAGGCGCCCATGCCGCCGGTGTTGGGACCCTGATCATCGTCACCGACGGTTGCAGCGGCAGCGCCTGGCTGCCGTCGGTGATCACGAACAGGCTCGCCTCCGGCCCGTCGAGGTATTCCTCGACGACGATCTGGTCGCTGCCCCGGCCGTGCTCCAGCGCAGCCGCCCGGTCGGAGGTGACCAGCACACCTTTACCGGCCGCCAGTCCGTCGTGCTTGACGACGTAGGGTGCGCCGAACCGGTCGAGGGCCGCTGCCAGTTCGGCCTCATCGTGACAGACCAGACTGGCGGCGGTCGGGACGCCAGCATCGGCCATCACCTGCTTCGCGAACGCTTTCGAACCCTCCAACCGGGCCGCGGCAGCGCTGGGGCCGAAGCAAGCGATGCCCGCGGCGCGAACCGCGTCGGCCACGCCCGCCACCAGGGGCGCCTCGGGGCCGATGACCACCAGATTCGCCCCGATCTCGGACGCCAGACCGGCGACCGCGTCAGGATCGCCGGGGTCGACGGCATGGTTGGTGGCGAAACTTGCGGTGCCCGGGTTGCCGGGCGCCACATGCACTTGGGCGACAGCGGGATCGGCGGCGATGGATCGGGCCAGCGAGTGTTCGCGGCCCCCCGCGCCCACCACGAGAACGGTCAACCGAGGATCAACTGGCGCAGTACTCACCTGAGCAGTCTATGGCCCTGCCAGCGGGGACCGCACTGGCAGGGCCGACCCTGATCACTCCTCTGGTGGCACGAAGGCGGCCTGGAAGGCCGCGATGTGCGCATCGATCTCGGCGTCCGACACCTCCTCGTCGCTGACCACCGCGAGCAGAGCGCCAACGGGCAACTCGTCGTCTGCGACCGCGATGATGCGCCGCACCACCCCGGAGACCGGGGATTCCACCTCGCCCTCGATCTTCTCGGTGGCCACATCAAGGGCGGGGGCGCCCTCAGTGACGGTGTCACCGACCCCGACCCGCCACCCGGTCACCGTTCCGGTGGTCATCGACAGGCCCCACTTCGGCATTGTGATGTTCTTCAGTTCAGCCATGTCAGAGCCTTTCCTTCGTCGCGGCAAGCTGATTGATCGCAGCGGCGATGCGATCTGGGCTCGGCAGGTAGTACCGCTCCAGAGGCGCGGCGAATGGCACCGGGGTGTGCGGTGGTGTCACGTTCACGATCGGAGCCTTCAGGAAGTCGAAGCCCTTGGTGGCCACCAAGGAGGCGATGTCCGCCGCCATCCCGCAGCGCGGGCTGGACTCGTCGACGACGACCAGGCGTCCGGTCTTCTCGACGCTGCGCAGCACCGCCTCCTCGTCGAACGGCGAGGTGGTGCGGGGATCGATCAACTCCACCGAGACGCCGTCCAGCTTGGCGATGGCCTTCTGGGCGAAGCCGACCATCTGGCCGAGTGCCACGACGGTGACATCGTCGCCGGACTGAACCACGTTCGCCACTCCGAATGGCACCGTGTACGGCTCCTGCGGAACCTCACCCTTCATCGTGTACAGCATCTTGTGTTCACAGAAGATCACCGGATCCCGGTCGCGGATTGCCTCGATCAGCAGGCCCTTGGCGTCGTACGGGTTGGAGGGCAGCACCACCTTCAGGCCCGGGATGTGGGTGAAGATCGGGTACAGCGCCTGCGAGTGCTGTGCGGCCGCGTTCATGCCGGCCCCGTACATGGTGCGGATGACCATCGGGGTCTCGGCCTTGCCACCGAACATGTAGCGGAATTTCGCCGCCTGGTTGTAGATCTGGTCGAAGCAGACGCCCAGGAAGTCGATGAACATGAGTTCAGCGATGGGCTTGAGCCCCGATGCCGCGGCACCCGCGGCGGTCCCCATGATCGCCGATTCGCTCAGCGGGGTGTCGAGGATCCGGTCTGGGAACTGCTTCTTCAGTCCCTTCGTCACACCGAGGACGCCACCCCAGGCGTCGTCCTCGCCGGTCGCTGAACCCTCGCCGCCAGCGACGTCCTCACCGAAGAGCACGACGGTAGGGTCGGCGGCCATCTCCTGCTGGATCGCCTCGTTGATCGCCTTCTGGTACGTGATTGTGCGGGTCATGACTGTGTCTCCTTCCTCAGTACGAGACGTAGACGTCTTCGAGGGCGGACTCGGGGGCCGGGAACGGGGCGGCCTGTGCCTGGGCAACGGCCCGGTCGATGAGTTCGGCGACCTCGGCGTCGATGGCGTCGAGTTGCTCCTCGGTCGCCACGCCCGCCCTGGTGACGCGGGCGCGGAAATTCTTCAGCGGGTCACGGTGTTCACGGGCGTCCGCCACCTCATTCGGGGCGCGGTACTTCTGCTGGTCGCCGATGAAGTGACCGAAGTAGCGGATCGTCTTGCACTCGATCAGCGACGGGCCACCACCGGCGCGTGCCCGGCCAACGGCCTCAGCCGCCGCCTCGCGAACCGCGAAATAGTCCTGGCCGTCGACGACCACGCCGGGCAGCCCGAAGCCATCGGCACGCTTGGCGACGTCGATGCCGGACTGGTGGAAGCTGCTGGCCGTCGACTCGGCGTAGCCGTTGTTCTCGACCACGAAGACGACCGGCAGGTTCATGGCGGCGGCGAAGTTGAGGCTCTCCAAGAAGGTGCCCTGGTTCGAGCCGCCGTCACCGGTGAACGAGACGCCGACCTGGTCGGTGCCACGCACCTTGGCCGACAGGCCGACCCCGCAGACCAGCGGCGGGCCACCGCCCACAATGCCGTTGGCGCCCAACATGCCGGTGGACAGGTCGGCGATGTGCATCGATCCGCCCTTGCCCTTGCAGGTGCCGGTGGCCTTGCCGTACAGCTCGGCCATCATGGCCACCACGTCGCAGCCCTTCGCGATGGCGTGCCCATGGCCGCGGTGGGTGCTGGCGATGTAGTCGGCGGGGGTCAGGACGTCGCAAACCCCGGTCGCCACCGCCTCCTCGCCGGCATACAGGTGAACAAAGCCGGGCATCTGCCCGGTCTGGAATTCCTTGTAGACGCGCTCCTCGAAGTCACGGATCGTTCGCATGGTCCGATACGCCTGGAGCAGTTCTGCTGCGGGAATCGTCCCGCTCGCGGTGCCGGTCATCAGCTACTCCGTTCGTCGCTGCGGTACCGCGACGATGCAGCACCGCCTGTCGTGCAACGTTAGGTGCTGGCGCGTTGCAGTCGCGTTGCACCCAGGACGCGCCCGACGTCGATACGCCACGGCCCTTCGGTCAGCGTCACGGTGGCCGGTTCACCGCGGTAGCGTTCGATCTCGCGTTCGCCGTCCACCGAGATGGTGCCCGCGACGTCGAGCAGGGAGACGGTCTGGCCAAGGGCCACGGGGGTCACCTCGGCCACCGGGATGTCCACCACCAGTCCGGGTGCGATCGGGACCCGCGACAACGGCCCATCACCGATCACCACCTTGGCGCCGTGGTCGCTGCCGCGCGGCAGGTCGATGACCGAAGCCGCGATCGAACTCAGCCCGATGGCACAGGGGTCGGCGAAACAGACCACCACCTCATGGATGTGGTCTGGGCGCCAGATGGCTCGCGCGCCCGCAAACGTGTCGGAGATGACACCGACATCGACCAGCGCGGCTTCGGTGCGTCCAGCGCAAGTCACCTCAAGGGCCTTCTCCCGGACGCAGCCCTGCTCGCGGCTCACCTGACCGGTGGCCACCAGCCCGGCCGCGATGCCAGCGACGGTCGCCTCCGTCCAGACCGGGTAGATGTTGTTGGTGCCGGTCGACAGGGGCAGGACCGGGATCTCGCCCACCCGCCCGTGAACCAGGCGCTGGGTGCCGTCACCGCCGAGGACGCACACGGCGTCCACCCCGGCCTCGACCATCGCGGCCAACGCTGCGATGGTGTCGCGCGCGTGATAGGTGGTGGGCAGGTCGAGCCAGGTCAGGCTCGGCAACGGAGCGGTCAATCCCTGCACGACAAGCGATCGCGTGATCCGGTCGATGGTGCGGGAAACGGTGAGATCGGCCGGCATCATGAGCACCTCGTCGACCCCGGTGGCGCCCAGACCCGACAGCAGCCGCACGGTCATGGCGCCCTTCTCGGAGTTGTCGACGACGGTGGCGGCCGAGATCAGGCGGCGGATGTCGTGCCCGGAGGCCGGATTGACGATGATCCCAACTCGTGTCATGGTGCATCCTCCCGACGATCATCACAGCCTGCCCGCGGCGGGGTTGCAGGGACATCGCACGGGTCAGGCGTACCTGCGGAGCAGCCGGCAGCGCCTGGCCTCCAACTGCTCGCGGGCAGGGTCGAAGGCACCGAGTTCACCCAGCCGACGCTCGATGGCGGCCAGGTCGCCCCTGCCCGAGCGCGAGTTGCACCAGGACGCCAGCGTCTGGCCGCCACGGCCCATCGCCACCGCGCGCACGCTCTGGCGCAACTCGCTGCGGATCATCTCGATCTCCAGCGCTTCGGAACGGGGCAGCAGGTCATCGGGGTACGCGGCGACCGCCGCCGCATCACCGTTCGCGGCCAGGTTCCGGACCAGACCCACGTCGGTGCTGACGTCGTCGGCCAGCCGATA